>Ga0163148_10000995_pt1 | contig 37986 bp, 24 predicted proteins | sample OliLakLV19MP7P2_FD_148606 | JGI IMG/M metagenome (GOLD analysis project Ga0163148, IMG submission 148606) | Freshwater microbial mat bacterial communities from Lake Vanda, McMurdo Dry Valleys, Antarctica- Oligotrophic Lake LV.19.MP7.P2 | ecosystem: Environmental > Aquatic > Freshwater > Lake >... | reverse complement strand
TGGTAAATTTACAGGAATTTGGTTAATTATTTTCGTTGTTTTGCATTTCAAGACCTGTTTCCCTTTCTTGTCGCCCCTAAACGGGGCATTTTTTGTGAACGGTTACTTGTATGATGGAATCGGACGCTCGCTGGCGCGCCTCCGCCATGTTAGGGCCGATTGCGCTTCGCCTGGATAGGACAGATGCTCACTGGTTCGCATCAGCTATTGGGGCTTACAGTGCTTCGCACGAAAGCCCGCCTCTCGCGGGGGCCGCTTCCAGCGGATAAAAATGCACCCAATTTATTAGTTTGCGATGATTCTTGCACCCCCCGTGAACGCTTACACCGACTTTTGATAATCGCTATAGTATGTAGAAAACATTGTAATTTTCTGATACCGTTATTCAATGAGGAAACGAACTATTCGCCCAAAGCAAAGAGCTCAAAAGCTATACACTGCTGTTGTTGAACGGTGCGACGATACGGGACTATTCGTTGGCCATGTGCCTGGGTTCCCGGGATGTCATTCACAGGGAAAAACTATTGATGAGCTAAGGAAGAATCTTCACGAGGTTCTCCAAATGCTACTGGCGGATGGTGGCCCCACCTCCCAATCAGAGTTTGTTGGACTTCAAACCCTGGTCGCGTAAGGCATGGGTATTAGACTCCCAGTACTCAAGCCCAAACAGGTGGTATCAATCCTAATTGCTATGGGCTTCTTTGAAGTTCGACAGAAGGGTTCTCATAAACAGTTTCGTCATCAAGATGGACGATGTACCACCGTACCCATTCATCAGGGACGAGATCTATCCCCAATACTTCTAAGACAGATCGTTAAGGATATTGGACTTACGCCGGAGAAATTTCTTAAGTATCGGTAAATTACGACGCATACTTCACCGAACACCCATAAGGCTCACTGCTTGCAACTGTCACCGGCTTGCCCGCCAACGCCTGGTCAAGCGCAACTGTTACATAGTTCTTGGCGCCCGCAATGCTGTCTGAGCTACTTGAATCATTATCGTCAATTGCACCGGCGTAGGTAAGCGTTCCATTGGGATCGATTATGTACATGTGCGGGGTTGTGCGCGCACCGTATGCCTTACCAGTAGTACCTTCGGGATCAAGCAATATCGCTGTCGGTGAAGCCTTCTGATCTCTGACAAACTGCGCCGCCTGCTCACCGCTTAAGTGACCTTGCTTGCCTGGCGCTGAGGAATTTATCGTCAGCCAAACAACTCCCTTTGCGGTGTAGTCTGCTTGAAGCTTCTGCATATTCCCAGGTTTGTAGTGCTTCTTTACAAATGGACACTCGGGATTAAGCCACTCAAGTACAACGAATTTTCCTTTAAATTCACTGAGGCTGCGTTTGACCCCATTTGAGTCTGCCAACGAAAAATCTGGCGCTGGAGCTCCGATTTTGGTTTCAGCGTTTGCAATACCGGGAAGCACTAGGGCAAAGCAGGCAACTAAAACAGCGAGATATTTTGAATTCATATTGAGCTCCAGAAGAGAAAAGGCCAAAAGCAAAAAGGACCACAACGATGCTAACGGAAGACACGAGATCAGCACAATGGTTGCTACGGCAATCCCTGCAACTGCTCTAAAACAATGGATGCCGTTAATATAGTGGGGAATATATGTGGATTACCCGCTCCCGGGGCATATAACAGATTAAGCGGTACGCCGCGTCGCCCGTAGGTCGCTAATTTCTGGGCAATCGCAGCATCCCGATTGGTCCAATCAGCACGCAATAGCGCGACATTCTTCGTTCGCAGAGATTCGGTAACCTGGGATGAAGAGAAAACTAACTGCTTATTTACCTGACAGGTTATGCACCACGCAGCGGTGAAATCGAGGTAAATGGCGCGATTCTGAGCGAGTAGTTCGGCCAAGCGCGCATCCGAAAAGCTCTCCCACTGAAGTCCAAACTGATCTACGCCACTCGACGATTGATTTTCTACTCCAACGTTCGTTGCTGCGGCCCTCATCGCCCAACCCAGACTGATCCCAAGTCCAATCAACACCGCTAAAGTGCCCATCCACCTACGAACTCGTCCAGCGTGTGGCACAACAGTTTGCCCAAAGATCCAAAGTGTCAGCGCTAAGAGTAGCATTGAAACTAACACGCCGATCACAGCTCCAAAGCCTGATTGCAAACCCAATACCCATACTAACCATAGGGCTGTTGCAAACATCGGGAACGCCATCAACTGCTTAAAGGTGTTCATCCAGTTGCCTGGTCGCGGGAGCAATCGTCCCAAGGCGGGGACAAATGAGATCACTACATAAGGAATTGCGATACCGATACCCAGTGCCGCAAAGACGCCAAGCGCAAGGATCGCCGGTGCTGTTAACGCAAACGCTATCGCACCTCCCATAAACGGCGCTGTGCAAGGGGTTGCAAGTAAAGTCGTAAGGACGCCACTAAAAAACGCGCCCTGTGCTCCACCACCAGTTTGCACGCGCCCAGATAGTCGTTGGAATGTGCCACCAACTTCAAAAACTCCGGCTAGGTTTAAGCCGATCACAAACATCAGCAGTGCCAATGATGTGACAACGCGCGGCGATTGAAGCTGAAACCCCCACCCCAACTGCGCGCCACCGGCTTGCAGCGCCAAAAGCACTCCGGCAAGCGCCATACACGACGCTACGACTCCAGCGGCGTATAGCAACGCATGACTGCGGGCCGTCGATCGAGATTCAGTGCTTGATTCAACAAGACTAAGCACCTTGAGCATCAACACCGGGAAAACGCAGGGCATCAGGTTCAAGATCATTCCACCAACAATCGCTAGCAAGAGAGCGCTCCAGAATGTCACCGAATCTGATACCTCGCTTGTGATCGAACTCGCCGCAGGTGATCCGATAGGCAGATCAATTGTAATGCCCTGCTCCACATCGCGGGTGTTCCAGCCGTGGCTCGCCACTAGTACCCCCGACACATTACTCGGGACTGCGCTGCGATTGGTCGCGCGTTGAACCTTCAGTGTAACGCTCTGGCCATCGATCGTTACGAGCTGCGGCGCGGAATTCTTTATCTGTCCCGGTCGGTCTGGAAAAAATGTAAAGGTGTTATCTTTGGAGAGTTCGGGGGCCATCTGCCAACGGATTGCTAGCTGCGAATCATCTACCAAAACCTGGGGGAGGATCGCCTCGTACGGAATCGGCCAAAGCGCACGGGTCTTTGCGAATTCGCCTTCCCATTTCGAATTAACGGGGGGATCTAAATTTACTGGAAGTCGCAACACCAGTTCAGCATCGCCCGGAATACACTCCTCTTCGCACACCAACCACTCTGCTTTAACCGAAATCACAAGTGGAGATTGCGCTGTACCATCGACATCTAGATCGGCGATCAGTAACAACGGCTCGGTAAATCCGTAATTAACGAGTGGGCCAAACGGTATTCGCTCTGGGAATGGCCAATGGTTGGTATTGGTAAATGTCGCCCCATGCGCGAACCACTTTAATTTAGGTGCGGCACCGGAGTCTCCGGCATAACGCCAGTATACATGCCAGCCAGCATCTGGAGCGAGGCGCAAGGCCACTGAGGTGCGCGTGCCAGGATTAACCGAGAAGTGCTCGGAGATTAGTTCGGCCTGTAGGTGTGGGGCTGATACGGAGGAGGTTTGGGCGTGCGCTTGGGGGTGGATTGTTAAGAGAGAAAGAGCGGAAAAAGCCAGGAAGGTTACAAAAAAAACGGGCCGGAATAGGGATATACATCGCGAGCTGATAGTCATGCACTGTAACCGTTCACGGGGGGTGATTATATTTAAAAACTTTTGGTGGATTGTCTCATTTTTTGACATTTCAATACCTATTATCCTTTCTTGTCGCCCCTAAACGGGGCATTTTTTGTGAACGGTTACTTGTATGATGGAATCGGACGCTCGCTGGCTCGCCTCCGCCATGTTAGGGCCGATTGCGCTTCACCTGAATAGGACAGATGCTCACTGGTTCGCATCAGCTATTGGGTCTTACAGTGCTTCGCACGAAAGCCCGCCTCTCGCGGGGGCCGCTTCCAGCGGATAAAAATGCACCAATTTGTTAGTTTTCGATGATTCTTGCACCCCCCGTGAACGGTTACCCATGCACTAAACCTAGCGGAGAACGGCAGCTACGGAAAGCGGCGGGATCTTTATAAAGAGCACAGCGAAAGGACAACTCGCCGGTCTCGCTTCGTATTAGTTCGAACCCACTGCGTATCCTAGTCGGGGGATTTAAATAGGTCTGCAAGTGCTTTAGAATTAAATTAGACTGAAATACAAGGCTAATTTAGTCTGTTTGGACCTAAATCCAAGGATAGATATTCGAGTCTCGCTAAATAAATTCCTCCCAAATCATTGTTAGCGACTTCTTATAATGGCCGTATTTACGCGATGGTCGCAAAGAAATATCTCGGTATTTCATTGCGCCCTTCGCGTCAAACAGGGCTGCCTCCTAACTGTAGCTCAAAAAGGAATATCATCCTCATCAAACGCTACCTCTGCTGGTGCGCCATTTCCTACCATTGGGGCTGCGGCCATCGGCGTTGGCTTTCCGGCAGGTGATGTTTGCGACATTTCAGGTGCTCCGCTAAAGCCACCACTGTCTTGTCCTCCCATATCCGAATCACCCATTCCCGAGCCAGCCGGTGCTCCCGAACCTGCGCCCGACTCGGCGCGACCGCCAACAAACTGCACATTTAACCCAACGATCTCTGTCGTATAACGATCGCGACCCTCTTTATCTTGCCACTTACGGGTCTGGATCCGGCCCTCGATAAAGACCTCACGCCCCTTCTTTATGTATTTGTGACAATTCTCAGCGGTCTTGCCCCATACAACTATATTGTGCCACTCAGTCTGTTCAACCCAGTTGCCGCTGGCGTCCTTGCGACGATCACCGGTGGCAAGCGTGAAATTACCTACCGGCATCTGCTGCGCGGTGTAACGGATCTCAGGGTCTTTTCCAAGTCGCCCCAATAGAAATACGCGATTAATTGACATATATGTACTACCTCAAAATAGTCAGTAAAAATTAAGAACAGCGATGGTATCGCGATTTCCGGGTGAAAGTTTCCTGGTTATTCGATTATTTTTCAAGTTTTTTGTACCATGGCACTCCAATTCGCTAATTTACCCGATTTAGACCTGAAGCCTATGAGAGTCAGAGTACGAGATATCTCCCCCGAGGGACTTACTATAGACGATACCCTATCGCTTGAGCGCCTTAATGAGCGTATGGACGAGGGGCGCGAGAATCACACCCATTTCACCTCAAAACCCAAGATTGAACTGCGGTTAGATAGATCACCATCCGGGGCCGAGACCTGCGGTACAGTATCCGCGGACTATCTGCAGCCGTGCGCCAGGTGTGCCAAATTATTACAACATAAGTGTGCGGCACGTGCTGATTTTGTCTTTCATGAGAAGCCCCCCGAGATGGTTAGCCGTGGCTCCCACGAGGATCCCGAGGCTGATGCTAGTCCGTACGAGGATTACACTGATGACGTTGGAATCTGCTACTTCAATGGTGAGCACATCGAGCTTGAGGAGCTGTTGCAGGAGGCCCTGATTTTACAGATTAACCCATTTTTTCAACCCCAACTAACCAACGAGGGTAGATGTATTGAGTGTGGAGACGTGCCTAGGACAGAAGTTGCTGTTGAACCGCAGGGTGCCACCCCAAAGGGGTTGAGCTTGGGCGTGCTGTTGAAGCGTGCCGGGGTTGCGGTTGAGGAGAAATAGCGGTAACCGTTCAGGGGCTTCGTTGGTCTCCCCTCTGCGTACCGCTGCGTCCTCTGCGGTAAAAACTAAACTTTACAAAATTGCTTAGGGTGAATTTTAACCACGGAGGACGCTGAGGTACGCAGAGGGTCTGAACGGTTACAAATAGCGCTGAACGCGGAATTTTTTCTATATATTCTGCTTACTTGGCCCAAGAGAAACTATCATACAGATATCCTAACTATCTGCTTTGCTGGGATTATTGATTACCGCTGTTAATGCCTCCAATAGTTTCGGTAACGGTCCCTACCGTAGCACCCACAATCAATTAGCATAAAGATTGCAGGTAAAGCTTATTGTAAGCGTTCACGGGGGGTGCAAGAATCATCGCAAACTAACAAATTGGGTGCATTTTTATCCGCTGGAAGCGGCCCCCGGCGGGATAACAAGTAACCGTTCACAAAAAATGCCCCGTTTAGTGGCGACAAGAAAGGGAAACAGGTCTTGAATTGCAAAACAACGAAGATAATTAACCAAATTCCTGCAAATTTACCACCCCCCGTGAACGGTTAAAGCTTATTCTTATCAAGGTTTTGGGTTATACTGGGACGGCGTTGTATAAAACTGAGGTCGCCCTAAATGAAACAGGATTTATCTATCAAATCAACAAGACTAGCTAATTATCGATCCGGACAGGCTGTGCGTCTAAAGCGTTCTCGCACCTCCCGTGGTATCGCTCTACTTGAGCTCGCTATCGTAATGCCGTTCTTTCTCCTAGTAATGATCGGCACATTTGAGATCGGGCGGGCATTCAATCAATATCTGATTCTGACTCAGATTGCATATGAGGGGGTTAGGGCGGGAAGTCAGTTGGCCGAGGTTTCACCGGCCTGCTTTGGACAGTACGCTTACGGCGACCCGCCTCCAGCAACTGAGCAGACGGATCAAGGAGTACTAGCCCACGCCGCTATTCTCAGTCGTGTCGGCTATCTAATTGCGCTTCAACAAGCTGGCTCCGCCATTGACATGAAGTGTGATCAGACACTAAAACGTGGCTGTCAAGACACCGATGTGAAATATCTGCCGACGGCGACCACGGAGTACATTGGGGCCGACATTTCATGTGCCTCGGGATCGGACTTTAAAAATAGCTTTGGAGTAAGTCTTTCGGGTATGTATCAACCGCTCTTACTTCCAGAGATCTTTGCAGTGCCTATGAATGTTCGCGCGCGCTCGGTTTTACTTATAGAGAATGAGGGGCTAACGGCAACTGGGGGGTCTGGTATTCTAGCACCTACTATTCTAGCACCTACTATTACTCTTGAGACTGAGTAGCACTGCTACCTGACGTTATTTAACAGCCCTTTCCTAATAGGTGGTTTTATTTAGATAATGGATCGGGACAGTAATTGGTGGAGAAGTTTAGCAGGGATTAGCGATGCGATTGCGGATGGGACCAGTGTGTAATCAGAGCAAAGAGAACGCTTGGTCACAGCGTAGCGGGGCATCATTTATTGAAGTCGCCCTAGCAATTCCGGTCTTCCTATTCGTAATGATCGCCCTAATTGATATCGCACGCTATTGGGCCGTTCGAACGGTTGCGCAATACGGCGTAAATGCTGGCGCTAGTCTAGCGGCTAAGATTGATGGGATCACAGTTGATGATAAGGGCCTTTTGGCAACCGATCCCAATCCTGATGATTTAGTACAACTAAAGAAGCTGGTTGAGGCCCGCAATGCAGTTATCGCCGAAGCCTCTAAGTTTGCTATGGGGGTGCTAATTCATCGTCACGACCAGCCGGGGATGGTTAATGGCGTGGCGTTTGATGTTAATAATGGTGCAATTTCATCCGGCGGGACGATTATCAAAGACGAAAAAAATGTTCTCGTTCTGCGCCCCGGCGATGTTTTTAAACGAACCCCCGGTAATGATGTAGCGCCTGCAGCCTTCATAGCGCACGCCAGTAGTTGCGGAACCCCTGAGGTCTGTCTGAACTGCCCTGACCCAATACCAGTCCCCGCACTGAGCGACCATTGTACTACAAACAAATCCTTAAATAGCCTTCTTAAGATCTTCCCTATCGAAGTTTACATGGAGGTTAATTTTTCATGGTTAATTCCTATTATTCCTGATTCTACGATTCGCGTGCAGGCTTTCGCATATCGCGAGCGCACATGGGATGGGGCGGTGATCGAACCGTTTGTCGGATCGAATGAATTTGCACCAACGCCGACTATTACGCCGTATGTTCCTCCTCCAACAGTGCCGCCAACTGTGACCCATACTGCAACGGTTACCCCAACTGCTAGCGAAACTGGGACTGCTACACAGACTGGGACTGCTACGAATACCGCAACCGAAACCGCCACTGCCACCGAGACATCAACTGGGACTCCTCCTACTAGTACGGCAACTGGGACTGCAACTAATACTAAAACGGCAACGAATACAGCGACGGCGACTGGAACGGCAACGGTAACTAGCACACCTACGCAAATAAATACGCCTACAAATATACCACTTCCGATTTGATTTTTTGTAGTTCAAATATGAAAAACCAAGTACCAATCAAACCTAACAACCAAGCAACTTACCCAGCTGTCCCCTGTTGTCCTAATCCCTCCGCTCGTGGGGCAATCCTCGTCCTTGTTGCCATTGCACTAGTAATATTTATCGGTCTTGTTGGATTAGTTGTAGATTCCGGGATCATCAGCGCTACGAGACACCAGATGAACAGTGCGGCTCAGGTGGCGGCACTTGGAGCGATGGCTGAGTACTTAAAGGTGCTTCAGGAGCCGAATCAGAATCCTGATGTTTCTATTTTCCAAGTCGCAACAGGTAAAGCTACAGAACGAGCGGAGTTGCTACTGAAGGAGAATCAACCGGTTGGAAGAAGCTTTTTAAAGACTCCGAGCCTGGGTATTTATGACCTCACCCACGTATTGACTAGTTCACAACAGGATAATTCCGTCAATGGGATCATCCAGATCGGCGAGTATTACGCAGTAAAACCTACGAATACAACTCCACCTCAAAATATTGAGTCCTGTAGTGACAAATTCCCCTGCTTTACCGATTCCATCGAAGATTATAAAGGCAATGCTATTAAGATCACCCTCAAGATCGCCGATGACAATCAGTTACAAACTCAATTTATGCGGCTATTGGGAATCAAATCGATTGCACCAAAAGTAACAGCATTCGCCAGTTTGATTCCGCGTAACGATGCGTTCTTGCTTGACCTGTCGGGATCGGTGGTGGCGGACAACTACGCTAATTCGGGCATAACGGTGGTGGCGGACAACTACGCTAATTCGGGCATAACGGTCGAAGACGGGATTTTACTTGGAAGTACAAGCTTTATGGTGTATCCCGTGCCGATCGGCGCTAGCAGCACCACTGATGTTTACTTCTCCTGTACCTCCATAAATAATTGCCCAGTTAATTTCACTACCGAACTTCCCTTTCCCAAATTTGGCAATCACCTCGGTATATGGGACAATGACTATGGCGAGAGATTCATGGGTACGAATTCTCCACTTTGTGAGTCTGCCTCAGCGGAGCCTGCCTGTATTGCTATTGCTGCTCTTGATGCTCCTTTAATTCAACCTTTCATTCACTACAGAGATCAGTATCGCGGCCGCACCAACATAAATTTCGGCAAAAACATCACCTCGCCCGGCAGCCCCCCGTCTGGAGATTACATTCCCACCCTATTAATCGACTACAATAACAATAACGTAGAAAACAATCAGTTCTTGGCCAAGCCACAGCCCTTAATGAGCATGCTGCAGTCCCTGGGCACCGCAATGAAAGTTATATCCGACCGAAGCGTTAGCGCCGATCGCATGAACTTAACAGGGTTCGACCGCGATATCTTCAAGAACCGCACCACATGTGCAGACAAAAATTGCGCCGATCGATTTGTGGCACCAACGGATTCTAAGTTTACGGACCTTAAACTGGTATTAGAGGGATTGCAGGACTCTGGCTCAACGAGTGACGAATTTATTACCAAGAATGCTTTATTCCCTCTTCCAATATGGACCGATCTCTTTATGGTGGTGCTCGATGCTATAGTTCAGTTTGAAAAGCGCGAGAATGTTTCGTATGCAAAGAATTCAATTTTTCTGTTCACCGACGGCGTGGCAACCTGCGGTTTGGCGCAACCCAACACCGCTTTTTTTATAGCTGATTCTCTAGGCGATTTCGGCAATTTGAACGCGATCTTGTCGAATTGGGTCGACAGGCGAGAATGTGTTACTAATCTGGATTTTTTTAACTCTGCGTTGCATTGGCTCGCGCCGTCAGATTTTTCATACGGTCCAAAGGGAAATCTGGTAGGTTACCTTAAAAGCTACAGGATCTCTGTAAGTGTGGTCCTCTTTGGCAACGGCGTTCGTCCGCACTATCTAGCGCGCAAGACTAATGTCCCAAATAAGGAGGGCTGCCTTACTATGGAGGATGCGGTTATCTCTACGGAACCGGATTCTGAATTTGTGAATTCAGATATTACTTGGGATCCGGAATTAAATGGAGTAAATTCAGCAGATATCATAAAGCAATTTGATAAAATGCGATTCAGCGATCCAGATGCCGAGTTTTTTCTGCCAAATATTCTCTATGACCTCCTGGTCAAACCAACAAAGGGAGCCTGGATTCCGGTGATGCCTCCGCTGGGTCCGCTTAAGGCGGACGGCAGTGGAGTTTCGTTTGACCAGCAACTCGAAAACTTATGTGAAGGCCTACCTAATGCAGGTGACATATTGCCCAATGGTCTTGATATTGTTAAGGATGACGGTGTACAAGTACAAGTAGTCGACGACTACGGCCGCGTCCTCTACGATCCCAAAGGCCGCTCTGTCAGAGTACAGATCGAAGAAGCGATGGCAAAGGTCCTAACCAACCCCTACGTACTCGTAGCGCCAATTGGTGGGGCGATTAATTAGTGTCTTGAAGCTACAGATAATCCAGAATCGAGATATTCAAGATCCTCAAACTCACAGTCATCGAGGCTTCCAGCGCTGTTTGAGCTTGAGTTAAGTTAGTTGCTGACTCTGCAATGTCAGCATCCTGCAGGCTCGCCAAGGCGTCTGTAGTACTGGCCTTGTTAAGCTCCAAGATCGCTGAGGCGGTATCCAATCGACGCATCCTTCCGCCGATGTCGACGCGCTCCTGCATGATGTCGCTCTCGCGGGCTGTATCAAAGAGCGCCAGTGTTGCCTGAATATCTGTTGTTTGCTGGGTAAGCTGTCCAGGAAATGTATAAGCATCCCCAGAACCATCGGGTGCCCCAACAGCCGGATTCGTAGCAAAGCCGGCAAGCGATCGTCCCAGGCGCTCAAGTCCGTAAAGTGCATTATCAAACAGGGTGCTGCCGACCGTGTTAGTAGTTATCGATAGATCATCAGTTACCTTTACTGTGCGGGTAGTGCTAGTGCCAAGCTCCGCATCAAAAACATATCGCGTAGCGGCATCACCACTGGCCGGAAACGTAAACGCTGTTGTCGTATCATATGGGGGATCGTCATCGTCAGCACCGCCATATATATAACGCCCCTGATAGCGTGAGTTGGCAAGCTGGATTAGATGATCGCGCATCTGAAAGACCTCTGCCGACATCTGCGCCCGAGTTTCACTGCCATTGGATTCGTTGGCGGCTTGGGTTGCGATCTCTTTAGCACGGATCATCAGGTCGTTGACCTGCAGCATAATGTCATCTTGGAAAGCAAGAGAGCTTTGGACGTTCGCGAGTCGGCTTCCGTAACCTTCAACGCGTTCCAATGTTTGCCGAAAGAGCGAGATAGTTGCCGACTGTTTTGAGTCCCCCGGATTAACTACACGGTAGCCTGAGCTAATTTCATTGCTGAACTTATTAAAGAGTTCGCGATTCTTGGCGATCGAGTCGATTAGGGTCCGACCTTTCTGGTTCTCAGAGATGCGCGTCATATCAACCTCACCATTTCATCCAGAAGGTCGCTGGCGATCCTGATCATTCGGGCAGAGGCCTGAAACGCCTTCTGGTATTTAATTAAGTTCGTGAACTCTTCATCTAAGCTGACTGCGGAGGTTTCATCGCGCCGGTTCGCAGCAGCAGCGTAGCGGTCCTCGGCAACGGCGGCATTGATATCAGCAGCGGATGCCGCGTTTCCGATATGGGAGACAGTCTCGTTATAGATCTGGTCGAAGGTTCCGGTCAGGGAATACGAGCCAACCGTAAAGGTCATGGAGGTTGTCGAAAGCGCGGAGAGAGCGTCCATGTTTTGACCGTCTCCTGGTGGATAGACCGCGGCCGCTGGAGGGCCGGTGCTAGCATCGCGCGCTGCCGCAACGGCTGTCGGATCGCTAATAGTAAGCTGCATTATGCTTGAGAAATTGTCGATACCTAACACCGCACTTGCTAGATCATTCGGAAGTCCGTCGCCATTGACGTCACGACTTGCAGCTCCATTATACTCGAAGGTAAAGAGTCCAAATACGCTGGGGTTGTTGCCATTGAGGTCGCCCGAGGATGGTTGATGACCAACGGTACCAGCATCGCGGTCCGGCCCAAGGTAGGTAGTATTGATCTGCGTTAGAAGCTGCCGTGCTACCGCTTCGATCCGCGAGGCAACGGCTACCAGAGCACCATCAGCCTCAAAGCTCGATGTATTGGCCGAGTCATTGAATCCGCGGAGTTGAAGCAATCCACCAACCGAGCCACCACCAGACTTGATCACTTGAGTCAGATCAAAGTGTGAGGACCCTGCACCGGCATCATAGTCATAAACGATTGAACTAAGAATTCCACCACTCAGTGAGGGCGGTTGGGTGCCCGCGACAAAGCTCGGAGTTGAGGTTACCTCTAATGCCCGTGATGTCTGTCCGTTTACTAGGGTGAATCCATTTGCGAGAAAGATACTAACTGCGCCATCTGATTGTTCAACGCTATTAAAGGAGATCTTCTCGGCAAGTTGTTGTAGCAACGTGTCGCGATGATCGCGATTATCATTATCCGTGGCATTTCCGGCAGCTTCATATTGCTTAATTGACGAATTGAGCGAGGCGATCTGTGAGGTAATCGAGTTCACGACTCCAATATCTGTAGCAATACGACTATCGGCCTCCTGCTGTAATGCAGCTACCTGCTTGAAGGTCTGACTTATTGAATTAGTGAGGTCCTCGCCGCGTGCAATTAAATTTGCTCGTAATTCTAAACTTGCGGGATTAGCGGCGAGATCTTCAACCGAGGTAAAAAAAGCGGTTAACGTGCTTCCGATCGTTGCGCGCTCACCAGTCAGTGAGAAAAGCGGCTCGAGTCGACTTAGAAACTCCTTCTGAACTGAATATGAGAACTTGTCGCTACCTGTTTCACGCAGGGCCTTCTCAATGAAAGCGTCCGAGAGGCGTCGTATCGCTCCAACTTCAACTCCGTTACCGACATCGATAAATGCGCTCGCTGAGCCAGAGGCGCGGGTCTGTAACTCTACGGTTCGGCGGGCGTATCCAGGCGTGCTAACGTTGGCGATATTATTGCCCGTGTTGGCAATAACTGCCTGCTGTGCGCGCATACCAGCGACGGCGTTGTTGAGGATTTTAGCGCTAAAATTTACCATCTTTTCAGGAGGGTTAGCTCAAACTATCGAGTTATACAGAGTTGTTTGGGCCCGTTTTTCAGAGGCAGAAGCTGCCTTTCGAGCGGTCCCAAACTAGTTCTATAGGCTTTAGAGCAAGGCCTATGCCGAAGTGGCGCGGGCTGGTTAACTAGCTGTACATACCTGGGTTTAAGGTAGACCCCCCTACTCTTCCGACACTGATCTGCTATACCCTCTCCCCCCTATGCGCATCTCCTCCCTGGCTGTCGTTCTAACAGTAGCTATCATTAATCTTGCCCTCTGGATCGGGTTCAACCGGGCGATCTCGCCTGGGGAATCCCACTATCCGTTCAGTAGCGTCTCCTTCAATCCCTATCAACGCGATGAGAGTCCGCTTGATAATCTTGAACTCAATCCTGATCTGATTCAGAGCGACCTAGAGAAGATCGCCGATAAAACAAAGGGGGTGCGAATTTACACCTCCCGTGCCGAGTTCCAGTCGATTCCTAATGCCGCGCGCAAACTAGGATTGTCAGTGATCGCTTCGGCCTGGCTCGAGGGCAACCCACTGCAGAACAGCGTCGAGGTTGACGCGGCGATTAGCTTGGCGGGACGCAACAAGAATGTTGCCCGACTTATTATCGGCAATGAAACTCAGCTCACAAATATTGTCCCGCGCGATGAATTGACCGGCTATCTGCGCCTAGCGCGAAAGCGCCTACGAACCCCGGTCTCAACCGCCGAACCGTGGGATTTCTGGATCAATAATCCAGAGATGGTCAACGAGGTCGATTTTATTGCGATTCATGTTCTGCCCTATTGGCAAGAGATCCATATCGATAAAGCCGTTGACTATACGATTGAGAAATATCACGCCGTTAAAACTACCTTTCCGTATAAATTTGTCTATATCGCTGAAACTGGTTGGCCAAGCGATGGTCCGCAACGTGGGGCTGCGGAGGCAAGTCTCGCAAATCAGGCCCGATTTATCCGCGAGTTTGTCGAGCGCGCCGAGGCTGAGAAGATCCCTTACAATATAATCGAAGCTTTTGATCAGCCCTGGAAGGCAGCCACCGAAGGTCGTGCTGGAGAACATTTTGGAATCCTAGATGCCACTCGCAATGAGAAGTTTCCGTTAAGCGGTGTTGTACTTGAGAATCCGAACTGGGAGTTCTGGGCGCTATCGTCAACAGTACTCGGTGTCATCGCGATGCTGACCTTTTTGGCGCGCCGTAGACGCTTGACACTTATCGGCAGATTTTTCGCTGCTTTGGTTGCCCAAGCTACCTGCACTCTAGGAACTGTGCTGGCTTTCGAAGCGGCGGGACAGTACATGTCGCCATCTGAGTTGGCCTTCTGGACAGTAATGATCAGCGCTCAGGTGCTACTCGCCGTAATTTTTCTAACAGACTCCGCTGAGATCGCAACGGTAATCGGCAAGCATCCACTCGGTCGTCGATTTCCGCCACTACCACGGCGAAATACAGCGCGCTATCCGATGGTTTCAATTCATCTGGCATGTTGCGCCGAGCCACCGCAACTCGTAATCGAAACTATAAACAGCCTAGCGCGCCTCGACTATCCAAACTACGAGGTAATAATTGTTGATAATAATACAGCCGACGAATCGTTGTGGCGTCCTGTTGAGGAGCATTGTCTTACACTAGGTGCTAGATTCCGCTTCTACTCACTTGGGCGTTGGCCGGGATTTAAAGCCGGAGCACTAAACCAGGCCTTGCGTCTCACAAATCCGTTGGCCCAGGTGATCGGCGTTGTAGATGCTGACTATCTAGTAGAGCCGAATTGGTTAACTGCAACGATCCCCTATTTTAACAACCCAAAGGTTGGTGTCGTGCAAGCCCCACAGGAACACCGTGGCTGGGAATCGAGCACCTACCTGCGCATGGAGAATGACGAATACATGGGGTTCTTTCGCATCGGAATGGTTCAACGCAATGAGGACAACGCGATAATTCAACACGGTACGATGACACTTGTGCGCTATGAATCGATCCAGGCCATTGGCGGATGGGCGGAGTGGTGTATCTGTGAGGACGCTGAACTAGGACTGCGATTGTTGAACCAAGGTATGGAGGCGATCTATATCGATCATCCACTTGGGCGGGGTTTAGTTCCCGACAGCTATCAAGCCTACGCCAAGCAACGTTTTCGTTGGGCCTACGGGGGAATGCGAATAATGCGGCGTTACTGGCCCGAACTGTTGGGTCTACGCGGTAGGTTGGCGTTCTCACAACGATATCAGTTCGTGAAGGGCTGGTTACCGTGGATCGGTGATGGCCTGCATATGTTCTTCTCATTTGCCGCGCTGTTCTGGAGCGCGATGTTAATCCTGAATCCGCTACATACCGATTTTCCCGAGCCGATATTTATCTACCCAGCTGTGGCATTGATTGCGCTGCGAATCGTTGGCACTGCTTGGACCTATGCTACCCGCGTAAAGATTGGCTTCACTCGCACACTGCTAGCGATGATCGCTGGCGGAGCGCTAACCCACAAAGTTGCCAAAGCAGTCTTACAGGGATTGCTAACCAACGGCAAAGCGTTCTATCGCACCCCCAAACTGGATCGCGCTCCAAAGTTAATTCGTAGCCTCGGCGCTGTAGTTGAAGAGATCGTTCTAGCACTAGCCCTATGGGGTTGCGCAGCGGGGATTATATATATCTTCGGTACTGTAAACGGTGATGCTGTATTATGGTCGATGGCGCTACTAGCTCAGTCGTTGCCGTACTGTGCGGCGATTGTAGCGGCTTTGTTGAGTGGGATTGGGGGGAGGAGGTAGGGCACCTTAGGCTATGCAAGAATTTGTAACTGATTGGTTTCACAATGAGTTCAGCGAGAGCGGCGAGAAATCCCCCCTCACTGTACTCGCCGGCCTCTTTGTGAAAACGTATTTGACGATCCCCCGTGAACGGGTACGGCAACCGTCTTATTCCCCGAGATTCAGGGTTTCGTACCAGCATTAAATAGGGCGTTAGCGTAAAACTTCCAACCCATTAGTATGCTTTAGGAAAAAGAATTTACCACCGAGAACACCAAGCCCACTGAGAAAGGCTGATTTTATTGGCCCTTTTCGCTTTTCTCTGTGTTCTGGGTGTGCTCGGTGGTGAAAACAATTCTTGCGCCCTATGGAAAGGTTAGTGAATTGAGATCTCCGGCTGCAATGATTGCTATGGCCGAGATCTCTGATTTAGGACTCCATCCGCTAATTGATAGTCGGGGTCATCTTGAGCTTGAGAAGAATAAATGGGGTCGCAAACTATCTGATCCAGCCCCTAACCCCCAATAAAATCAATCCTCTCCTGCGGCAAGCTCAGCACAAATCGCGCGCCCTTGCCGGGGGTTGATCGAACCCAGATCCGACCGAAGTGCAGCTCTACTATTCGCTGCACTACTGCCAGGCCGATTCCCAGTCCATCTAGGTTGCCAGATCTTGCTCCAGACTGCGCTGCATCTTGGGGTTCAGGAAGATGCTGTGCCCCTCGCGCAAACATCTGAAAGATCTCGCGCTGCTCGCGTTCGGCTATTCCCGGGCCGTTGTCTTCAACATAGACCTCCGCGAAGCGCGCAAGACTACTGTCAACATAGCGCTCAACGCCTAGGTTAATAATAATTGGGCTCTTATCGCAGTACTTCACTGCGTTATTGATTAGATTGATAAAAACTCGTCGCAGTAGGTCAGGACTTCCCCATACACTTGGTAGATCCCCAATTCCGATCTGAATATCAAGCCGTTCATCATAGTGCAGGTCGCCAATAACTTCTTGGGCTAACTCTCGCAGCTTAATCTCAGTCATCTTAGCCGCCTGACGACCAAGCTTGGCGTACTCGTACATCGCTTGTACGATGTCAGTCAGACGATGCACCGAGGAATAGCTGCGCTTTAGTAGCTCGCTAACGCGCGGTGGCAGCTCTCCGCCATAAGTTTCAAGCACGTAATCCAACTTCATGCTGATGCCACCCAATGGGCCGCGAATATCGTGGGCTAGGGTGGCGCTGAAGTCATCGAGGCGCCGGTTTTTCTCCTCCAGCAACACGTTAGCCTCGGTGAGTTTGGCGATTAGTGTAGTGTTCTCCTCCACTAGTTTGCGCATCCGAAAAAGCTGTCGCGCCGCAGGACCCAGCTCAGCCGTCCAATCACCGTGCTTAATGATACATTTCTGACATCCAGCGCCGTAGAGTCGCGCAATCTGTTCGGTGTTATCAATCGCACTAGTCACAAGAACTACCGGTGCATTATCTTGGCATCGTAGTTCATGCAGCAACTCAACAGCGCTGACATCGGCCAAATGCGTGTCAATAACTACGAGATCAAACTCTGCTGCGCCAATAATTGAACGGAAGATCGCTAAGTCGGATACCGCTTGAACCCGTGATGTTGGAAAATACTCCCGCAGCGTCGAGCAAGCTAGCTCGCGATCAGCTTGATTTGCATCAAGCAGCAGTACACGCTCGGAGATCTCCGAAGTTGCATTTGACTGACCCGAAATTGCTGAGTCCACAAATGCTCCAACTAAAGCAATTATACTGCATTCTTCAGATAGTTCTTGAGACGAATTAACGCCCGCGACCGAATCTGCGATGCGCGTGATTCTGTAACACCTAGAATCTCGCCGATCTCTTTGAGATTTAGCTCCTCGTAGAAATAGAGGCTGATTACCAGGCGCTCTTTCTCCGGCAGGCGGTCAAGTGAACGGGCGATCAATCCGATCTTCTCTCCGCCTAGAAGTCGATTTAATGGATCACTGGACCGACTTGCAAGCATATCCTCGGCCTGAAAGCGCTCCTCTCCGTGACCGAATCCAAGCTCCTCAAAACTGAGCATGACTATACTTCCAACCTCGCCGAGCAGTCCCTGTAACTCCTCTACTGTAACTTTAAGCTCTGTGGCGACCTCCTCATCGGTCGCCGGTCGGCCAAGACGCTGCTCAAGGTGCTGATAGGCCTGTTCGATCTTATGCGACTTAAAGCGTAACGACCGTGGCAACCAATCCTGTGAACGAAAACTGTCCAAAATTGCACCGCGAATGCGAAATTGTGCATAGGTTGAGAAGTTCGTTTCATGGCGTGGATCATACTTCTCTAGGGCGTCAACAAGGCCAATTATTCCGGAGTTTAACATCTCCTTTAGGTCGACATCCTTGGGAAGACGACCGGAGAGTCGATGAACTACCCGCTTGACCAGCGGAAGATAGCTCTTGATCAGCTCCTCCTTCTCGAAATCATCAACATTTCTGTAGGCTTCGACAGCCGATCGTTTAGCTTTTGCCACTGTTTATCTCCTCATACGAGCCAAGGACGCGCACGACTATTCGGGCCACCAATCCAACGGCGATGATCACTACACATGAACGCAATACCATCGTGTGAACGCTGGATTGCGCCTTAATTCCGGCTGCTATAATAACAAAGAAAGCCAACAACGAGACCGCTGCGGCGAGCTTATGCACGTAGGCAAAGCTAACCTTCCTAGTTAATTTCTCCTGCAATTTCTCCTGTGCTTCCTTGCCTTTAGCTGCCATGCTCCGTTAACTCCAACAAACTGCGGAAGAAAAACTGCATGCCACCCTTGATTCGATACTGCAGAAAATCGGCATCGAGCTTGCGCGCGATGTTTGTAATAGCAAGACCAGCGGCACTACTAGGAAAACTAACTAGGAGTGGCTGTTGACTACGAATTGCCTCCTGCACACTCGAGTCAGTCGGTATAAAACCAAGGTATTTGAGCTCTACATGCAAGAACCGATCAACAGCCGCCCGTAGCCGATCGAAGGTGGCGCGGGCTTCGCGCTCAGCTCCCCTTGGACCTGAAACATTATTCACAATCACAGAGATGGACTTCTCGGCGTAGTTCTGAGACAGCACTTTAATTAGGGCATAGCTATCTGTAAGTGAAGTTGGGTCGGGGGTTACGATGCAGACGATCTCACTCGCCGCGGAGTTGAAATACATAACCTCCAATCCAATTCCGGCCTGGGTATCAATTAGTAAATATTCATAACGTGCGGCGATACGCTCGACTTCAGAGGTCAACATAATCCGCTGATCAGCGCTTAGGGTACAGATTGACTCTACACCGCTTGCTGCGGGAATAATGTCAATGCCATCGGGGCTGTGAACGATAATCTCTTCTAAAGTTCGCTCTCCGCAGAACAGCTCATGCAGGGTAAAACGCGGGCGAATTCCTAGCAGAATATCGACATTAGCTAGTCCAAGGTCGGCATCAAGTAATAACACGCTCTTGCCTAACTGTGTCAGCGCGAGGGCTGTGTTAACAACTGTATGTGTTTTACCAACGCCCCCCTTACCACCCGTAAAGCTGATCACGCGGGTTACGTTCTTTACCCCTGATTGTGGAGTGCGATCGCTCTTTGATGTGCGAGAGCGAACATCCATACGTGAGCGTAGTGGTACCGTTGGTTCCATACCATTGAACTCTCGTGACTCTTGACTCATTATATTGACTCCTAGTGCAGAGGCGCAGAAGTTGTAACTGGTCAGCTAAATTTTAACGAATAAACCTAATGTGCTTTATACCCTGAATGTTTTGCTTTGATTCACCTTTTAGTCCTTTCTTGTCAGCCCCTGATCGGGGCAGTCTATTTTTGACCAGTTACTTGTTTTCACCCCCGATTTGCTCCGCAAATCGGCCCCTGAGGGGCATGGGCAGTGTTCCGTTAATTTTTAAGTTCTGACCAGTTACCAGATGTTTAGATTCGGCTCAAACTCAATCTGACTCTTTTAAATTGCTCAATTGCTCTTCTTTTTTACTCTAAGCTAACTACCCCTAACGATTGCACCTTAGTGTTTGGTGCAATCTCTTGGTGGCTGATTACTGAGAAACCAGGCACAAAGCGCGCTACGAAGTGGGCCAATGCCGAGCGCACGTGGCCAGAGGCTAGGATCACCGGATTCGACCCCAGCTCACCAAACTTCTCTGCAAGTTTTGCCAGACGGGTAATCAGAATCTGTGCAGTGCTAGGTTCAAGCGCCAGGAATGCTCCCTCATCGCTCTGCTGCACCGCCTCACCCAACAGACGTTCAAGGTTCGGATTAATACTGACCAACGGTAGAGTTCCCTCACCCGATAGGTACTTGGCGGTGATATTACGTGATAGCTTACGTCGACAGTACTCCGCCAAACGTTCGGGCTGTTTAACTGTTGGTGCCCAGTCAGCAAGAGTTTCAAGAATTGAGCGTAGGTCTCGAATACTGATCTGTTCACGTAGCAGATAACAAAGGACCTGTTGAACCTGTCCAACTGTGAGCTCCTTCGGTACAAGCTCCTCGACAACCTTCGGCGCATCCTTGGCAACATTGTCGAGCAGATACTGCGTATCCTGGCGCCCAAGTAGCTCATGCATGTTGCTGCGTACCATCTCGGTCAGATGAGTTGTTACAACTGTAGTTAGATCGACCACCGTGTAACCAGCAAACTGCGCGCGCTCCTTACTACCATCAGGAATCCAGAGCGCATCCAATCCAAAGGCTGGCTCCTTAGTAGGAGTACCCTCAACCGGCGAACTTACGTTGCCCGGGTCCATCGCCAACATATGGTGCGTCCTTAGTTGACCACTTCCGATTACCGCACCACGGAGCATAAACCTATATTCAGGTCCCTTAATGCGGACATTATCACGAATATGGATCGGCGGAACGATGAAGCCATAATCAAGGGCAAATTGTCGCCGAATCGAACGAATTCGCTCAACCAACTCGCCACCCTCAACAAGTGATACAAGCTCGTATCCAACTTCAAGTTCGAGGGTGTCCATTCCCAGAAGTCCGGCAACTTCCTCTTTACTTCCAGGTTTGGACTTAACTGCCTCCTCCTGATTCGCTTGCTCCTCTACCGTTGTGGCGTCGCGCTTGGTAATCTTATCGCGAAGTACTCCAATTGATGCAGAGATTATCCCCAATATAACAAAGGGAAGAAAAGGAAGGCCTGGCAGAATCGCCATCCCTAAACACACAGCACTTGTGAGATAGAGTGGTTTACTTGATGCTGATAGCTGTCCCAGAACCTCCGTGCCCATGTCCTCACCGCTTGATGCGGCACGGGCTACGATCAAGCCGCTGGCAACCGAGATCAATATTGAGGGGATCTGTGCGACGAGCCCATCCCCGATGGTCAGCAAGGTATAGGTTTGAGCTGCTAAGCGCCAATCCATGTCGTGCTGCAACATCCCGATGAAGAATCCGCCAAAGATATTTATTCCAACGATGAATAGGCCGGCAGTTGCGTCTCCTGTTACGAATTTGGAGGCACCATCCATAGCTCCATAGAACTCGGATTCTCGCGTCAGATCCTTGCGACGAGCTTTTGCCTCTGCTTCATTAATAATTCCCGTATTCAGATCGGAGTCGATCGCCATCTGTTTTCCAGGCATAGCGTCCAACGTGAATCGCGCGGCGACTTCTGCGATACGACTTGAGCCCTTAGTTACAACCTTCAGATTTACAATACTGATGGCTAGGAAGATTACAATACCGACTACGTAGTTTCCACCAACAACGAAATCACCAAATGCTCTAATCACCTCACCTGCCGCTGATAAACCCTGATCTCCGTTAATTAAAATCAATCGCGTTGAGGCGATATTCATGCCTAGACGGAATAGAGTGGTTATCAGCAGAATTGCTGGAAATGATGAGAACGCGATCGGTCGCTCAATATACAGAGACGCGAAGAGAACGATCATTGAGATCGTAATATTCAAGGCGATACTGATATCAAGAATAAAGGTTGGCAGCGGAAAAAGCATGATCGTCAGAATGCCGATCAATGCTAGCGGAATCGCTAGATGCGTCCAGAAGTCCTTGCGCGATTTCTTAGCTAGATCTTTCATATACTAGCTGCGCCACTACCAGTCGTTGACTTTGCGCTACTTGGACCACCCTTTATGCGGTAGACATAGGCCATTACTTCGGCGACCGCGCGGAATAGGTCATAGGGAATCTCTGATCCAACTTCCGTCGAAGCATACAGAGCCCGCGCCAGTGTTTTACGCTCAAGTACGGGAACACCAGCTTCTTTGGCGAGTTCGCGAATTCTCAGCGCCAAGAAATCCGCTCCCTTTGCGACCACTCGCGGTGCTCTCATCTTGGTCCGATCATACTGCAACGCTACAGCAAAGTGTGTTGGATTGGTCACGACCACATCAGCTCGACGCACGCTGTCGCGAATGCGCTGCATGATTCGCTGGAGTCCCTTGTTAATGATCTTACGCTTGGTCTCTTCGTCACCCTCAACCGACTTTCGTTCGTCTTTGACCTCCTCCTTGGTCATCCTGTTCTTCTTCAACCACTGAAACTTCCCCCAGAAATAATCAAAGATTGCGAGCGCAATTAGAACGTACATCACTCGCCAAAATAGAACTCCAACACCATCGCCAGCAAATGCCAGCACCTGTTCAACATTCAGGTGCACAAGCTTTACCATCTCAGGCGCAAATCGTTTCAAGGCCAGATATACAATCGGAAGAATGATTGCTAGCTTGACGAGAGCTTTCAGCAGATTCACTAGCCCAACAATCGAAAAGATTCGAGCAAGTCCGGTCAGAGGGTTCAGGAAGCTCCACTGAAAATGGATCTTCTTTTCCTTAAAATTGAAGTCGGTCTGAAGAAACAGGGCTAACGAAGCCATAATCGCGACTGTGACCACCATCACCACAATCTCTGGACCGATCAGCATTCCTACTGCTATCGCGCCGTCCTTGACATAATCAACGGTTAACTCTCTTGGCTCCGCAATCATGCGAAATGATGTGCTGAAGATCAGCTTAATATCGCGAAAGAACCAGCCCCAGGTTGCCGTTAGTACGGAAAATGCCGTGATTAGACTAATTACTTGGACTATCTCCTGAGAGGAATGAATCTGCCCCTCGCCACGCAACTTCTCGATACGCCGATCAGTGGGCATCTCTGTGCGTTGTTCGTCGGTAGCGTTTTCAGACATGCGAGATTAGGGTAATGCGCAAACACAACTCAAGGGATCAGCTAGGGCGGTAACAGCAAGACGTGTGCCCTAGTTTGTTTAGCCCAAGTTCTGAGGGTTGCGCATATATTACATGGGTATCATTAGGTAATTTGGTAAGGCATGAAGGTGAGTAGCACGACATTGCAGCCTTAGTGGTGCGCAAGTTTCTAACTAAGTGTCAAGAAGTTGACACGGTCTGATTGACACGGTCTGATTGACACGGTCTGATTCGGTGGTCCCTTGCTAGGCTGAAATCATCTCGCTGGCCACGGTAAAATCCTTAAGCCTCTTCTGGTCTATCCCTACCCCTAATCCTGGCAGCTCCGACAATCGCAGAGTTCCATCCGCGGCGAGCTTGATCTCGGGGTCGATTATGTCGTGATTAAAATATCTGGCACTCGCACTTAGATCGGCGGGATAGATAAAATTTGGAAGTGTTGCGAGTGCCATACTGGCGGCACGACCGATACCGGTTTCCAACATTCCGCCACACCAAACTCCGATTCCATTAGTAGCGCACAGATCATGAATTCGAACCGCCTCGCTAAGGCCACCCACTCGCGCAGGCTTTATGTTTACGATACGACAGCTACGAAGTTTAAGAGCGATACTAAGATCGTCGACACACTCTATGCTCTCATCGAGGCAGATCGGCGTCTTAAGTAACTTCTGTAACTCAGCGTGGCCAATCAGATCGCGCGCCGAAAGCGGCTGTTCAATCATGGTTAGATTAAAATCATCAAGGGCGCGTAGCTCATCTAAATCGCTCATCCGGTAGCTACAATTAGCGTCAATCATTAGCGCTAGCGAGGGGAACTGTTGACGAATCCTCTCAAGTGGAGCGAGAATCTGTCCCGGCGCAGCCTTCAGTTTTACTCGTTGATACCCCTGATCAACATAGGCTGCGACCTGATCGAGCAGCTGTTGCGATACGCTATTAAGCGACACAGCAACACCAACTGAAATTGCATTCCGCTGACCACCTAACAAGCGATAAAGTGGTTGGTTTATCGACTTGGCGATCCAATCCCAATATGCTGATTCAATAGCCGCGCGAGCGATTCGGTGACCAGCGACTTTATCGAAGGAGGCAACCAGATCCTCTGGAGACTGCGGTCTTGATTGAAACAGTATCGGCAGCAGAACTTTACTAATCGCATAGGTCGCTGTGGAAATCGTTTCTGAAGTATAGAAGGGCCAAGGCATAACCGAGGCCTCGCCCCATCCGGAGATCCCTGCACCAATTAATTCTACCAGCAGTACTTCACGGTCAGTAACGGTCCCAAGGGACGAGGTGAACGGCGTAACCATCGGCAGTCTAACCTGATACACTACTGCACTATCTATCAGGAAGGGTTGGGGAAGCATTATTGTCACACAATAGAAAATTCGAGATCTGCAGGAAAGTTTTCCGGATTCTAAAGTATATCTATATGCCACTCGTGATTGAGATTTACGTTCTACCACAAAATGATGATTACGAGTGGCATATAGCAGCATTTTCTATAGCTGTCTCGTGTTCAGACAGAAGTGCAGGTAAGGTGCTACGAAGATTCATTTGGGCAGCAATTCCAGCTAACTAGACGCTCACACATGAGAATTCTGAAGTATTAAGAACTTCACTGTTTCTGTCGAAGGACCCTAAGCCAACCCGATAAGGGTTCGTTTGTCACTTTGGATCTCTATACTTATGACATTATCTATACGGTCCCTTACAAAATACATCTCGACGATCTGCTTGGCATTTGCAATCAATCTTGGAATCGACAGCGATCTAGCATTTGCAACAAGCACACCACTTACTGTGAATGTCGTGGATGTGAACGGCTCGCCGATGCCAAGTGACAGTTTTCTGATCTTTTGTGATTCACCCCAGAACGATGCCTTTGGCTTTACCACAGTATCCAGCAATAATCAGGGCACAGTATCAATCGATATAACCTCAACCAAAAGTGTTAGCTGCTTTATCAGCGAGTATTCCGGCTTTGGTACTTCAAATAAAGGTTCGGTCACGTTAGTACCCGGTGTTGCCAATAGCGTTAACGTCACTTTGAAAGCGGTGGATGCAACGATCAATCTTGAGCTTCGTGATACAGCAAACAACCTCCTTACCGTAACATCCTTTACTAGCTTTACCTGCACCGCCACCAACGATGTATTTTATCAGGGCTCAATCGCTGGAGGGCAATCCAGCGGCTCAATCTCGGTACTTGGCGGATTTACATACAGTTGCAGCTTTGACTCTGCTGGGATTGCAGGATACTCAACGCCAACAAGCCCGCTACAAACCGTTGCTGTTGCCAGTAACACTACGATCATAATTACAGCTACGGCTTTTGACGCGACCCTCCGTATCAATTTTAAGGACATCAATGGTACTGCCATAGCGGCACCAAGTGGAGTCAGTGGCTACTGTTACAATACGACGCAGGGTGTTTCTTTTAGCTTTGATACGATCTTAAACAACGATACCTTCGCCCAGGTGAGCGTTCTCGGTGGTCTTAACTATTCCTGCTACATCTTCAATTTCAGTGGATACGTAGATTCCGCTGTTGTTGAAATTACGGCAGTCGCCAATCAGACGACCCAGAAGGACTTCATTCTCTACCTACTCGATGGATCTCTTACTACTCCATTCACAGTCAATGGAACTCCCTTGAATGGCCTGACAGCCAGCGTCACCTGCTCAAGCTATGGCCCCGATCACACAACTACTGGATCCACGACTAGTACAGATATAACCCTTAGCGTACTTAAGGGCGCAACCTATTCCTGCACCGGATCTGTCCCAAACTATATAACTGCGGGCAATCCGCGGACTACAATTCCTAGCTCAGGAACCGCCACATTAGCGATCCCGCTTCTGTCCCTTGATTCTACAGTCAACTTTTCATTTAAAGACGCGAATGGCAATCCGATTAGCGCGCCAAGTGGTGCTGCTCTTTCGTGTTATGAAACCGGTAGCTATCTCCTATCCCAGTACATCTATATCGACTTCGCTGCCACTGGGGCTTCGACGACCCTAGTGGGAGGATATGACTACAGCTGCTCACTTAACGGTTTCACGAACTACTCCTCAAGTTCAAAGAACATCAAACCTACATCTGGCGGAACCCTAAGTGCCGACCTAGTTCTAAACTCCTTAGACGCTGCGATCCAGTTCAATTTTGTAAACTCAAGTGGTGTAGCCCTTACTATCCCATCGGGCAGTAGCTTTGCTGGAGCCTACTGTACCTCTGCTACGGATAGCTCAACGTATTTCTACGGAGAGCTAAGCTCTGGCTCTAGCTCTGAAGTTCTACCGGTCGTTGGAGCCCAACAGTACAACTGTTACATATACGGAATAGCCAACTACTCCGTTTCATCACTGGACCCAATTACTGTAACAGCAAATCAAACTAAGCAGGTTAACGTCACGCTAAAGTCACTTGATGCAACACTCAACTTCAGTTTCGTGAACGCCCAAGGCACCGCGATCGCCATTCCGGCAGCAGCCGAGTATCCCTCGGTCAACTGCTACTCGTCTGATGACTCTTACTCCAGTTATTATAAGGAGCTGAATGCAAATGAAACGTCGACTTCACTTCCGGTTGTAGCTGGAACATATCAGTGCAGTCTTTACGGAATCACCGGATACGCAACAACTGGCACTGTAACTGGTACCGTAGTATCAGGGGGTACAACTGCACTCAGTTTTGTTTTGACCCCTCTGGATGCATCAATTGTAGTTGGACTTGTTGATAGCAACGGTAACTCTTTTCAGTTAGGATCTGGGGCCTATGCAAGCGTGAGCTGTTCGAGCTCCGACTACGTATACTACTTCTATGAAACTGTAACTAGTAGCTCAACAACGGTGCCGGTACTTGGAGCACTGCAGTACAATTGTAGCGTCTACCTAAACGATTTCGCCACCACCTCCGTCAACGTTTCTGTAGGTGCTGGAGCATCATCTAGCGCTACCATTCAGGTGCTGGCACGTACTGCCACCGTTTCGTTGCTAATTAAGGATAATAATGGTGTGGCGATCTCTTTAGACGCCTATCTTTCCGCCTACTCGCTTGATTCTACCTTTCAGGATTACGTTGGTAGCACCATCTCAGGTAGCTCACATTCAGTACTCCTTGTACCGAACAAGAGCTATGGTCTCAGTGTAGACTTCATTACTTCCGACAGCGCGCAGATTTACGGAGTGCTACAGCTACCAACTGGAGAGAAGTACCTCCAATCTCAATCTGGTCAAACAGTTACACCGCTCGAAGGTCAAACAGTGACGAAGGAGCTAGTACTCACAAAGGCCGACAGTTCCATTGTAGTGAACGTTGACGATCCAACTATCTCGGCTCCTGATAACTCTGACCTCTTATGGGTCAGCGCGGCAGCGTACTTAGCAGATGGGGTTACGACTGACCCGAACTCAAATATCGGTGTCAGCGTTGCGCGCGATGGATCAGTTACGATACCTGCGGTCTCAGGTCGCAAGTATCTCGTTCAACTGTTCACTAACGGTTCTATAGCTCCGATCCCCCAGGATGTTAGCATTGGTGGTGCTGGTGAGACCAAGACCGTAAACTTTGTCCTTGAAACCGCTACCTTCACCCTTACCGCTGGAGTATCTGGTGTATCAGATACAGGACTATTCTCATGTTGGGCCTATGACACGAACGGGCGCTTCTCATTTAGCGATCAGGCCCCGCTCTCTGCTACTGTGTCGGTCCCTCTTGTTGTTGGATCCTGGTTTGTGGGATGCAACGCCTACACCCTTGGAGCAACTAGTAAGAGTTACTATACTCTGGAGCAGAGCTACACCGTCGCAGCCGGAACGAGCGCTGGTTCGCTTACATTGGCTCTCATCGAGGGCAGCAGCATCTTTGAGGCTCAGCAAACGATCGCTACGGGCTATGCTTCAAAGACACAGATCACCGCCGATCTTAAGATTGATGTGCCAGCCGGTGCCTTCGCTGAGACAGCGGTCGTAACAGCATCTAATCGCGTGACAACGCCAAATCTTGGAGATGTCGAGGTAGTTCGCGGCACCGGAGTTACCGTCAGTGCAGCCAACCAGAATGGCGGAACCCTTGCTGTGCAGAATGGCGAGATCACAGTAACAATCATTATGAATCAATCACAGCTACCGTCAGGTGCAACCTTTGATGACATTTCCGCAGGACAGTACAGCCCAGAGAGCGGCTGGACCACCCTTACGTCAACGAATGACGGGGCTATAGCAGGCTCAGGAGCTGAAACGAATGCTTCAATTAGTCGCGGTTTTAAGATCGCACTCCGCAATCTGAGAAAGCCGGTCTCGCTAATCAAACGTGGAGTGCGGGCTGCAACAGTTGCCCCGACCCCAGTGGTTCCCGTGGTTACTCCTCCCGGATTCGTCACCAAGATCAAAGCCAAGATAAAAAAGCCAAAGAGGATCACAAACCGCGCTAAGGCCAAAGCTACTGTTACAGCGAGCTGGTTAGCAGCTACTGGCACCGTTGATTCCTACACAATTGCGCTGAAGGTAAGCAAGAAGAAAACGATAACTAAAACTGTATCCGGATCCACACTAAAGGCAGCTTTTAAGAACATAAAAGCTGGAAGCTATACGGTGACTATTACGGCCGTGAACTCGGGTGGAAGTGGAACTTCGAAGAGGAAGAAATTCAAGGTGAAGTTTTGAATTAAGGGGGCGGATGTACCTCGCCGAAGAGGTCGGCGCGGGTGATTGCTATAGATTGACCAGTTACCTACTTCGAAGTAAAAACTATCTCCCCCTTCCATGCCGCTGATGCACCGTCTCGGCGCATGATTGCGATCTGTTCGCAGTAAAACTCACAGGCCTTGGCTAATAACGGTGCCGCGCTCCCCAACTCTGTAAATCCCTGCTCGGCGCGATCCCATTTCCTTGTCTGGAACGATAGCAGCGAGCCCTTCCAGCGTTGATGCTGTTGTGGATCAAGCGGGTTCTTGAAAAGTGCGTAAAGCACAACCGGCACCTCCTTGCCCTTAACCTGCATGGCTCCAACTTTAAGCGCCGATTCCATCTGCGCTACTCTCTGGGTCTCTTCAGTTATTAAGATCGTTGTTCCTAAATACTTGTTAAGCCCCTCGATTCGCGCGGCAAGGTTTACATTGTCGCCGATCGCCGTATAGTCAAAACGATTCTCTGCGCCGATATTTCCTACAACCATCTTACCGGTATTAATTCCAATTCTAGTTACAAGTTCGGGGTACAGCTTGGTTTGGTTGAACTCCTCCAGAGCTTCATGAATCTTCAAAGCAGCTCTTGTGGCTCGCTGTGGATGATCTTCAATTCTGAGCGGTGCTCCCCAGAGTACGAAAACCGCATCACCTAGAAATTTAACTAGGGTACCGCCTTCGGCAAAGATAACTCGCGCAACTACACTAAAGTATGCATTTAACATCGCCACTAATTCCTGCGCGGAGAGGCGCTCGCTAATCGTCGTAAAATCGGCAAGATCAGTGAAGACGGCTGTCGCCTCTACAAGATCACCGCCCAATCGTAGTGCGTCCGGGTTCTGCGAAAGTTCACGGACCATGTCTGGCGAAAGGTAGTGACCGAAGGCGCGCTCAACCTGCTTCTGCTTTCGTCGCGCATGTAGGTAGTTCTGCAACGTTGCCGCTAAATAAAATAGCGGCCCGAATATGCATACCGCCACTGCACCAGGGATAAATTGCCCAAAATTTATGGATGTTAGTGCGAGGATCGCCCATACCAGAGCTGATGTAATCAAGGTAACGGCTCCCCAAACTGGCCCAAATGAAAGAATGAGGTAGGCAAGCACAGCTACTGCAATCGATAGAATTGCGAGCTCAGTCCGTGATGATGCGCGCCTAATCCAATCCTGGCGAATTATATTATTCGCGGCTGTGGCGTGGATCTCAACTCCGAACATCCGCCCGAACGGAGTCAGAAAGCTATCCTTCTGCGCTGGGCCCATCTCTGTTCTAAGCATCAGACCGACAAAGACAACTTTGCCGCGAATCTTGTCAGCTGGGAACGGCACCTCAGATTCCAAAACCTGATAGTAGGAGTATGCGGGAAGTCCTCTACCGGCAGGCCCATAGAAGTTAATCAATGCGCGATCATCGGGCAGTGAGTGGTCCGCTCCCACACTACGTGTATATCCAGCGGCTGCTTCGGCAAGCGAAGGTAGATTATAGTCCAACTCCGAATAGTCCGGTAAGAACTGGCGAACATATCCGCGCTCCTCTGGCAGATTGACCAACGCCAATGTCGAGACATTCGCGGTGAGCTCCTCGTCCGGAGCGATTAGGGCCAGAAGATCATACTCAGTAGAGTCACTGGCCTCTAACTCCGCGCCTAGCACTACCGGCATCGTTTTAAGGCTGTCAGCTAACTCGCTATCTACCTTGGGGCTATCACTTGGGCCAACGAAGAGTACATCGAAGACTACGCGACGCGCGCCCATCTCCGCCAAGCGGCGAATTAGCTCGGCATGCAACGCGCGCGGCCAGGCGCGATTCGAAGAGAGCTGTAGTTGCGGATAGGACTCTTCATCCATCGCCACAATTACAACGTCATCTGGCGTAGGCAGCGGACCGCGCCATTCAATCCAGCGATCACCAAACCAGGTTTCGAGTCGTTGGCCTGCCTCGGAGTTGAAAGCTGCTGCGTGAAGCGCTACACATGCCAGAACGATTCCTAGCCTGATGATAAACGGCTTGCGGTACCAGCTAGAATGGCGCGAAGTCCTCGCCTCTCCAGCGCCAGATTCCACCATAATTCAGGTTAGAAATTATAAGAGAATGCCAATGTTGCCCCAAACCCCGGTAAAACAAGCGGATCGATGCCACTTGGTAGGTAGTAGAAGTCCTTATCCAACAGATTCGTGAGTGTTAGTACGATCTGACCACGACGGTTTGGAATGCGATATCCGGCACCAACATCGAGGATCCAAAAGTCATTGGTAAGCTCTGCTCCATTCTCGTCGTACTCAAAGAAGCCCTTCAAACTCTGGTCGCGCCATGTTCCGCGAGCAAAGGTTAGGAATCCGGAGGAGTCAAAATAGTTTACACCGGTCCGAACTCGGTTAGTCTTGGCCTCTGAACCATAGTAGTTGTCCTTATCGCGATTCCAGAGATAGTCGAGGGTTGCCGTGGTAGTACGGTGAAGTACCTGATAAATATATCCTTTGGCGATATCTTCATCGATGTGCGCATCATCCTCCTGAACAAATATCTCCTGATCTTGCAGACTGCCATCAAAGCTATCGAAGTATAGCGAGCTAACCGACAACGGAAATTTGCGTTTCAGGGAGCGATGCATCGCTTCGGCCCCAATGTATGTTTTAGAATCGAATTTCTGGTCTATGCCGATCGCTGTGTTTCTAGCCCTTGTTCCAGGAAAGACGTCAAAGAAAGTCTGATTAAAGCCACTCATTGTCGTCGGTTCGATCAATTCAAACTCACGAATTCCGGCAGTCCCAGTTGTTTCAAAGTACGCTGCCCTGAATGTTGTGCCACCTGCGGGAGTAATCACAAAACCAACTTTTGGATCCCAGGTCGTCATCGTGTTCGTATCCTCTGAAAACGGCACAGTAAGGGGTGTTTTACTTAGGTGGAGCTTCGCGTAGCTAACGCCAGCGGTCACGTCCAGCCAATCGAATGCATGTAGCGTGGTATAGTTATAGGCACGTTGCGAACTCTCTGTGTTGTCCGCGTAAGAACTCACGTTTAGACCTGCAAGATCCTCCGGGTCGAATATCTCTCCGTCTTCACTTAAGCGTTGGTTTGAGTCCAATAATCCTCCGCCAAGAATATTGGAGAGATAGTGACTATTATATATGTGCTGGAGATCCCCGCGAACTCCGTGCGACTTAAACTGAATGCGTTGATCTAAAATGGCATTAATATCGGTCGAGTCAATAACCTCGTTCTCTTCAACGAAGTATCCGAAGAGCAAACGGTCGTAGGATTCATCCTGCTGCCGATAATTTGAGTTATTGTAAACAACCTGTCCAATGAGTTGGCTGCCAGCACTGAAGCGATGATTAAAGCCGAGGCGGATCAGGTAGTCGTCAAACTTCTGATTCAGATCTTCATTATTCTCGAAAGGATCATATCCCACCTCTGTGTCGCCGTCGTCAAAGGTCTCGCCATTAAAATCTAAAAGCAATGTATCAGCTGGAGTGGCCTGGTACTGCACCGAACTATATATCTGTTGTTCATTTGCCGAATCATGATTGCGATATCCATCGGAGAATAACGATGTATACCTCATCGCGTACCCCCAATTTCCGTCGGTACCCGAGAATAGAACCGCGGGTGCGCCAGATTCATCCTGAGTATTAGTAATCCCGGAAACCTCAGTTCTATTTATGTCGCGATCAAAGACAGCGCTGTATTCATTGGCGCTAATCTGACTACCTTGCCCGGGACGCACTAGGTTGAAGTTTACCGGCGCGAGCAGTCGCGCAGTGAAGAAAGATGATAGACTTGCCTGATTTAAGTCATCAACTCCGTCATAGCTTTGCGAAAGCAACAGGTGCGCCGAATAGTTTGCGTAGTCGCGACCAAGCGCTTTAATCGCTTCGACTCGAGATATCTGACTGAATCCCAGTTGGTCATAAACCTCCGCCAACGAGTTTGTACGCACCGAGATATCCTGATCTAAGAGCAATCGCGAGCGAAAGATCGCCCGATTGTCATTGAGCTCTATCGATTTCTCGACATCCTCTAGGGCCTCGACAAGCCGATTGCCCGCCAATCTGTTGTATGATCGATAGAGGTACGGTGTTGGATCGTTTGGATCGAGGGTCATCGCGCGGGCGAACTCCTCATCGGCTAAGCCATCCTTCTCCTCTTCGAATAGCGCCTTACCCAAGTAGCTGCGATAGAGCGAACGTGCTGGCTCAAGATGCGCGGCCTTCTGAATCGAGACCCTTCCATCCTCTAACGAACCTAAGCGAACCTGTGCAAGTCCAAGTCCAAGGTACGGCATTCCATCCCCGGTCGACTGTGCTACCGCTGTCTTAAAGGACTGTTCCGCGGCCTCAGGCTGAAGTTGTGCTAGCTGAGCAAACCCGCGAATTGTTTGAGCGTAGCCACTCTGCGGCATCATCTCAGTAGCGATCGTCGCCTCTTGAAGTGCCGCACTCCCGTTGCCGAAACTCAATAACAGATCGGCGTGGCGCACTCTTAGGGCAACATTATCTGGCGCGCGCTGTAGCGCCTCTTCAACAACTGTCCTGGCCTGTCGCAGATCAAACATGGACTGCAGTACAAAGGAATAGGCCAGCGCAACAGTGCTCGAATCTGGGCCTAACTGGTATGCAGCACGGGCCTTAACTAACGCTTCTTCATTACGGTTCTGAACAACATCAATGATCGCCTGCTGTGAGAGAAGTAGTCGTTGCAGTGGCGCCTGCTCGGCGTTCGGTAGCTTCGCAATACCACTCTCGGCTGCTGATTGAGCCAAGATCGCTTCAGCGACCTGCCCACGTTCAAGGTATAGAGCGCTCAATAGGAGTGCAACGGATGGCGATGAAACGTTTGAGTGCTTCAGAACCAACGGTAGAGCTGCATCGCCATTGCCACGCGCTGACATTACTAGTGCCTGACCAACGGCATTCCGCCAATCACTGCCCTGAAATGCGTTCCAGGCACCGTTCAGATCGCCTATGTGCAGAAACTTAATCCCCTGTTGTTGGGACGGCGATGCTCCAGCAATAAAATCAGAAAGATCGGAAACGTCGATGTAGCTAGGATAGTAGAGCGCCCACTGCACTGCATCAACTGGGTTTACAAGTAGGGATTTAACTGGTGGACCTCCAGCTTCTACATTGGCCTCTTCACCCCCCGATAGATTGACACTACCGAAACTATTCTCGGCTGCTACCGCGCCCCCAAGAACGGCAATTCGAGAATCCGATGCTGAAGTACTAACAGTGAACTCGGTTCCTCGAATCGAGGCGCTCACTAGTGGAGTTTTTACCGAGGGGAACTCCTTGGATTTGCGACTAAAGAAATATGCATCGCCAGAATCTAGCTCTAGAACTTCAGGTTTGCTCGAACCGTCAAGCTTTACTCTAAATACCGAACGCTGATTTAGACGCACCATCACACCGTCATTAAGTAGCAGGGCAACCCGACTTGCGGGTGATGTCCGTACTGAATCTTGATCTGCTAGCTTCAGTCCGACATCGGCCTGCGCCCATGACTGTTGACCGGCTCGCTTAATTTCGACCGTCCCCTGCTTGGAGAAAACAGTCGCTGCATCCTGCGCCTCGGCGCTGACATGAGTCAGCGCTAAAGCTAGTGCCAAAGCAAGAAAAGGAATAGTGAGTCGTGATAGAGAGTGTCTTTGTGGCATAGGTATAGGTCCTCCGCATTGATGAGATGCAAGAGGAGGTGCGGATTATGCAGGAAGGTGTGGGGATGTCGGATTAACGTTGTTTGAAGGGCGTTACAGGGTCAAACGTCGCATCTGCCACGCCCGTAATCGAATTAGAACGACTGTCTATTTGCGTGTCGAATTGCAATTGTCAGGAATCGGGTCAGTGGGCTCTTGAAAAATGGGGGTTAAGCGGCTCGTCCAAGCACTTTCCCGATGGGCACAAACGATAAAGGCAAAGTATTTTCGCTCTTTGGTTCGGTCACAAATTGATCCAGCTTCATAAGCGCGTGAGATACCGCAGGACTGCCCTCCTTTCTGGCATTTGCGGCGGCAAGCAACCAATATTTAACGCTAGTCCCTGTTGCATCAGTAACGGCTTGTGCAATTAGCTGCGCAGATCGTTCGTCACGTAGCGCGGCTGCAACAGTACAGAAGCGGCACATATGCTCATTGTCCACTTGAAGATAGGGCAACCTGTCGCCTAAGCGGATTCTCAAGGTACTAATACTAATAAGCTGCAAGCATACGTCACCATGTACTCCAATGTCTTCTGTGCTCCGCATTACAACTGCAAGATTCTTAGCCGCCTCTTGCCCGACCAAACTTCGACTGTCGCTCACAACAGCCGAGACAAGGCAATTGATGGCAGCGTGCCGAGACTCCGGAGATCGTTGAGCGATCTCTGCAATCGCTGAAAGCGCGCTACTATAAATTTTAAAATCCAAGCCTTCGATCTTGATAATATGAGCAAGGAGCATGACTGCCTCATGCTTGTCTGACTTTCCGAGGCACGCTACGGCACGCGCATAATCGCCACTACCAACTAATCCAGCTCCTCGCTCATACGAATCACCAATGACGCTCGCTGCGAGGTCAAGTAATCCCAACGCAAGTTCTAGCCCACCACTCAATCTCCGACCCGCTGGCGGTTCGAAACCTGTTGGTAGTTGTGCTCTCTCCACCAGCCTATCTTCCCTAACCTTTGGCAACCCTAATTTGAATAACTTTGCAGGCGCTATGTGCTATATGCGCATTTTTGCTATGCAAGATTGTTATGGTCGATTGCAGTACGGGTGCAACATTCCAATAGAAAATCCCTGTCAGCTTGGCAACTTACCAGGCGAGCTATAGCGGTTTGCAAAAGTCGCGAGCTATATAATAGCTTTTGCAATCCGCTATAGATTCGCTGAAAGCGAATCAAAACAACAACCTATAGCGATTAATATCAAAAGGCTTGCCAATTTTATTGGCACCGACTTTTGATAATCGCTATAGATCTACCGTAAGCGTTCACCTGGGTGAAAGAATCGACGTAAATTAATAGAAAGGGTGCATCTTTATTCGCTGGAAGCGGCCCCCGGATGGGCGGGCATCCGCGCGCAGCGCAATAGGCCCGAAATTGCTGACGCGAGCTAGCGGGTGTCTGACCATATGTTTAACCGTTCACAAAAAATGCCCCGTCAAGGGGCGACAAGAAAGGGAAACGGGTCTTGAAATGCAAAACAGCGAAAATAATTAACCAAATTCCTCCAAATTGCCACCCCCCGTGAACGGTTACAAACATGCTGACCAGTTACCAATAAAGTAGCTCTTTAGCGGTCAAAATATCATCGAAGTATCGCAGATTCCGCAGGGCCTCGCTCACGCCATTAGGCGCTATTAGCACCTTGTGAATGGAGTACCTGCTCTTAATGGGCAACTTTCTCAATTTTGCGTCAAATTCCGGAACAACCTCTGTTGAAGTTGCCTTATCAGTCAACTTAATCTCACAAACGGAGACTGTTTTGTCAGATCGAACGTAGATCAGATCTACCTGCACATGATTCTTCTTGTTGTAGTAGCCGCCAAAAGACTCTACCTTGTCAGCAAAATTCATTAGCTCAGCGATATAGATACCATTATTGGCAACATACCTTTCTAGGGCCAACCCTAACCAGGGAACTAGCTGTTTTAGTATCTTATTCTCAAAAAGATGGGAACCACCGCCAGCTTCGATTATTCGCTTATTAGGCAAAACAAATTTCGTGTAGAAATTAACAAACTCATCGGAGAGCCTGTAAACCGCGGAACCCTTCGCTCCGCTAAAACATGGTAGATCTGCTCTGATAAATTCTGCTAACTGCAAGTTCTCCAGATAATCCTTGACACCCCCGCTCGATCTCATTTTAAGGCTTTGGGATACCTCTTCTAGCTTGAGGGGGGCAGAGCCGAGAACTTTAATAATGTTGAGATAGTTCCGCGGTTCTCTAAAATGGACGTTAAATATCCTATCGAACTCTTCCAGAAAGAGTGCGTTCTCCTCGAAAAATAGCCGCTCGATATTCTGCTCAAAAGATAATTTTGTAGTAACTTCCTCCAAGTACTTCGGCACTCCGCCAAATACTAACAAGTAGCGCAATACTTCATCGTCACTTTTCGATGGCGGAAAGAATTCTCTTGCCTCCCTGGCGGCCAACTTCTTTAGGTGTATCTGTAATGAGAAGCGCCCATAAAGCGCCTTCGAACGAAGGACCTTGCGCACCATAAAAGAAGCTATTGAGCCACATAAGATGAGCATCAGGTTTAGTTGCTTCCAGTGATTGTCCCAGTAGTACTTGAGTAAGGCCACCAATTTGGACTGATTGGCCGCCATCCACTGAAACTCGTCGAAGAGAATGATAATCTTCCTGTCCTGTCGAGAACAGTACTCCGTTAAAAACTCAAATATTTGGTCCCAAGTTGTAAACTTTGCTCTCTGTAGAAGTGGATCCTTAATCTGACTTTTTAGACGCAGTGAGAAATGTTTAATTTGTGCCGGGGTTCGCTGGTTCTCCAGCCCCTCAAAGGTTAGGCCTGGGGCCAGGGCTGGCCGATGATTTCCCTTCTTAGACGAAGTGGGTCTATCGATCCGCTGCACGCCCGCGTCTCCGCCATCAAGACCAAAATTCATAAAGTGCTGAATAAGCGAACTCTTTCCAACTCGTCGCCTGCCATACACAACTACAAGTTCGCCCTTCCTTGAATTATATTTCTCCCGTAGGTTGGCAAGCTCTCGCCGCCGCCCAGTGATTTTATGCTTTATATTATTTATCCGCATAGTAGGTTTATACAACTATTTATGCGGATCTGGCTATATAAAAATGGCAAATCCGCATACATAGTTACAATACCTTTCTATGCGGATTGGCCAAAGAGGGGGGCCACTATCAGTATTCCAGGGCCAAATCGGGATCAACAAGTAATTGTAAACGTTCACCCTTAATTTTCTCCACACCAACTTTAAGAAACCCACCATCCCGCCTCGTGACATATGCCTTTGAGTTTGTTGATGATTTTTCTATTCAAAGATTCACTTCAGTTAGCGTTGAACATTTG
>Ga0163148_10000989_pt1 | contig 38063 bp, 30 predicted proteins | sample OliLakLV19MP7P2_FD_148606 | JGI IMG/M metagenome (GOLD analysis project Ga0163148, IMG submission 148606) | Freshwater microbial mat bacterial communities from Lake Vanda, McMurdo Dry Valleys, Antarctica- Oligotrophic Lake LV.19.MP7.P2 | ecosystem: Environmental > Aquatic > Freshwater > Lake >... | reverse complement strand
GTATTAGTGATAGTAATATAACTAACACATAGTCAAAAACTTGATAAAATTTACTTATTGTAATATTTATGGATAATATAGATTACTTAAAGAAGGTTAGAATTTCAAATAGACTTTCACAAGAAGATATGTCTACTATACTAAAAATGAGTAGAATTACGTATATACATAGTGAAAATTGAAAAAGAGAATTAAAAAAAAATGAAATAGAGATATTGTCAGAAAATTTTGAAATAGATATCTCTCTCTTTTTCTCTAAGACTGAAAAAGATGAGGATAACGAATGAATTACTGCTATAGAAAATGTTGTTCTCTATATTCTTTCTAAATGTGCAGGCAAGCCAAATCTAGGTAAAATTGTATTGAATAAACTCCTGTATTTTATCGATTTTAACTATCACGAGAAATATCACACATCACTGACAGGAACGACCTATATCAAGATGCCCATGTGACCTGTTCCGGAACATATGGAAACACTCCTCGACACTATGGAAAAAGATGGATTGATAGAAATTTGTCAGTGAATATATTTTTGATATATACAAACGAGATTGATGCCAAAGGTGTCTCCTCAATTAAAAGAATTTGATCTTCAAGCACTTGCCGAGATAGACTATGTGATCAATCAATATGGCGACAAGACAGGAAAATGGCTTACTGAATTTTCTCATGGTGATATTCCTTGGAAAGTTACTAAAACAATAGGACAAGAAATTAGTTACGGATTAGCCCATTATCGTGAATGAATTTATCGCGTAACAGAAGAAGAGGATGACGGTTAAAATTATCTATACGGATGAATTTCGTAAAGATTTTAAAGCATTGGCTAAAAGATGGAGATCCTTGTGAGATATCGAATGAACAACATGAGATTTTGCTGTATTTAAAGACCTTTTGGAATATAATCCTACAGGTTCGTTTGCTGAAAGAATCGATAGCTTATGAGCAGATAGTATACCAGTATATAAAGTTAAAAAGTTTTATTGTGCATCACTAAAAAGTACTACAAAATTGAGATTAATCTATAGTTATAATACTAATAGAGAAGAAATTCAATTTGTGCAGTTTATAGAAATATATGCAAAAGCAGATAAAGATAACGAAGATAGAGATAGAATAAGGAAGTATGCTTTGTAACACACCCAGAATGGTACATAACAGTGATCGTTCTCGCTGAAATCCACTTCATCGTGAAAATGAAGAAGATCAGCACAGAATACTTTTTTCATAGTTTTTTCTTTTCTTTTTTGAGAAAAAAAGTATAGTAATTCAGTATATTTCTATAACGTAAGTGTGAAAATAAAAGAGTTTCTTCGAGAAGCCTCTATGATCAAATAAAAAACACACTTGAGCCAAAAGCATGCTGCGTCATAAATTCATTCGTTTTGGTATTATTCACAGGTTATTTAATGACTGTTCTGCCTACTGCTTCACTTTTTTTTCTCAATGTTCTCAAACCTTCCCTATAATCCAGAAGCTACTTTATCAATCCTAAAAAAACTTGATCTTAGTGAACAAGCACGGAAGATTATTAATCTGAGCTTTCGTACGAGAGTGAAAGAATCCCACGAAGAAACCGTATCTTTTCAGTTTCGCATCCTGCCAGAGCGTATTTCTGGGATTTTGGAAAAAACTATCCCAATGGTTCGTGAAGAATTACTTTCAAAATTACAAAAAGAATATCCAAATGAGCAACTAGACGTTGTGTTCCAAGTCACGATGTGTTGTGGGAGTGATTGTTTCTGATGTAGAGAATTTCGTCGTTAAATATATATCAGATTTTTCATACATTTTTCATTATTCTGGACTTGTTCAGGATTGATTTTCGTACATCGATACATACAGTAAGAGTACATAATTTATTTCAGTGGTATCTATGGATCGTGATCAGCACATACAGATCTATCAGTGAACTGATGGTTCTCTTCAAGTAGAAGTGCAGGTAGATGAAGAGACGATTTGGCTTTCTCAGAAACAGATGAGTGAGTTGTTTTGAACTTCAGTACCAAATATATTGATGCATATACAACATATCTGGGAAGGGAGGGAACTAGAAAAAGAGGCAACTATTAAGAATTTCTTAATAGTTCAAAAAGAGGGTAAGAGAGACGTTTCTCGTAATATTGATTTTTACAATCTCGATATGATTATATCTGTGTGATATCGTGTAAACTCACAAAAAGCGACCCAGTTTCGTGTTCGAGCAACTAATATACTCAAACAACATATCATCCACGGATATACCCTTAATCATGAAAGATTGATGCATACGTGAGTAGATGAGGTGACGAAATCTTTAGCTCTCATTAGACGTGCATTGTCAGTAGGACAACTGAGTACCGATGAAACAAGATGATTGGCAGAACTGATGACGATGTATATTCCGAGTCTTATTACGCTAAATAAATACGATACAGACTCGTTGCCTGTCAGCTGAGAAATGCGTCATGAATACTACCGTCTAGAAACAAAAGAAGCAAGAAGCATACTCGAGCAGCTAAAAAAAGAAATGATACAGAAAGGAGAAGCGACAGATCTCTTTGCTTTAGAAAGAGAAATGGGGGTAGAGAGTATTTTCTGAGCATTATACCAGACGTACGATAGTAGAGATTTGTACCCTACGGTAGAGGAAAAAGCAGCACAATTACTCTATCTGGTCATAAAAAATCATCCATTCATTGATGGAAATAAGAGATCATGAGCATTTTTGTTTGTGCGATATCTGGCAAAAAATGACTGTCTTTCGCTGGGTACGGGAGAGAAAAAGATAAATGAACAAACCCTCGTCGCTTTAGCATTACTTGTAGCAACAAGTAAACCAGAAGAGAAAGAACTTCTCATCAGACTTATTATTGCTTTGTTGTATAACAAGTAACCTTATTTAATTTTCCTCCTTTTATGTACAACCGTTTTCTCGATATAGGACTCCAAGCAGTCGCCGCAGCCAAGCACGTGACAATGAGCTATTTTGGTAAATCTTCAGAAGAGCTGGGGACTGTGATCAAAGGAGATGATAGCAGATTCGCTGCTGATCACCAGAAATCACCAGTGACGCTTGCCGATCAAGCAGTAGAACGTACGATCAAAGAAATAATCAAGAATCATTTCCCCGATCATGGGTTTATCGGAGAAGAGCAAGGTGAAGAGCAGGGGAGGAGTGAGTATACGTGGATTATAGATCCTATCGATGGGACGAGAAATTTCGCCAGATGACTCCCCTACTGGTGAATTTTACTTGCGTTGTCCTATCAGGATGAAATTATTGTAGCAATTGTATGTATGCCTATTATGGGAGATCTGATTTGGGCGACCAAATGAGGTGGAACACGAGCACAAGGCAAGCAAGTGCATGTCACCAAAAATACGATAGAAAAAACATACCTTGCGCACAACAGACATACCTACTTTCAACACCTATGAAAAATGGCATGATTTAATGCTTTATGTAGCAAAGTAGCGTATACAAAAAGCTGTATCTCACGAGAAATGGCGTATGTCGCTACAGGTTGATTTGACGTTGCGATCAATATCGGAGGCAACTACTACGACAATGCTCCTATCAAACTCATTGTCGAAGAGGCAGGAGGAAAAGTAACAACGCTCTCTGGCGGTAAATTTGGAAGAGCAGATACGAGTATGATTGTAAGTAACGGTGTGGTACATGAGGAAGTAGTGGATTGTTTGAATTAACAATTCACGATAATCTCAGCCAACTTCTCAGGATCATGACGGATGAAGCTGCGCGGGACAACGTCTGAAGCGACTCTGCGAAATTCTTTTCCTTCGAGCCAGATCTTATCTGAGATAACGCGATAGGGAACATGTTCGTCGGTCGTGTCACGAACCATCTGTCGATGCTCTTCGCTGTACTGTGTAACATCTATCCATGTAGGAGCTAAATCATTATTAACGATTACTATATCTGGATAACGCCCGAGATATTTTTTCACTTCTTCGACGAAATCGTTACTAGTAAAATCATGCGTCTGATTGTATTTGGTCATGAGATTACAGACATAGATAACTTGAGCTCAAGAGCTACAAATCGTTTCAGCGATACCATCGACAAGGATATTTGCTACGACGTTTGAATACAAATCTCACGGTCACAAGATAATTTTGTCTGCATTTTTTAGTAAAGAGATTGCTTCTGGATAGGCCGTAGGAAGAGGAGAAAGTCTAGTATCAACGATTCTCTTGCCTGCTTGTCATCGGGTGTTATCGATAGCATTTTGACTGTTCAATACAGTTCCATCGTCATAGGTACAGACGAGATCGATTGCATCTACGGTAGAAGGAACGACGAGTCACTGGACACGTAAGACATCATGAGCGATAGCAAGTGCTTGTGAGATATTACCTCATGTCGCTTCTCGCAAACCAAGCAAGATAAGATTGCCGACACTATGTCCTTTTAGCTCATTTCACTGCGTAAAACGATGCATAAAAATATTTGCGAGATGTTCGTTGTCTGCAAGTCATACAAGTGCATCACGAAAATCTCAACCAAAAGCTGGCATATGAAATTCTTTTCTCATTCTTCAGGTACTTCCTCCATCATCTGCCATAGCAAGGATGGTAGAGATATCTATTTGATCGCATCGATGTTTTAGTCATTGAAGTAACATCAACGATCAGGTTCATCACCCGAGAGTCACGATATGCTGTTTGGACATCTTATTTTTTAGAGCAAAAATTCTGCTTGCAAAGATACTGATTATGGGTAGAGATGAAAGTGACTTTTAATTTTTCCTGCTTCGTATAAAAAAAATACTTCTCTGGTGAGTGTTGTGTAGTGTTATAGTGCTCTCATGATGTAATTCAGCTACCGAAACAAGCCCACTTATCCCTCAAGCTTCATGAACACCAACTCCTGTTGCAGCTGAAGAACAAGAACCGATAGATTTCCCAACAATCGATATGAATCTCCCTACACAAGCAAATATGTATTATGTAAAATTGGATGATGCAGGAAAAGAAGGAAAAATGATCGGATGTAATGATTCTCTCGTCAGTGCTTCTAGTGTGCTCGATACGTTGTTTACTTCTTGGGATGAAGTACTTACGTATGTCTATACACTCCAGTTATGAGCAAAAGCCCAACCAGACGGAACGATGACAACACTTACCCCTGCCTTGCAGGTAGAGAAAGTACTCGTCAAAGGATCGAACGCAGCTATTGCTCTTAGTGGATCACTTGAAATCGGATGAGCGTGTGATGCACCAAGAATAAAGGAACAACTCACTGCAGTAGCGACACAGTTCGATCAAATAAAACAAGTAGTCATTACCATAAATGGTACTCCGCTTGATGAATATCTTTCTACTAAGTAAAAGACTTACATACTCAGAGCAAAGACTAAGATGCCATTTTGGTAGTACCTTATAGTTTAGTAGTCTACTTTGTTTGTTTGACTGCGAGTATAAGCTTATATTCTTCTCCACTCTTCTTATGCGAAGGTCTTGTATATGTTTTTTCTGATTCTATGCAGGTAAATATTTCTGCAATTTCTTCGGTAGGAAGTATCTGTGCTTCTTCTTGTTTGAAGTGAACTCACAGTTTGACCGCAGTGATCCAAATCTTTCGCCCTTCACTACTATATTCTAGCCAGTTGATGCGCAATCCAGCTCCTTTGTTTTTTGCTTCTATACTTCGCAGTTCTTTCTTTCCTTTTCTCGTAAAAACAATACCATCATATGTTACCTTGAAGGTATTTCATGAACGAAGTATATAGAGAATATCACGCTTTATGTTTGTTAAATTACGAAAATATTCTTCTAGTCATGATGCCATAAGAACATCATAAAGATGTATCCTTTCTCATCTTTCGGGTTCATGAGTAAGTTGAACATATTCTATTGTCGGAGGAGGTATTGGGGGAACAGTAATCATAACAAGAAAAAATATTTGTTATAAAAAAAATATAATTACGATAAGTCAAATATATAATAATTGTACTAACATTCAATCTTACCTTTCTTTTAATTCAATTTCTCGTTTTTATGTCATTCATTTTTCGTTATTTCAAATCGTATAAGCGAATACTTGTCCTTACGTTGTTTCTCGCTGCGACCAATCAGATATTTTCTCTCCTTGATCCACAAGTATTTCGTCTCATCATCGATAATTACGTGACGAACTACAAGACCTACGATACTCGCTCTTTTGTGATTGGTGTCTGAGGATTGTTGTTGCTAAGTGTTGCAGTAGCGATGATCTCCCGTATTGCGAAAAACTTTCAGGATTACTTTGCAAACGTGATGACCCAAAACATCGGTATGCAAATCTATCAAACGAGTATCACCCATGCATTTTCGTTGCCATATAGTGTTCTCGAAGATCAGCAATCTGGTCAACTTTTGGATAAATTGAATAAAGCACGTCAAAGTATCCAGCTTTTCATCACGAGTCTGATCAATAACGTCTTTGTCGCTATAGTGGGGTTGGTATTTGTCTTGATCTATGCATCGACAGTGCACTGGTTGATTACTATTTTCTATGCATCAGTTCTCCCTATTATGGGGACGATCATCTACGTGCTCAGTAAAAGACTAAAAAAAGCACAAGAAGCAATCGTGACTGAAACAGCAGGACTAGCAGGAGCGACGACAGAAACGATTCGCAATGTCGGTCTCGTGAAATCACTGGGACTCGAAGCACAGGAGATGAAAAGACTAGAAGAAGTAAACACGCAGATTCTCTGACTAGAAATTAAAAAAATAAAGACGGTGAGACTCATTGATTTTTCTCAATGAACACTGATCAACCTGATGAGAGTATGTCTCCTCGGGACGATGTTTTGGCTGGTATATACAGAAAGCATTTCACTCGGACAGTTTTTTTCATTGTACTTCTACTCGTTCTATATTTTTTCTCCGCTGTATATGCTTGGCGAAGTATTGAAAAACTACCAAGAAGCGAAAGCAAGTCATGAAATTCTCGAAGAATTGCTTCAACAAAAACCTGAAATACAGGAAGACGCAATTATGGCTCCGATAGATCATATCGATTCAGTTGTTTTTACTCACGTTGGTTTTCAGTATTCAGTAGGAAAAGAAGTATTACATGACATCAATGTAGAAGTAAACCGTGGAGAGACAATCGCCTTCGTATGACCATCTGGATCTGGGAAATCAACGATTATCAAACTCTTGCTTGGTTTATATCCGACGACGTCATGATCTATTCGTATCAATGGAAATGATATTTCGACCTACGATCCTGCACTTCTCAAATCGCTCATAGGACTCGTAAGTCAAGATACGCAGTTGTTTAGTGGAACGATTAGACAAAACCTCCAGTTTGTGCAACCTGAAGCAAGCGATGAGGAGATGTCTCGTGCACTTGAGTATGCCCAGTTGCAAGATTTACTTCTTCAACCAGATGGATTGAACTTAAAAATAGGGGAGTGAGGATTGAAACTCTCTGGAGGGCAAAAACAACGTCTCGCGATAGCAAGAGCATTGCTCAGAGAACCGCAATTATTGATCTTTGATGAAGCAACCTCGAGTCTCGATAGCATCGTAGAAGCGGATATCACTGATACGATCAAGGATATTTCAGGAAAAAATAAGAGTCTGAGCACTATTCTCATTGCGCATAGACTCAGTACGGTCGTCCATGCTGATCTCATTTACGTCTTGGAAAAAGGACATATCATCGAGCAAGGAACTCACGATCAGCTTGTAGAGATGAAAGGATTGTACTACTCACTCCGGAGACAACAGATAGGGGAGTAAGATTGATATTAATTTGCATTTTGATAAAAAGAACTATATAGTTTATTTATTTTATATCTTTTTTATTATGGGTGATGTTTTAAGAGAGGGGTCGTATGATGAAGAAAAAATCGTTGACGAACCAATAGCTGTTCAATTGCAAAGTTTAGGTAAAGAATTGAAAGAAACAACATAATTGGATAAAAAAGCAGATCTTCTCATGAGTAATTTTGATGAGAATGTGATTATTCAGAAATTGATTGATTGGAAAGATATAGATGAAACAACTTTATACGTCTTTGATACCAATCTAGATAGTCGAGCACAGTTATTGACAGGACTTGTACAAGAAGCAAAAGACAGTAACCCACCAGTTAAGTTAAATGGTGAATTTGGAAAATATATTGCATCACTAATTACCTTGAGACAAGTTATTGCACAAAAAGCGTGAAAAGATATAAAGAATTTTAAGGTTGAGGATTTCTTACTAAAATTATTATGAGTGAACTCATCATCAGATAAACCGATTGAAGATGTTATTGACCATCGGAATCTTGAAAGTGATACTAGTGCTTGTTTTTGTGAAGTTCCTCTTCAAGCAAAAATTTTACAGATGGATACGAACTATGAACAACATTATACAAATATCCAAAAAGAATGACTAAAAGGTGTTCTACTTCCTAGTATGGCTACTCAAGATTAAAGTATTGTTATATTTTTCTTAAACAAATTTAACGGTAGATATGATTTCAAGATACAGGTTTTTATGTTTTCTGATTGCGTACCGATGCTTATAAGTCGTAAAGAGCACTAGAAAAGAGAATTGAGATAGATATAATACCGTTCTATTTAGCATACAAATACTATGTCAGAACAACTCATCCTCGTAGATACACAAGATGTCCAGATCGGGACGATGGAAAAACTAACCGCACACAAGCTTGGAGTACTTCATAGAGCTATTTCTATCTTACTGTTCCATCCTGATGGACGTATCTTGTTACAGCTTAGAGGAAAAAATAAGTACCATGGAGGAGGACGATGGACGACAACGACTTGTAGTCATCCGAGAGTAGATGAAAGTAATGATGCAGCCGCAGCACGTCGCTTGAAAGAAGAGATGTGAATTGTTTGTAATCTCAGCAAGGTTCACGAATTTGTCTACAAGACATCTGTAGGAGATAACCTTCGAGAACATGAGTATTTGCATGTTTATTTTGGCGAATATGATGGTGCTGTCCATCCACATCCTGAAGAAGCGGATGGCTATCAGTGGATAGAACCTCACCAACTTCGTTTTTTAATCAATCAGTATGGACGTTGGTTTAGTCCTTGGTTTAAAATTACTTTACAAGAGTTGCAAGAGAAGGGAATTTATACGTTAGCATAAAAAACTCAGGAAAGTTAGTTTCTTGTATAAAAATAATCAGCCACACAAATTTTTCTATTTAACCTCTTTTTTGAACAGACCGCATTATTTGATCTAATTTTATTATGCTTTCAAACCTGCTTGAACCAACCCCACAAATAATGGATGCGGATCTTCAAGTCTCGAGGTGAATTCAGGATGTGCTTGAGTAGCGACAAAATAAGGGTGATCTGCATGCTCGATATATTCGACGAGTTTGGTCAGCTTATCGATACCAGAAATGATCAATCCATTCTTTTTCAAAAGATCTACATAAAAAGGATTGACTTCAAATCTATGTCTGTGTCTTTCTACGACTTCTCCTTCACTATTGACGCGATGTGCTCATATATTTCTATACGTACGATCCACCAGTGAACTAGGAGTCAGTTCTGTCGTATAATTTCACAGTCTCATCGTTCATCATTTTGCCAATTCCTCTGACTGTCCTGGCATGAAAGCTATGACAGGATCAGACGTGTGTGTATCAAATTCAAGAGAGTTTGCTTTTGGTAAGTCACAGATATGTCTTGCAAACTCTATGACCGCGATCTGCAATCCAAGACATAATCATAGATAAGGGAGTTTATTAGTTCTACAGTATTCAGCAACGAGAATCTTTCCTTCTACGCCTCTATAGCCAAATCCACCAGGCACAATAAATGCGTCGATATGTTGCTCTTTGACAAATTCATTCACTTTTTCCAAAGAATCAATATCTTCAGCTAAAAATCGGTGAATACAGATCTTTGCATCACAGGCTGCACCTGCATGTTTCGTTGCTTCGATCACACTGAGATATGCATCAGGCATCTCTGCATACTTACCAGCGATAGCAATATGTACCGTATGCGTTGGTTGTTTTATACGACTTAAGAGCATATTCCACTTGGTAAGATCTGGAGAAAGAACATCAAGTTGGAGTTTTTTTTCGATAACTTGTGCGACTCATTGTTCTGCCATTTTATTGACTACGTCGTAGATAGTTTCCACATCGATACCTTCTATGACTCATGAGACATCGAGATCACAAAAGAGGGCAATTTTTTCTTTTATTTCTTGAGGTATTGGTTTTTCTGTTCTACACAAGATAATATCTGCATGAATACCGAGTCTCGTTAATTCTTTTACCGAATGCTGGATAGGTTTTGTCTTGAGTTCATCACTCATTTTCAGGTAGAGGAGAGGAACGACATGAAAATAGAGGGTATTATTAGCTCAGAGATCTTTACGGAGTTGTCTGATTGCTTCGATGAAATGAGGTCATTCTATATCTCCGATCGTTCATCATACTTCCACTAGTGTAACGTCGTATCCTGTTGCTTCTTCTCTCAAGATATGTTTGATATGATCGGTAACATGAGGAATAATTTGTACTGTTTTCCCCAGATACTTCCCTGCTCTTTCTGCCGCAATGATTTCTCAAAAAATCCTGCCTGATGTGACAGAACTATTACGGGTGAGATGAGTATTTAAAAAACGTTCATAATGACCGAGATCAAGATCTGTTTCAAATCCATCAGCAGTGACAAAGGTCTCACCATGTTCATATGGAGACATCGTTCCTGCATCGGTCTGGAGATATGGATCTAGTTTGACTGCATTTACTTTATATCATGCACTGACGAGTAGTTTTCCTAGAGATGCTGCTGCAATTCACTTTCCTATTCCTGAAATAACTCCTCAAGTCACAAAGATAAACTTCATTTTCTTTTTTATGGGGTAAAATCAAGAAATAGGAATTTTGCTTGCCTATGCAATCCGAAGTTGTCACAAAGTGCAATCTTGTCAGGTAAAAAAAAGAGATGCAATTGCAAAATGAGTTTATTTCTCTACATACGAACATATATATATCTTTGGCTCGTCATGAAAAAAAAACATATATGAATTATCTATCGGATTCTTTTTGCAAGTATATTTGGAGGGGCATTTCTTCTCTTTTTTCTGTTTATTCAACAGTTCTTGAGTCTGGATAAAATAGCACAAGTCCCACAATCTACGATCATCAAAGATCGTTCGTGAAAAGAATTGTTTAGATTTTTTGAAGAAGATAGACATCGACTGACTTATGACGAGATTTCACCTCATATGATAGATGCGATCATTGCTGTCGAAGATCAAACCTTTCGAGAAAATAACTGAACCGATAGGTCTGGTCTCATGAGAGCGATATCAGCAAATATTGAAGTTCGACTTCATGATGAAGGTCAATTGCAATGATGATCGACGATCACGCAACAACTGGTAAAGAATATCTATCTCACCAAAGATAAAACAATATCTAGAAAACTGCAAGAACTCATCCTTTCTCGACAATTGACCAAGAAGCGAACAACACTTTTTGTTGAAAAGTGATATAGTGCATCTGATGCAAAACGTGAAGCAAAAAAGTCACTGGTGAGTGCGTACCTCAATTATGTGTTTTTTTGAAATCGTTCGTATGGTATAGATGCAGCAGCAAGACATTATTTCAAGATAAATGCAAGTGATCTTACGATACTCCAGAGTGCTATACTTGCAGCACTTCCTCAAGCACCATCAATTTACAATCCTAGTGTGAATCAAGATAGTATTATGTGATACCGATCAATATTGAGTGATTGAAGAGAGACTTCTACGCAGTCGTTAAATATAACTTGATCTGAAATGATCTACCAACTGCTTGTAGAAAAACCATTTACTGTTCGTGATACCTGTCTGAGCAACCTTATGGATCGAGCTTCAGTTAGTTCATGAACTATGCAAGCTGTTTATCAGCAGTGAAGAAAAGATCGAGTATTGTGTCGCTTATACGAGACACACAAGATTACTGATCAAGAACTGAGAGATGCATTTCTAAAAACAAAAGATACGATTTTTTACAAACCTAGATATACTATTCTGGCTCCGCATTTCGTCTATCGAGTTCAGCAACACATCCTTGCCTTACCTCAGTTTGCAGAAAACAATATCACCTATGAACAACTCAGTCAATGATGATATACGGTCATTACTACACTGGACAGCGATCTACAAACTGCATGAGAAGATTCACTAGCAAATTATAAAACACAACTAGAACGTTTATGATGAGACAATAGAGCGATTTTGCATGTAGATAGCACCAATGGTGATGTCTTTAGTTACGTAGGATCAGTTGATTTTTATGATGAGACCATAGATGGACAGGTAGATGTTCTGAAATCAATTAGACAGATCGGCTCCACTATAAAGCCGTTTTTTTATGCATACTTATTTACTCACTATCCGTTTACTATCCAAGGAAATATTGTTGATTTTCCTATAGGAAAAGACGGTCCTGGCAACCACGATGGAAGATTCCGATGAAAAACATCACTCACGACGGCGCTTGCTTGATCGAGAAACTTGCCTGTGGTGAGAATATTTCTTGCCTTGTGATGAGCAAAGACGTTTGTCCCTTACTTGCAGTCATTATGATTTACCTCGCTAGATCCGACCAACAAGCAATATAGATATCCACTTGCTTTGTGAGCTGATGAAGCAACATTGATTCAATTAGCACAAGCATACGTTCAACTGAGTGTTACTTGATCGGTCTATCCGCTCATCAATCCAATTCAGCGCATCATCTGACCAGATGGAACTATCGTATATGAGAAACCGACAAGTCGTCATAAGAAAATAATTCCAGATACGGTAGGTGAGATGATCTGGCGTATTTTGGAAAACTCAAGTAATATGCCTACCGACTGGAGACGATTACATAATATGGCGATAGAGCAGTTTGCATTGAAAACCTGAACATCGGATATAAAGATATGAGGAAAAGCATATCCGAGAGATGGTATTTCCGTAATATATACACCAACTGATGTCATAGTAAATCGAGCATGAAATACAGATGGTTCAGCTATGTGACCAAAAGCGTTTGGAGGTGAGATGAATCACTATTCTCTCAGGGAGTATATAGAAAAAGCTGTTCATCTATGAAAAATAGAGGAACAACCAAGAATTACTACCACTGACTACGCTACGGGAGGTCGATATGCAGGTATAGATAATCAAGAATTAACAAGGGAACAAGGACAACTTTTGTGGAGATGAAGTAGATAATTTTTACTTCACTCATAAATGATAGTGCATTTTTTATCTTCTTTTACTATATCATGGAAATGTAAGAATAGAACTAAATTTATTGTATTATGTCATTTCAAGCCTGTCGAGATGACGAGTAAGCTGTGAAGGAACAAAAAGTTTTATCTCTCTCTTTCTCGTGTTTAAAAAAGTGAAGACCGAACATACGATTATGGATGAGTTTCATAAGTGGTTGCGTGCGATAGAAAAACATCCAGCTATTCAAAGAATCATTCCATGACGCATCTCTCGTCAACAAAGCTGAAGGGCAGAATGGAGGATAAATTATTCATATCCGACACCTACGTGATTGAAATATAAGATGTGCAAGTGATCTACCGCCCAAGAGTTGTTCATTATCATCGAAAAAGGAACTGAAGAAGAGCTAATAGCTTGGATAAAAACACAAATAGATACCTTTTCTAAAGAGTAAGAATTTACTTTAATTTTATGTTTTTTTTTATTTTATGGAATTATATCTCATCCCTCCATCAGAATGAAAATGCGTTGGAGGTGAGCAGAAAAGTATGCATCGTACTTTTGATTTTGAACTTCCCGTATCCTTTGCGGTAGATCCGACCGAAAAAGACTTGAAGTGTACAGGGAAAAGATATGAAGAAGCTGTACAATTAAATAGGTCTCTTTCTTTTTCTCCAGTAATGAAAAGCATCGAAAGATATACGGGAGTTTTTTATACTGCGTTAGGATATGCATCAATGGATCAAAAACAGAAATGATGTATTGATAATTATGTTCTGATTGTTTCTTGATTATTTGGATTACTGAAACCAGAAGATATTATCCCAAACTATAAATTACCCATTGAAACAAGATGATTACGTGCATATCGGTATCCAGTCTTGACTGAAAAATTATGTGTGTACTGTATGAATCATGGCGTCACAGAAATCATAGATCTTCTCCCTATGAGTTATCAAAAAGCTATCGATCGAAAAAAAACACAACAAGCATGAATCATACGCACTCTCCCTAAAATCGAAACATCGTGAATTTCGCATTGAATCAAGAAACTTAGAGGAGAACGACTTCGTAAAGAACTTATGCACAAAATAAAAAAATAAATTTTAGAAAATCTTTCATAGAGAATATTATATATGTCTACTTATTTACCATCACTCTTCTAGTAAAAGCGGTTTTTTTAAATATACAGTGAGTGAATTATTCTTTCATTCTTTTACTTATTCCATGTCCCGTCCTATGCGGTTATTGCTTGGCACATTTGTTCTCTTGATAGGTATTACTGTATGGTCTCTTGCTGAAAAAGAACCGCCGACTCTCGTAAAGCCGATTCCTTCTCCATCATCAGTAAATAATAAGCAGGAAAAACGCCAACTTGTTGCTCTTGGTGATAGTCTTACAGCATGATACCAACTCCTTCCCGATCAGAGTTTTCCTGCACAACTCCAACGTCTCTTCTCGAATGCAGATATTCAGCTAAATATTATCAACGCAGGAAAAAGCGGTGATACCTCAGCACAAATTCGTGAACGTCTCGACCGATCACTAGAAGACACCTCATCTGGTGATATCGTTTTACTTACTGCTGGGGCAAACGATGGATTACAATGACTGCCCTTAGATCAACTCAAAGAAAATTTAATATATATGATTACTCAATCACAAGAACGTTGATTGATTGTTGTGATTTGATGAATGAAACTACCTCGTAATTACTGAAGCGAATACACGACTGCATTTGATGAACTTTATCCTCAGATAGCAGAAGAAACAGATGCGTTACTTATTCCATTTTTGCTTGAAGATGTAGCAACTGTAGCCAAACTCAACTTAGCAGATGGGATACATCCCAACGCAGCATGATATGCAATCATTGCAAAAAAACTCTTTGACTTTTTCAATGAAAATATATTTGAAGAGTAATTATTTCTGATTTTTAATCTGATATATAATACGTATGAAAAATAAGTCAGTAATTGAATTTAACAACGTGAGTAAGTCATACCTTTTGCCAGATGCATCTTCACTTGTCTTGTATGATGATCTTTCTTTTAGTATTCCTCAGTGAACATTTGCTTCACTGATGTGAACAAGTGGTTCGGGAAAATCAACGTTACTCAATTTGATATCATGATTAATTTTGCCAGATAGTGGTACAATTAGTTTGTTTGGGAACGATATTACGTTATTATCAGATGAGCAAAGGACCTTACTCAGAGGACAGCAAATTTGATTTGTTTTTCAATCATTTAATCTCTTACCGTATCTTACTGTTGAGCAAAATATTGACGTTGTTTTGGATTTGAACAATCTAGAAAGACGTTGGCGTACCGATGAAATATGTGATCTTGTTGGCTTGAAATGAAAGCAAAAAAGTTATCCTGCACAGCTGAGTGGAGGAGAGCAACAAAGAGTAGCTATCGCGAGAGCACTTGTCTGAAAAACGAATCTCATCCTTGCTGACGAACCGACAGGAAACCTCGATGGAAAAACAGCAACACAAATTATGAATCTCTTGAAAGATCTCCACACACGTATCTGATGTACCATCGTTCTTATCACTCATGACCCGCTCATCGCTGCACAAGCACAAATACAACTCAAATTGGAAGAAGGGAAAGTGCTAAAATCTAACTAAATATACGTATGTCTATTTTTTCTTTTTTTGTCTTCATTCATGAACCAAACACTCGCACTTGATCTACTCAAATCAGGGAGAAATGTTTTTCTTACGGGACAAGCGGGGAGTGGTAAAACCTACGTAGTAAATCAATATATCAAACGATTACGAGCATGTGGCATACAGGTAGCGATCACTGCCTCTACATGAATAGCAGCTACTCATATCTGATGAGTGACGATTCACTCACGATCTGGTATCGGTATCAAGGAAATACTCTCAGATCATGATATGGAACTGATCCAACAAAAAGAACATCTCCACAAACAAATCAATGCGGTCCAAGTACTCATTATCGATGAAATATCTATGCTCAGTGCATATACGATCGATTCTATCGACAGAGTAGTACAGATGATGAGAAGAGATGGACGTCCGTTTGGCTGAATGCAAGTCTTGTTTGTAGGAGATTTTTTTCAGTTACCACCAGTAATGAAAAGTAATCCTAATGGATCAGAATCGACCAAAAGGTTTGCCTTTGCCTCTCAAGCCTGGAACAATGCAGATCTTGCTTTTTGTTATCTCGAAACGCAATACAGACAACGTGCAGGTGAATTCTGAACGTTATTGCAATCATTGAGAAAAGGTGAGCTTTCTGCTCCAGATCTTGCTTTGTTACGTACAAGAACAGATGCAGTCCTCGATCATGCACATCCCGTTAAACTCTATACCCACAATGTTGATGTAGATCGTATCAATGCTGTCGAACTTGCAAAACTTCCTGGCGAAGATTATCTGTTTACTGCGCACTGATCAGGTGATAAACAACTTGTCGCTGCGTTGAAAAAGTCAGTCCTTGCACCAGAACAACTTGAACTCAAAGTATGAGCACATGTGATCTTTGTTAAAAATAATCCTCAAAAAGGACGAGTGAACGGAACGACAGGCATAGTGGTCCAGTTTGATGACCGCGATGGCTATCCGATAGTAGAATTTACGAATGGTCAACAAGTAAAAGTAGAACAAGATGTCTGGTCGATTGAAAATGCTGATGCTATCGTCGCAAGTGTAAAACAGTTACCCATCAAACTCGCTTGGGCAATTACGGTACATAAATCACAAGGAATGACGCTCGATGCAGCGGAGATGGATTTGTCCAAGGTCTTTGAACCAGGACAATGATATGTCGCCCTATCGAGAGTAAGATCACTTGAAGGATTGTGTCTTCGTGGTATCAACGAACATGGACTTAGTGCACATCCGTTGGTCCTGAGAGCTGACGTCTATTTTCTCGAGCAATCAAAACAACTTGTCGAAAAGTATAACAATCTATGAGCAGAAGATCGAGTGCTCTTACAGAGTCGTTTCATTATCTCTCTGTGAGGCGTATGGGTTGCAGAAGTAGTTGAAAAAGAAAAGACCTTACATACAAAATCACGCAAACCAAAAGTCGAAAAGGGAGAAAGTGTAAAACAAACGATGGAACTCATCGAAGCGTGAAAATCGCTTGATGAAATTATCTATGAACGTGGACTGACTCAGAGTACGATTCTAGAACATATTTTTAAAATCCATGTGCTGTATCCAGACGTTTCGCTGGAGCAGTTTGCTCCTCCAGCACAAGAAATTAGGCAAGTAAAAGCGTGAGTTGCCTATTTTCCTGAAGGCAAACCCGTAAAACTCAAACCGTTATTTGAAGCATTATGAGGAAAATTGAGTTATGAACAAATTAAGTTGTGTTTGTTGTTTGTGAAATAAACGATTTACTCTCTTTATAGGATGAATACCATTACTCGATCAGATTTTGATTCTATAGATTTACGCATTGGAACGATACTTTCTGTAGAAGCTTTTCCCGAAATGAAAAAACCATCGTATAAACTCACCATAGATCTCTGATTAGAAATTGGTATAAAAAAATCTAGTGCACAAATTACCACGCACTACACTCCAGAAATGTTGGTGGGAAAGCAAGTGCTCTGTGTTTGCAACTTCGAACCAAAAAAAATGCCGTGAGGGTTTCTTTCAGAAATACTGACGACGTGAATTGTTCTTCAAGATGCATCTGTAGTTCTCATCAGTCCAGATCAGAACGTGGAAAACGGTATGAGACTTGCGTAAGAGCTTTTAGAAATCACGGTATCATTCCTTGTATCAGACAAAAAAAATCATACAATTATTTTTTTATTACGTTCCTTTACCCATGTATAGCAAAGCACAACTTATCGTCCATATCGAAAATGAGTTTCGCATCCTAAAACATCTTGGGACGAAGATTAACCACGAACAACATCTCGGACATAAATTTACTGAATCACAAAGATCTATAAAAGAATTGATGATTTACCTCGGATATTCTTTTGGAAAACAAATGCACCTTGTCGTAAAAGGAGAACAGGATATGTCGGTCTTTACTGATATGGGAATGCTTTCTGAAAACTTCGATCCCATGCAATGGGACGCAGTTCTCGATACAGAATGGGATGGAATAGTAGCTGGTATCAACTCTCTTGATGATGTAGCTCTATCGACTGAAATCACCTTGTTTTGATCGACAAAAACCAGAGCTGAGTTTCTCATTACTATGTTTGTTGCAAATCTTGCAGCATATAAGATGCAACTTTTTCTCCAACTCAAGCATGCAGGACAAGTAGATCTAAACTCTATGAACCTCTGGGCTGGTATGGATAAACCAAATGCATAGAAATGTATGCTTAGTTACTCGTAAAAAACATCTCAATTTATTATTGAGATGTTTTTAAAATCTACAACGGACAACTGCTTTTTCCTATTGCTGCATAGAAACCACATCGACTCCAGATAGCTTCGAAGAAGCAAAACCCAGAAAAGAAGAGTAATCGAGGACTCCATGTTGTAGTAATCGCTAGCAAAAGCAGTAAAATACCAAACAATGCTCTCATTCGCCTATCGGGTGAAGAAATATTTTGTGACGCTCCTCTTGTGGTTCAGTGTGCAAAATACTTAAGTAAATATCTATACGAAAATCAAAATAAGAAACTGAGGAGATACATCACAATGATAAGTCACACCCCAAACGGCGAGAGGATGAAATCGATGGGAGACTTATTGAAAAAGCTTTTTTTGATCTGAGGAATAATGGTTACTGCATTTACTGTTTCCGTAAAATCAAAAACCTCTGCTTCTCCTATAGAGAGAGAGTATTTGCCCTGAAGATCAGGACTGGAGATAGTAATGGTATATGTTCCTGGTTCGACGTTTTTGCTATATTCTGGTCATTTCATATACCAGTCATGTCAAAACGGTTCAAACAAAGGTTCCCACGCAAACGTCGTTCAATCCAACACAGCTAATGGATCAGTAGCACCTTCCTTAGCGATCGTAATGGAAAAATCTTTTTGTTGATTAGCGATATTGGGGACGAGAATATTTACATACAAGGGAAATGATCAAGTGGAAGTGATTGTATAGTGATGTGGTTTTCCGGTTAGTTCTGTATAATATGCTTTTGATACTTCGGGTGCAAAAACTTTAATATCATTTCCAATCGGAACTCTCGGCTGATGAGCAGAAGCAAAGAGCGGAAATGAGAACAGAAAAACTGATAAAATCAATATTTTAAAGGTAAGTTTCATATGAATAGAAAAACAAAAAAATCGTACTCTACTAGACTATTCCTTTCAAAAGAGTATACAAGAGTATTTATGTACATAAGATTCTATGCTTTCCCTTCTTCGTCTTCTCATTGTTCCTCATAAGAAGCTTTTCGTGGTTATCCTTGCACTCCTTATCTGGATGACCGCATGGTTTACGTTTCTGAGTCAAGCACTCGATTCTATTACGAGTTATCTTGATAAACAAACAGTCGAGTCACTGTGAGGAGATGTCGTGATCGAATGAGCTAAACCACTGAGTCTAGAAAATAAAAATGAGGTAGAACAATTGTTCTGATCACCATTTAAGCAAAGTGCTACTATTCGTTTTCTCAACTCACTTACTATCTGAACGGGACAGCCACTCTTGACGACCATTCTCGGATATGACGAGAACTATCCGCTATATGGAACATTACAGACATCAACCAGCAACAAAAATGGAGTCTATATAAGTGACTCACTTGCCTCACTCACGACAGAAAAAACTATTGCCGTCGGCGAAGCTACCTTTCCGATAGATTGAACTATAGTTCAGATGCCAACTGCTGGTATTCAGATTTTTGACGGAGGGCGTTTTGTCCTTTTACCCATTTCACTTCTCGAACGTACCTGACTCGTACAGACGGGCAGTAGAGTAAGCTATCGTTATGCGTATACGTTTGATAATCCTCCTTCTGAATTACTTGTAGATAAAATTCAAGAGGTGGTACCAGAACAAGAAGTTACCAGTCTTACCTCTGCGCGTAGTCAAAGAGAAGAATTTTTCACTCAGCTAAAAAGCGTTATCATTCTTGCCTTGTGTTCACTTATTATTCTCACGTATAGTGGCTTACGTATCGTAAATGATATGCTTATTCGTCGTTTACTCGAGACGATGCGTCTGATTCGTATTTTATGAACTACCAAACGTCGTTTGATCACGAGTACATGAATGCTTTTGATGATTATTTTTGTGGCTGGATGTATACTGGGATGAGCATTGGGATATCAGGCATGGACGTTACTTCCTCGATCAGATTTTTCATTTACCCCCAAATGGAATCGACTTCCCTACCGAGAAGCATGTCTCGTGACATTTGGGATCATGGGTGCATTAGCTTTTTCGCGACAAGAACTTTTTCAGAAAGACAATCTACTGAGTACCTCTGTGTATAATAACGGAAGTTCAGTAAAGCAACAAGTACTGAGTCGATCAGTAATTGGCGTGATTATGTTGCTTGCTTTACTTCTCGAGCTGTGATGGAATCGGTCGTCATTTGTGTTGTGATGAGCATTGGTATGAACGATGATTATACTCTATCTCTCAGTAAATCAATTTCTAAAGCTCATTGCGTCATGGACAGTCACCTGGAAAAATACGAATCGTACACGATGGCGAGTGATTCGTCGTAGTAGTCAACCAGGTTCACCAATGCCATTGATGCTTACCTTGATCACGAGTATCCTCACCATTGCAGGAAGTTGTTTTCTCTTCTGGCAAAGTATCACGAGTTATATTTCAGATTTTAATCAGACACAACAGGCAAATACGTTTATCTTAAACCTCCGCGAACAAGATAAACCACAACTCGAACAGGTGCTTCCTGGAAGTAGTTTGTATGATGTGATTTTGTGAAGAATAGTAATGATAAACAATCTAGGTCTGGGTGACATCATTGCCAAAAAACAACTTCGTGCGTGAAGTTATACGAGAGAGTTCAATATGACGACCGTCGTACAGGACGATGAAGTCGTTGCATGATACCCTACATGAACCAAACTTAAAGAAGGTGAAATATCCGTCGATAGCAGAGTAGCAGAATCTCTGGGAATCCAAATAGGAGATCAGCTCGTGATGAGTATTGTAGGACGTGAGTTTACGTTTACTATCGTTCAGCTCAGACGTACGACCAGAAATGCTATCAAACCATTTTTCTTTTTTCTCCTTCCTGTAGAGCAGTTTGCGGATGCACCGAGATCATATTTTAGTCTACAAAGTCTGAACCCTTCCGAACGTCCAGCGATCCTAAGAAACCTTTCGACGACTCTAGGAAGCCATCTTTCGTACATAGAAGTAGATGATATTATCGCGCAAGTGCAAGAACTTCTCCAGGCGATAGCTTGGGCAATAGTTCTTGTCCTCAGTAGCGTCGTGATTTGTGGGTGAGTGTTGTTATTGTTATCTTTTCATAACCTACGAAAAGATCATCAACGTGATATGGAAATACTTTCTGTCTTGGGTGTAGAGCATTCGTTCGTTCACGGAAGTTGACGTAATGCATTGCTGTATCCTTTACTTGCTGCTACGTGAATAAGCACATTTTTACTTATTTGTATATTTGTTGCCCTACGTATCTTTCAAGATGCATTACCTTTTTCCCTATGAACGGGAGCAAAAACATTGCTCTTACTTTGTTTTCTTAGCTGTATTATGTTTGTTGTGATTTTATTACTTTTCCGCAACAAGAAAAAAGAAGAAGAAATTACCTTGTAATCCTTGGAAAGATCACTACATATACACACACTATCAACATAGGTTGTGGACGACCAATGTTGGTAGTTAAATAGTTTGATTAGTTGTTTGTTTACATCATTCAAGATTAAATGCCTAGGTGGTGTACTCGTCCAAGCCATCTAGAGAAAAGATAGTTAATAACTTGGTGGTTTACATCATTCAAGATTAAATGCCTAGGTGGTGTACTCGTCCAAGCCATCTAGAGAAAAGATAGTTAATAACTTGGTGGTTTACATCATTCAAGATTATAGTAAAATGCCTAGGTGGTGTACTCGTCCAAGCCATCTAGAGAAAAGATAGTTAATAACTTGGTGGTTTACATCATTCAAGATTAAATGCCTAGGTGGTGGAACTGGTATACACGTACGCTTGAGGTGCGTATGCTTCGGCTTAGGGGTTCGAGTCCCCTCTTAGGCAAGTAAATTACCTTGCGAGGACAAATAAATTATAACTATAAAATGATCATTCGATCATTTTTTTTATTGTTGAAGTGGTATATACGGCTCTTCAAAAGAAAGGTGTTTTTTATTTATTCACATTTAACCCTAATTTTAAACATCTCGCATATACGTTACGCAACCTCGCTTGGATCAGTTATTACCAGATCCTCTTGATAAGGAACTAAGTACCATAGTTGCTGCTATTTTTTCTGCAAAAAAGTAACTTTCGGTTGATTGATACGTGCTAGTTGTTGATAGGTTCTCAGAAGGACAAATCTTTCTACTCCCTCACGAAATCGTTTTTCATAATCAAAAAACAAATCTTGTACCTGTCTCGGATAAGTCGTAAGTGCTGCAAAACGTAATCAATCTGTTTTGGTTTTAATAAAGCGAATCTCTGGAGGAAGGAGATTAAGCAGTCATGTTCACGCAGGAAATTTATATCTAGAAAGAGTATAGATCAATTGTTCTGGCTGACCACTATCGAGTTTACGATCAAACCTAATTCATGTTACGACATCTTTTAAACGAGAAGGATACGCATCGATACAAGCATGACTAATCGGATAGACATACGTATCGAAAAGCTCTTTTTTACTCATTGATGTTTTTTCTAGAATGCGTTCCAATTTCAAGTAAAGATATATTTCATCTCGAAATCAGATAAGTGACTGTCTAAACTCTTCTGGGTTGTATTCATAGTGTCGAGATTCTGCTCATTGACCACTACTATGTCCGTCATAGGTCTGACAAAATCAGTAGTAACCAGCATGTTGTTTTAGTCGCTTATCTGCATTACCTCACGAATACGTAAAGGCAATATCGATTGCTTGTCAGAAATGATGTGATGATGTTCCTGGAGGAAGCGCTCTGTCAAATCAATATTGGGTAAAAAGTATTTTTTGATCAGCAAAACTACGTCGTCCACTATTGATAAAAAGATTTATTCCAGACATATGTGCTGCTTGGTGAAGATCGAGAAATGCTGTATAGACAGTTTTTTTTATAAATATAGGTTGTTTTGTGGTTGTATATTTCTGAGGAACAAGAGTAAATTGATCATCGTTTGATGGATTTACCAGTCAAGTAACTTCTTCAAAAGTTACTGCATGGCAAAAAGAGAGCAGAGTAGTACACATTACCGTGTAGACAAAAAAATGTTTCATTATTGTTTGACGCATAGATTTGTCTATCTTTTTTTCTATGAATTGCAATACAAGCGAACTTGTATACATATGGAAGTATTAAATACTAACTTAGTTTACTTCATTTTCTCATCATACGAATGAAAAAAATTGTTTCTATAGGCGCTGGTACAGGGCAAGCTGCGATACTTAAATGATTAGTTCAACTCCCAGACACATCTATAAATGCACTGGTTACAACAACTGACAATGGTGGTTCAAGTGCATTGATTAGAGATTCTCTACAAATTCCTTCTCCTGGAGATGTGCGTAATGTTATCAATGCTATAAATCCACACCATGATGTTCTTTCAAAACTGCTTAATTATAGATTTTCAGAAGGAGAACTTTCTGGGACTCATCTAGGAAATCTTATCGTATGAGCTCTATCCAGAATTTGCTGAAGCTATGAAGCCGGTATCTTTCATCTCAACGACCTTCTCTGACTTCCAGCACGTGTCTTACCTGTAAGTAATCATCCTGCACAGATATGTGCTGAACTTACTGATGGGAGCATCCTTCAAGGTGAACGACAAATCATCAAAAGGAAGAAACAACAAGTTCCGATAAAAAAATACTTTCTTAGTGAACAGCACGATGCTGTGGCAGATGGCCTGCAAGCGATCAATGAAGCAGATATGATTATCATTTGCCCATGAGTATTGGGGACAGGAATCATTTCTACTTTATTATTTGAAGGAATGAAAGAATCCATCGCTCATTCATCGGCAACTATCGTTTACATAGCAAATGTGATGACCTATCCATCCCAGACTGACAAATATACGCTCAGTGACCATGTTCGTCAACTAGAAACATACTTGTGAAGAAAAGTAGATGTAATTCTGAGTAATACTTTGCTTCCTCCTCGTCATATTCTTGTTCAGTATGCACGTACGTGATCTCACCCGCTGGTCGTAGATCATGATAACCTACGTGACTACCAGCTTATAGAAGAAGATCTTCTTATATCATATACAGAAGAAACAGAAAGCAGTGAACTCGTTCGTGCTACATCTACGTCACAGCACGTATGAGCGCACTGGATTAGACATGATGGGGAAAAGGTCAAACAGATTCTTGAATCATTCATTATGTAGAGATCAAATTGCATTTTTTGTCTATTTCCTTATGGAAGAAGAGTTTCATTTTTTTTGTTGTTATGAAATATACCAAACAGTTACTAAGTAGATATATTTCTGGATCATATGATTTGCAGACACTCGCTCGTCAACTTACCTTGCAATCATGTGAAGTAGAAGAAATACAAGAAAGGACACTACCTGATTTACTAGTCATAGGAAGAGTAGTGAGTTGTGAAAAACATGCCGATGCAGATAAACTTACCGTATGTCAGGTAGATTGCGGACCGCTTGGTATGTTTCAAATATGTACTTGAGCGACAAACATTCGCCCAGAAACCTATGTTCCTGCTGCACTACCAGGATGTTTCTTACCTGCGATTCAGTTACAAATAGATCCTCGTATGATGAGATGACTTGAGAGCAATGGAATGATATGTTCCAAGGAAGAACTTGGCATCCAAGAAGACCTTTGATTGCATGGTATTTGGATACTTCAAGAGGTGACTCCTAGCAAAAATAGAACAACTGATTTCCAAGATATATCTGACAGAGATCTAGGAAAACCACTTGCTGAACACGCGGCATGGTTAGAAAACCGAATACTGGATGTAGAAAATAAAACTATTACCCATAGACCAGATATGTTCGGACATTTCTGATTAGCACGAGAAATAAATGCAATTTTCCCTGATCATATTCGTTTTTCCCGTCTTCAAACCATTGCAGAACAAATAACACCAAAAACATTGCAACACACTTTACATCAAGCAACTCAAACTCCTAGGAGTGTAGACATACAGTCTCCCTATGTGGGAACCTATAATATAGTCGAACTGGATGGAGTGACTATAAAATCAAGTTCTCTACGTCAACGTTTACACCTTCTTGATATCTGACTCGGGACAAGAAGTAACCGAGTAGATTTTAGCAACTATTTTATGTACCTAACAGGACAACCTATTCACTGTTTCGATGCGGATATAATTTCTTGATCACTTCTCGTGAGACAAGCTACCAACGATGAAAAATTCACTGATTTATTTGATACAGAACATACACTCACTGAGCAAGATATTGTAATATGTGATGAGAAATGAATTCTCGCGCTTGCTTGAATTATCTGAGGAAAGAGGAGCGGCATTTCACCTACGACAAACCGTGTCGTGATAGAAATAGCACAATTCGATCCCGTTGTTGTCAGAAAGACCGCGATGAGATTATGAATTAGAACTGATGCACAGACGAGATTTGAAAAACATATTACCCCTATTTACTCTCTAGCAAATATACTCTTACTTCTTGATGAACTCGATTATTTATGAAAAGAAGAACTTGGTGAACGGTCTCTCGTAGGTATCCACAGTTGGATGAAACCAGAAGCACAACAAACTGCTGTTCGTAGTGTTCTTTTTGAACCAGAGTTGATCAATCGTACGTTGGGCGTAGCACTTGATGAAGGTGATATACTGTCACTTCTTCAGAAACTATGAATTCGCCTTACCTGATGACCAACTAAAGAGCTTGCGATTCCTGTATGGAGAGGAGTAGATGACTTACATCATACAGCTGATATTGCTGAAGAAGTTGCCAGAATTTATGGATTTGATGCTATCTGAACTGAAATATATAGCTCTCACCTAGAGGCAATTCCCTTTACTCAAGAAGTAACGACACTGAGAGCAGTAGAACATCTGATGACAGCTATTTTATGATATACCCAGATAGAGACATATCCATGGGTACATACACGTCGACATACTGAATTTGAAACTTCTCCAGAAGTGTGTTTCAGTATGGAAAATAGTATGGCTCCTGAGTTAGGATTTCTAAGAAATACCATGATTCCAAGTATTCTTGAGGTCGTAGAAAAAAATGCTCCTGTCTATGAACAGATGAAAATCTATGATATAGGAACTATTCGAACAAAAAAAACAGACAAAAAAGAATATACAATGCTTACGACAGCACTCGTAGCAAAAAAAGAGACTCGTCGACAAGATGATCCATTTTTAGCTATGAAACAAGATATAGAAACGTTGTTAAACTCATATACAAATCTTCAACGTTTTATCTGGACACATAGCACGTATAATCGAGCACATAGTAAGCAACAAGCTGACATCTTTATTTGAACGACTATGGTGGGAACGATTGCTCATCTCCACCCGCGTCTCGTAGATATGATCGGTATAGATGCAGATAGAACTATCGTGGTTGCACAAATAGATATCATGTTACTCGCTTCACTACAAAAAAATGAATCAGATAGTACAGAGTATGCTACGCTCCAAGATCAACTTATCTGGAGAGACATCAGTTTCGTTCTTCCTCGTGATGGTCATTATGGATATATTAGTGATGCATTGCTTTGAGTAGAAGAAATAAGTGAAGTAAAACTCCTAGATATCTACGCAGGAAGTTCGTTGGCAGAAGATGAAAAAAGCATTGCCTTGAGTTTTCTCATCAAAGGAGATGGTTCATTGACCACAGAACAAATCAATGCAATTATGCAAAAAGCCATCAATGCAGGACAAACAGCCGGATGAAGATTGAGATAAAATAGATTTTTTGTAAAAAAATTATTTCGCTGGATAGGAATTTCTTAATAATTCCTATCCAGTAAAAAAGTCAACGCTCTACTAAAACATATTTACACCATAGATTATATGAAAATACATACCAATAACTTCGAAACAGAAGATATATCTTCGTGAGAAACAACGTATTTAGTAGAAAAATTCATCAACTGTTCTTGAAGGAAGGAGGTTTATATTCACGAAAAAGCAACCGTACACTGTTTAGTCCTGATTGATGAAACTACAGATATAGACCTTTCTTTTGTTACCAAAGGACCTGAAGCAACCGTGCATATCTATGCACTTTTGTTGGGAAAAGAATGAACAGATATACAAGCAGATATTCATGCGCATTTGTCTCATGACTACAGTAGTGCACATCTCCATCTCATTAGTTTTTTGCCAACGTGAGCAAAAATACAGTTAGATGGATGAGTAACCATACATCCTCAGGTCAGTAAATGATCGTGACATTTGCTTGAAGAAAATATTATTCTCGGTGAATGAATACAAATAAAGACGCTTCCTATGCTCGATGTACATTCAAATGATGTTTCAGCAAGTCACGGAGCAAGGATAGAAAAACTGGATGCAAAAAAACTCTTTTACGCACAGAGCAGAGGATTGAGTGATAGTGAAGCAAAATGACTCCTTATTCATGGCTATTTTTCACAATGCTTTGCTCCATTTATCGTACAGGATTCATCTTTAGAAAAGATTCAAGAACAGTTGTATACAGAACTCCTATCGAGATAGGTTTTAATATTTAAAGAACTATGTGGTGAAAAGTTATTCGTCTTATTCTTCTGATTGGTATTACCTTATTTGCTCTTTGGGTAAGTCGGACAACATATCACGTCACCTATGATCTTCTTGATTTTCAAGTAACTCTTTATAAACACCTTATCACTACGCAACAACAAATAGGTAATGTAAAAAATACGGTTAGTGAATCATTCAATGCACTCCTCACTACTTTTTGATGAGGAAATGAAGGAAAAGCAGCATTGTTGTGATCGGATGTTTTTTTAGTTGCTGATCGTGTTTCTGCGTTTTCATCCAAACTCAAAATAATTACGCTCGTCATAAGTTCTCTTGTAGGAGTATGCGTTCGAAAAATGCTTTTTGATACTCTCTTTGGTATAAAAACCTTGCTTCAACAGCTCAATTCATTTATACATAAACCACTTCACTCATAACCTATTCTATGCACAAACTAACCTTTGAATGATCTCCATTGAGAATAGATATATGGCTGACCCAGCAATTCCCTTACAGTAGGAATTTTTTTCATCGTTTGATCGATGCTGAAATTGTTATGGTAATGAATGCATATCGTCCTTCGTTCGTTCCCAAAAAATCATATACGTTACAACCAAACGATCAGATAACTATCTCGACGTTTATTAGATACCTCGATGGAGGGATTTTGGATGAAACACCTGAATGGGATATAGATATCAGGCATGAATCAGATGATTATCTCGTGATATATAAACCGAAAGGAGTACTGAGTCATCCGACAAGTATTCGAAATATCAGTGTTCCAAGTGTGGTATGATGAATCTATCATCATTACAAGAAATTACATGAGAAATTACCGACCTGAACTGCACCGTTTATCAGAGCATGACTTGTCCATAGACTCGATAGAGATACCGATGGTATCATGATCGTTGCAAAAACTGAACGTGGGCTTGCTTATTTCAAAGCACTTTTTCAAAAAAAATCAAAAATGCCAACCAAAGAAGAAAAAGAAGCAGTACCATTACATAAACATTACCGTGCTGTCTGTGTCATTACCCCTCAAGGAGAACGTTTTTTACAATCAATCAGTAAACAACTCCCTACATATATAGAACAAGTAGTCATACCAAACGTTCCATATACAGTTCCAAAGATGGGTATTACTAAAATCGTTTCTTTCGAACGTCAAGAAAATAATACCGTTACCATTGATATACAAATTCTTACCTGACGTACCCATCAGATTCGTTATCATCTTAGTAAACACTGATTGCCTGTGGTTAGTGATACCTTGTATGGAGCTCCAGAATCTGAATTACCTATCCAACTCAGTGCATGGAAGTTAGCATTTACTGACCCAGACGAGAGAGAGCAAGAATTTCTTACCTCACGCTAGACTTGCAATCATTCGGCAAATAGCTATGTTGATAGCTATAAAGTATATAGCTTTTCAATTTATAGTAACGAAAAAGCACTATACTACGTAGTATGTTTGATTATAATACGGTCAAATGTATTATATTTTGTTTTTTTAGTATTCATGAGTGAACCACAAGAAAAACTATTTGTAGAAAATCTCATCAATAGACCTGTTGAAGAAGAGATTACTCAATCATATATCGATTATGCAATGTCAGTCATCGTTAGCCGTGCACTGCCTGATGTGAGAGATGGACTGAAACCAGTACTGAGACGTATCATGTTTGCTATGTATGACATCTGACTTACTGCATCAGCGAAACATAGAAAATCTGCAACAGTAGTCTGAGAAGTACTCGGTAAGTACCATCCTCATGGTGATAGTAGTGTCTATGATGCTATGGTAAGACTAGCACAGCCGTTTGCGATGCGTTATCCTATGGTCGATGGGCAAGGTAACTTCTGATCGGTCGATGGTGATCCAGCTGCTGCAATGAGATATACGGAAGCAAGACTTACAAAGCTTGCTGAAGAAATGCTTGATGAAATCAATCAAGATACCGTAGATCGACGTGAGAACTATGATCAGACTCGTAAAGAGCCTATCACGCTTCCCACTAAGTTTCCATATACGTTGTGTAATGGAACGATGGGTATTGCAGTAGGTATGGCAACAAATCTACCTCCCCACAATCTAAATGAAGTAATAGATGCATGTCTTCTCCTTATAGAACAACCAGAAGCTACCTTAGATCAAGTTATGGAAATCGTGAAATGACCAGATTTCCCCACGTGAGGAATGATTTTCGATAGTACCAATATCAAAGAAGTTTATGCAAAAGGGAGAGGAAGTATTACGATGCGTTGAAAACATCATCTAGAAATATCAGAAAAGAAAGAAGATGTTATTATCATGGATGAACTTCCGTATCAAGTAAATAAAGCAAACCTCGTAGCAAAAATTGGTGATCTCGTCAATGAAAAAAAACTAGAGGGTATTTATGATATTACTGATGAATCCAGTAAAAATCTCATGAGAGTATCTATTCACCTGAAGAAATGAACAAATATAGATGATATTCTCACGAGAATATATAAGTATACTGACTTTCAGACAAATTTTTCCGTTAACAATGTTGCTCTTATCGAAGAAGGTCGTCAACCAAGACATTTAAATATTCTTGAACTTCTTACCGAATTTGTGGTGTTTAGAAGAATCGTCGTTCGCAGAAGATCTGAATTTCAACTCAGTAAAGCAAAAGCAAGATTACATATTCTCGAAGGATTACAACAAGCTATAGATATTCTCGATGCAGTAATTGAAACGATCAAATCATCACAAACAAGAGAAGAAGCAAAAAATAACTTGATGGAGAAATATGGATTTTCCGATGAACAAGCTGAATATATCTTGATGTTGAGACTACAAACACTTGTTGGTCTAGAAATTCAAAAGATTTTGGGTGAAATTGGAGATAAGAAAGAACTTATAGCTTACCTGACGTGAATTCTGGAAGATCAAGCAAAACTCGATGCGGTCGTTATTGATGAAATGATTTATATGAAAGATACCTACGGTGATCCTAGAAAAACTATTGTCGTCAATGATCCATCTATTTATGATCTCAATCAACATATCAAGGAACTCAAGAGAATGGACGAACTGATTCAAGAACCAGTTATTACCTGGATAGGGTGAGATTATAAGATCAAAGTATTATACCAAACAAGAATTCTCAATGTTCCGCAAGAAACCTTTACGTTAACCAAAACGCATAACCAAGATAAAATGATTGCGATTACCGATACAGGTGAACTTGTAATTCAGAGATTGAAAGATCTTGGTAGGTTTACGGTACAGTCAGAGTGACTCGACGTCGTGCATCATTTCGGTCTAAAGAGTCATCTCGTTTTCTCTGAAACGATGGGATATGATTTTGATTATCTCGTGATGATTACGAATCAGAATACGTTGAAAAAAATAGACAAAAAACTACTCCTCAGCTTCAAAAAGTTTCCTACCACGGTTATGTGATTGGCAGCAAAAGAAAAAATCATCAAAGTGCTTCCGATAAAAAAGAATGATCAAATCTGAGTAATTACTGAACAATGACGTATCTTGATCTTTGATCACAAATGACTTAGACCGATGGGAAAAACAGCAGCTGGTGTAAAGGCAATTGCCCTTCAAGACGATGATAAAGTAGCGGATATATTTTGTTATGCTAATGAACCGTTTATCTTCATCCATGATGACCAAAATGGTAAGATGGTAAGTATTGAAGATCTCGTAGAACAAAAAAGAGGTCCTATGAGAAGAGCACAAGCGTGAGTGATCTGTGCAGAACCCAAAAAATCACATCCCCTTAGATGAGCTATTGCTATCATCGAAGGAGGAGTAAACCTCTTGATGGAAAATGGGAGAATCGATCTCTACGACTCAAATAAAATGGACCTGTGTATGCCAGAAGATAATCTTACCAAGATCACGAACGGAAAAATTATCAAGATGCGAAGACCTCGAGGAGAAAAAGAAGAGCAAAAAGAAAAAGAAGAACAGCAAGAAGCAGATAAGAAAGAAAATGGTTGAGACAAAGCAAATTTATTTAGCTAGATACGCTCTACGTACTCTAAGTTTATCTCCAAAAAGAACACAATCAATTGTGTTCTTTTTGGTATACGTATTCTAAGAGTACCTGGTTAAATTCTTATTTGCTTCATCATTTTCTTTTCATCTTTCTCTCTTATCTTTGCTCTTTTATCAATCTTTCTCGTGATTTGCGCTAGTGCTATTTTTACTTTAATCAAATGTCTACTATCTTCATAAATTTCCAAAGGGATGAGACGATATCACGTTTTGTGAGTTCTTTCTCGGAGTCTCGTACGCTGATTGCTCGTGACGAGCAGTTTTCTTTTTCCTTTTGGTTCATATCGAGGTACGAGGTGGATATCAGTTTTTTTGTATAACGGGATATCACAGTTGACCAGTCGAATTTCACGAGCATCGATCTTGATAAATCCATCCGTGAGGTTAGCTTTCTGTGTTTTTAGTGCTTTCACTTCAAATCAACGCAAAATGATACCTGCTTCGAGAGTCTCAAGAATAGTATAGTCAAAATGAGCACGTTTGTTTTTCGCTAACAATTTCATACAAAAGATATCTTAAATATGCACATTCTATTGAAACAGAACAAAAAATACATAGAAAATAAGCACCTTTTTAGTTTTTCTGTTTATAATGAAAAAACTTAGCCTATTAACTCTCGTGATTGCATCATTGCTTCTCGTAGGTTGTGGAAATAACAACGCAGTACCTTCTGATACTACAGCAGTAAATACTGCTGAACCTACAGCTGATACTGCGCAAGTAGATGTTGCCGCAGGAGAGGTTGCAGCAGATGCGCCGACTGTTGATCTCGCAAAAACAACCAAACTTGCTGAATGTCTAAAAGAAAAAGGAGTAACTATGTATGGTACAGAATGGTGTGGTCATTGTAAAAATCAAAAAGCACTTTTTGGTACTGCATTTGAAAAAGCATCGTATGTAGACTGTGACGCTCAGAGACAAACCTGTCTCGATGCTGGAGTAAGAGGATTTCCTACATGGATCGATGCTCAGGGAAATCAATATCCTGGAACACAACAGCTTGCTAAGCTCGCTGAAGTAGGTGGTTGTGAGATGTAAAACTTCATAGTTCTCTACTTTTTTTCTAAAAACACCTCTAACGAGGTGTTTTTTTGCATAAATATAACATTTTATGTATAGTATGTGTAGGTGTATCTGTTTTTTATTATAGAAAATTATTATGTCTCAGTATGAATCTTTGCAAACTAGTGATAAAGACGAAAATCAACTACTTGATGAAAAAGAACTTCAAGGATTATTGAATGCTGTAGATACAGAAGCAGAAGCAGCTCTGCTTTTTTCAGAACTTGAAACAACTACAAAATTAAGAAATCTTAAAAAGAGTTTGATAGAATCACTGCAAATGAAGATACTGAACGGAGATGAAAAAGCATTGTGATTATTCAGAAGTCTACGTTCACTTGATAAATGAACACCAAATATATTCCTACAAAAAATTCAAAATGCATTAGAGACAAAGATTAACACTATAGAATTTTTATCTGTCTGTAGTATTCTTTGATTAACTAACGCAGCTCGTACAGAATATGGTATTAAATTATTAGTAAATAAAATAGATATAAAAACATATACTCTATTCTTTGCTGAGATTAAGTTTTTATTAGCACAGTTTAATTCAAACGTAAGTGATCTTTCAGCAACGCAAATGCTTATTCAGGCAGAATGAATTATAGCCCTAGGGAAAATAGCAAATGGAGAAACTATAAACAACAACACTATTTTAGAAAAGTATAGAATACTTTTTGCAAGAAAACAGTCATTATATTATCTACAAGACAACAATAAGGAATATTATGAAATTATAAAGAATAAATCACTCCAGTTACAAACACTATATATCCAACTACAAGATGTAAAAAAAGAAATGTCAGATGCGGCTAAAAAGCGACCGTGAGCTCTCACTGAAGCATTGAGTCGATGAGTAGTACCTCTCCTTGGAAGAGTACTACAGGGATATAAATTAAAAAGAAAAGCGATTGACGCAGCAACAAAGGTTTTACTAGAAAAGCACGACGCCATCATTCAGTCAATAAAAGATATTGAGCTCACTATCCAACGTAAAAAAGAAAATATAAAGAAAAACAATCTAGTAGGTATTCTCTATCAGTTTAGAGCCATAACAGAAGCGAATAAAGGTGTTAGATATCCTACAACGTACGATAATACGACAGATAGAGAAGCTACGTTGTCTTTGATTCGTACTGATCCATGACTCCAATATCTAAATAGTATGTATGAAAGTATGGGGATGGACTTTATTAGATTGCTAAATACAAAGACTACTCAAGTTTTAGGCACAGAAGATGCAATTACGGGAGAAGAAATACTGTATACCCAAAATCTTAAAAATGGTATTTCACTTTTTGAAAGTTTTCATTCATATTGAGTAGCTAGAGAAACAAAAGATATCGCTACGTATGCTGAAAAAGAGCTATGAGTTCTTACAAGGATACAAGCTACTTGACTTGGAGAAATGAATGAACAAGATGTAATTCAATCAATTCAGTTATGAAAAATACAAACTATAAAAGAGGTCATAGATCCAGTGAAGAAAACACGTACACTTTACTGAACAGTAGAAACTGAACGAGAACATCTTGCATATCTAGAAAATGTAACAGGAGAAAAGTATATACAACAATCTCTTGATGAACTTAGCTCATGAAAAACTCCTATCATCTATATAAGACAGCAAACAGATAATGCATGAAATACTACTCTTGCATATAGTGTTCAACCACCTTTTGGGAGCTCTAGTTTTGAAGAGATACCATATACCGATATTACTTCAGAAAAAGTATCAGAATCAAATAGTTACCTGATTTGATTAGATAAAGCACTCAGCGAGTATGGTAATTCTTCTTTAAAAACAGAATTTTGATTATTACAAACAGCAATGGATGATGTTAACCCATTGTTTGAATTACTTGGAAATTTAGAAGGAGGAACTTGACTTAATACTGCAAAATGATTGCAAAACAAAGTAACAGAAGTGAATAAAAAAATTAAATTTGCAAGTCTTTTACAAACGTGTACTACACTTAAAAATGAGTGACTACCATATCTCGAAGAATTGCAAAGAGTATTTAACGAAAGAAAATGAGCTATCCTGACACCAGCAGAAAAAGCATTTCAAAAGAAACTCTATGATCTCATTACTGTTTGTAAAAATGCTTTGACAACGTATCAAAGTTTGTATGATCTCTTAAAAGAACCAGAAAAAATTCAACCTAACACCTTAGAAGAATGGTTTATTACCAATGGCATTCCTATGCTTATAGCTATATGAGCTGCTGTCGCAGCTATAGCTATAACGGTAAGTACCTTTGGTATTTGATCATGAGTAGGTGCCATGGTACTCACCGCATGAATAGGTACAGCAGCAGGTATGGTAGGAAATGAAATAGGTCATTATGCTTCTACGAAAGTGGGGCAATCAGTCTATGGCGATACGTATGGTAATTATACGATGTTTCAAAAATGGCTATGAGATAATAGTAGTTATGATTGACGAGATGTAGCAAAACAATACAGTGCTGATTTTGTGCAGTGATTTACTATGACGTTAATGACCCTTGGGTTGGCTAGAGGAGCAGTATCATCTATTCAACAACAAGCATTACAACCTGGTGTTTTGTGAAATGGAGCAAGGAGACTCGTAAACCTATTACGTAGTGATCAAGAACTATTTACCAAAGCTGGGCATTGATCTTTTATGAAAAGGTTCTGAAAAGAATATCTCGAAGAGCTCTGAGAAGAATGAGTCTGAAACACTGCGCAAAGAATAGATCCGAGCTTATGATTTATAGCTGAAGTCCTTATCAATAGTAAGATACAACCGAATTTCATTGTAGATGGAAAATCAGCGAGTATACAAAGTACTGAGACATCTAATGGGAAAAAGGTAACTATAAGTTGTGATGGAGAAACATTTCTAGAAAACTGAGAAAAGCATTATCTAGAACTATGATACCAAAAAAGCATTTCCAAGGCATGAACGATTATTTTTACACAGTCTATCACAAATACACAGTGAGAAACATATACCCATAGCGTCGAGTTGGTGTCTTCTCCAGATCCATATATCGTCAGAGAAATAAATGCGGTTATAAATCCATCACAAGGATATGTTATAAAAATGTGAGATAATTGAACATATACAGTAGAAGATACGGTGCATTCATGAAATGCGATTGAGAGACATTTGCCAGCAATTATTGCATTAGCTAATCAGAAATGAATGATCGTATCTGATCTTGGAAATGGAGATATATCAATAAGATTTGGTAATCAAGAAGTGATTATAAAAAATAGCCAAGAAGCTTTACAGCAAAGTAGAATCGAAAAGATAGTAAACAGCATACCTAAGCTTTCACCTGAAGAATATTTTAAGAGTATTCGCAGTCGTCCAAACCAGTGACCGACACAGAATTTAATCGAAACAAATGATGCTGGTAGACATCAACAAATAATATGGAAGTGGTGAATAACTACAGATAGTCGTGGTATGCGTTATGCTTCGGTCCTTCTGCAATCAGCAGATAGCTCTTGATTAGGACTGGACACGTGTTACTTTTCTTCTTTTCACGTAGCAGTACAGAATAAAATACGTGAACAGATTATAAATGAAATAAACACTCATACCTCTGAAGATTTGTACATTTTCATAAAAGATACAGGCTCAGTCGGTAGTTTACCAATCTATAACATACCACTTACATCAACAGAACAAGCTGTTGAAAATAAATTTAGACGTATCTTATGACGAAGACAAGTTCTTACTATGTGCAGTGAATATGATAGCTGGGAACATAAACAAATAATTCTTAAGCAGTTTTGATTCACAGCTGATCAAACGACATTTCTCAAAACACAATCATGGTTTTATAACCCAGAAGTTAATACACAAGCTGATACAGAAACTACTGTAGAAAAGTGACCTGGTAGTCATGCAATTGCACAAGAATTAGATAAAGAAGAAGTACAAAATCCACAAATGCATCTATTATGATGAGTTAGTGCTGTATGGGAAAATATGACCAATGACGAACAAAGAACTACAACTGCAATACGTATAGTAAATGGTATAGCACTAGCACCTTGAGCATACTCCGAAGAACAAATACAAGTAATCGGAGTATGTGTTCAAACAGCACACGTAACAGCAAATAATGATGTTGAACGTAATGTTGATGGAACGATAAGTTACCTATATGATCAGGAGAACATTTCAATCCCAAACCGTACATTAAGATGACTAAGATTAAAACTTGATATATTGAAAAACTGACTTTCTTCTCTTAAAAAGTCAGATGAAACACCACTTTTTACTGATAAACAAGTAAGCGAAATTGCAAAACAATTGATGAGAAGTGGAGTGTGTGCAGAACCAGTAGGTAAAAATAATCCCGTTGAATCACGTATAAAAGCTACATTAAACACAAAATGAGAATATATAAAAAGTTTCGAAAAAATTGGTTCTGGGTGAAACGGAACAGTCTATCTCGTCACGACTATAAATGGAAAAACATTAGCTATGAAAGTCATAGATGCAGCTTGATCAGAAGCATACTATAGTAAGGAGATAGCAAGACAACATGCAGAATGGAAACAGGTAAAAGATGCATGAATACCTACCTTCACCACTATGGAGATAGACTGAAATCATCTTACGGTCACAACAGAGTATGTTGCATGAGCGTTTGATCCTCTGAATGATTCTATCTGAACTCGTGAATTTAAAAAACGCGGGATTACTAGGGAACAATTAGAAGATGTATCACAACAGCTAGATACCATATTTCAGAAAGCAGAAGAATCTGATATGATACTTTCAGAAGCAGATGTCTTCTTCTTTGTCTATGATAGTACGACTGATACATATACAGTTATGGTCTGAGACTATGATAATGTCTGACAAGATCTCTGAACAGATAGTGAAGAGGTGAAAAGATCAGTTATCAGACAACTTTTGCCTAATGTAGTGGAGAAATCAGTTGTATGACAAACAAG
>Ga0163148_10000982_pt1 | contig 38142 bp, 27 predicted proteins | sample OliLakLV19MP7P2_FD_148606 | JGI IMG/M metagenome (GOLD analysis project Ga0163148, IMG submission 148606) | Freshwater microbial mat bacterial communities from Lake Vanda, McMurdo Dry Valleys, Antarctica- Oligotrophic Lake LV.19.MP7.P2 | ecosystem: Environmental > Aquatic > Freshwater > Lake >... | reverse complement strand
GACAGTCATTATTCTAAGCAAGTAATTACAAAACTAATCCACATCACATTAAATACTCTTTTTAATAAAATATTTACTATTTTGTTAAAATTATAAATTATTTTATAATTATAAAATCTATTTATTTCAAAATAGTAGATAATTGTTATAAAATAATTTGCATTTAGTTAAAATAGATATTAAGTTGATATAGTTAAAATTACAAACAGATAATATTTACTTATTTATAGATTCTGATGCAAAATTACATAATCCAAAATAACTCTTTTACTATGGATACAAGAGAGGCGAGAAAGTCAAGATTATTTACTCTGTCGAACAGAATAGAAGAATTTGCTTCTGAATTGACTCTTGACACAGACGAGCTAACTTGGGCAATTGATGCATATTCAATTTATCAAACAGCACTAATGAATCAATCTATTGAATTGGCTCAAAAGAATGAATATTCTAGAGTTAGCCAAGCGGCAGACACGCAGTTATTTGAAAGATATGTTATATTGAAAGAATTATTAATGAGCAGGATAAGCAATTCCGAAGAGATTTTATCACGATATGGAATCAATGAACCTGTTCCATATAATAGAAAAGATAGATATGTTAAGGCAAATCAATTCCTAGAAGCGAATGATTATTACTTAACTGAGGATAGTAAGTTTGTACTTCCACAATTAATGATTGACAATTTGCGTACTTTAATGGAAGATTCTTTTTCTAAGTATAATGAGTCAGAATCTCGTAAAGAGAATTCTATGGATAGAACCATAATCTTAAATGATATTTTTAATGATGACTCAGCAAAGCTACGCAATCTTTATAATTGGGTTGTAGCATTTTGGGGCAAACGAGATACAAGATTGTATGATTTGGGTTTTGTACCTGTGAAATCTGCAAGAATTGGAGAAAATTTAAGTAATATTTTCATCAATTATAGCAAAGATGAAAAAATGCTAACTTGGAATAAAATAAGAAATATAAGTGTTTACCAATTGGCTATGCGAGACAAAGATACTACAAGCGAATGGATAGAACTTTTTTTAGGTGAACAAAATCAATATAAAGTTAGTAGTTTAGTTGCCGAAAATAGTTTTAAACTTCGTGTCAAGAATGATTTTGGCTTTAGCGACTGGAGTCCAGAAATGATTATTAATATTTAATAATCCAAAATTAGAAATTCCCCCATTTAATTAATTTAAGGAGGTTTCGTTATGAACCTAAATAATTTACGCATTAAAACCAAAATACTGCTGCCCTTAACAATAGCCGGTATAGCTTTAGGTATTGGTTTGTTTTTTTACTTTTCTAATCAATACAGATCAGATCAGCAAGAAGCTTTGGTAAATAAAGCACGAGCTGTATTACTTTCAGCTGAATCGGCAAGAGAATTTTCTGCTGACCAATTGAACCATAAAGTATTTAGAACAGATTTGACAGAAGTAAAAGATGTTTTATATACTGTACCAATTTTCACAGCTATGCAAGTGGCTTCTAAAAAAGCAAAAGAATTGGGGTACACTCTAAAGATTCCTAAAGTATCACCTAGAAATCCAGATAATTTACCTGATGAATATGAACTTAGAGTATTGAATTTATTTGATGATAAATCTAAAAAAGAACATTGGGAAGTTGATCCCAAAACTAATTCAATCAGAATGTTCAGACCTGTTGTCCTTACTGAAGAATGTTTGAATTGCCATGGCGACCCAGCTAATTCACAAAAATTATGGGGTAGAGCTGATGGTAAAGATATCACTGGCGTTCTAATGGAAGGCTGGAAAGCAGGAGAAGTACACGGTGCATTTGAATTGAAAATGGATTTGAAACCAGTTGATGAAGCTGTGGCTGCACAATCTTTAACAATTGCTGGTATTGCAACTGGCTTTACTCTATTAATTGTTTTCATTGGTTTAATAGTTTCAACTAATATAAGTAAAGGTATAAGCAAAGTACAAGATGACGTTACATTATTATCCAATGACGTTATTAACGGTAAACTTGATTCAAGACTTAACGAAGAAATTACTGCAATTGATTTTAAAGGAATTGCAAATAGTACAAATAATTTAATTGAATCTTTCGTGAAACCTATTGATGTTACTTCAGATTATTTGGAAAGTATTAGTAAAGGAGATATCCCAGCTAAAATTACAGAAGAATACAAAGGCGATTTCAACGTAACTAAAAACAACGTTAATAAGTTGATTGATACATTAAATGATTTTACAAATCAAATGCAAAACATGAGCAAGCAGCACGATTTGGGCGAAATTGATGTTTATATGAATGAAGATTCATTCAGTGGTTCATATAAAATAATGGCTCTTGGTTTGAATGGAATGGTTCAAGGTCACATTGCTGTTAAAAAACAAGCAATGGCAATAGTTGAAGAATATGGAAACGGTAATTTCAATGCTGTGATGCCTCCACTTCCAGGCAAGAAAGTCTTTATCAATAACATTTTGAATAATGTACAAGCAAACTTACTTAATCTTTCAAGTGAAGTAGAAAAACTGATTGATAGTGCTAAAGATGGAAACTTGGATGTACGAGGAAATGACAAAGGATTCCAAGGGGGTTGGCAAAAAATTGTTGGTGGCTTAAATGAAGTTTTGGAAGCAATAGCTACTCCTCTGAATGAAGCTAACCACGTTTTGGGAATTATGAGTAATGGCGATTTGACTGTTTCTATGGAAGGAAATTATAATGGTGAATTGGACAACTTGAAACAAAGTATTAATACTCTTGGCTCATCGTTGCAAAATCTAATTGGTCAAGTGGCTGAAAGTGTGAAAATGACTTCTGTTACTGCATTTGAAATGACTGCTACCGCTGAGACCTTGGCAGCTGCATCGCAAGAGCAATCTGCTCAATCGGACGAAGTGGCTTCGGCCGTGGAAGAAATGAGCCGTACTGTTTCTGATAATGCTCAAAGTGCGGGTAGAACTGCAGAAGTAGCAGAAAGAAATGGAGCTGTTGCCAGAGATGGTGGAAACGTTGTGGAGCAAACAATTGGCAAAATGAAAGATATTGCGACTGTAGTTTCAAATTCCGCAAGCAACATTCAGAAATTAGGTGAATCGAGCAAAGAAATTGGGGAAATTATTTCTGTAATTGATGACATTGCAGACCAAACTAATCTATTGGCATTGAATGCTGCAATTGAAGCTGCAAGAGCTGGCGAGCAAGGCAGAGGATTTGCTGTAGTTGCCGATGAAGTTAGAAAACTTGCTGAAAGAACAACCGAAGCTACTAAACAAATTGCTACTATGATTAAAGGAATTCAGTCTGATACTGAGATTGCTGTACTTGCTATGAATAAAGGTAACGAGGAAGTTCAAAACGGTATTAACTTGGCAGATAGAGCTGGAGAATCGTTAAGAGAAATCGTACAAAGTTCACAAGACGTTTTGGATATGATTAATGTAATTGTTGTGGCTAGTGAAGAACAAGCTGCCACAAGTGAAGAAATCTCTAAAAACGTTGTTTCTATTTCGCAAGTTACTGCTGAATCTGCACTTCAAATTGAAGAAATAGCTAAGAATTCAGAACAACTTTCAAATATGACTGAGCAATTGAATCAATTGGTTGGACAGTTTAAAATTGAAGAAGATGGAAGTTCAAAATCTACAGCTGATAGAACGAGAAATGGCAATGGTGCATTCCAAAAGAGAAAGAATGGCGTCCATTTGAATGCTTAATTTTAACTTAGGAACCTAAATACAGAAAGGGTAAAGTTTGAAAGAACTTTACCCTTTTTTTTTGATACCATTTTATTTTGATTGATAACTCAATAATTTATGGCTTTCTCACTTTTATTAAAAATAATAAATTAGAATGATTAATTATAATTTGTTATTTTATTCACTATTTTGAAATATTAGAAAGCTATTATATAGAAATAAATCCTAAGTTATAGATTTTATTCTATCCTGATATTGAAATAAGGAATTCTAAACAAAAAAAAGTTCAAATATTAATAAAGTTCATTATATATTTGATGTTAATTATAGCATTAAGTAGCAACTATAAGTTTAGAACCTAATTAATTATGCCCAAATATATAATAAATAATAACTCATTCAGTATGGATATACGAGAAGTACGTAAGTCTCGATTATATCTACTATCGTCTCATATTGAAGAGTTTGCATCTGAACTTTCCCTATCGCCCGCAGACTTTGATTGGGCATTAAGAGCTTATAGTACTTATAGTTCTGCTTTGAACGTACAAAATAGTGAAATTACATTAAAGAATAATCTTTCTCGCAAAAGTCTTGAAAGCGATGTAGCTTTATTCGAAAGGTATGTTGTTATGAAAGGACTTTTGCTTAATAAGATTGAGAACTTAAAAGATATTCAAAGACTTTATGGAATTGAAGAAGCAGTTCCCTATAATAGACTTGAAAAGTATAAAAAAATTCAAAGATTTATTGAAGCAAATGATAGCTTGATTGCAGAGTTAAGTAATTATGTTTTGCCTCAATTGATGATAGATAACTTGAAAAAGTTATATTCAGATGCCTACCAAAATTACCAGCTATCAGAGCAACAAAGAATTAAAACTATTGAATATACAAATACATTAAATAAACTGCACGATAACGATTCGCTTAATTTACGTTCATTTTATAATTGGTTGGTGGCGTTTTGGGGCAAACGAGATTTGAAATTACTTAATCTTGGTTTTGTACCTATTAAGACAATCAAATTGACTTCTTTGGTTAATGATTTTCAAATTGAATTCAATCGAAAAGAGAAGATATTAACTTGGCCTGAAATAAAAGGAATCGAGCACTACCAAGTTGCTATAAAAGATAATGAATCATCGAAAAACTGGCTGGAACTTCACAACAGTATGGTTAACTCTTGTAAACTTTCTGGATTTAGTGGCGAAATTCATTTGAAATTACGAGTAAAATTCACAAAAGGTTATAGTAATTGGAGCAAGAATCTAATACTTAAAGTGGATTCAAATCAAGATTAAATATATATTCGTTAATTTTGTAATACAAATCTAAATGAAAATTACAAAATGAAAATAATAATAGACGACAACATTCCTTTAGCTGCTGAAACACTTGCAGGCATTGCAAAATTTGAAGTGCTTCCATTCAGTGAAATTACCAACGAATACATTATAAAATCTCAAGCAGAAGCTTTGCTAATACGCTCTACCATTAAAGCTGATGCCCAGCTTTTGGCAAATACTAAAGTGAAATTTATTGCAACTGCCACCTCTGGCAGCGATCACTTCGATAAAGAATATTTAGAAAAATCAAATATTCAATTTGAAGATGCACTTGGTTGCAATTCAAACTCTGTTACTGAGTTTACTTTATATTCTATTTTCGCAAGCTATGGATTTGATTTTGATTTCTCTAAGCTTAAAGTTGGAATAATTGGATTTGGGAATGTTGGGAGCAAGCTTGCTTATTACTGCAATAAATTAGGAATTAAAGGAGAGAATTTGCTTGTTTGCGATCCTCATTTGGAGAAAGAGCATAGGCATTATGGTCTTGATTTTAAATATTCGCACTTGAAAAACTTGATTTCGCAAGTCAATGTAATCACTAATCATATTCCTCTGATTTATGGTGGCGACCACCCAACTTATGAATTGCTGAATGAGAAACTGCTTTTGAGCAAAGTGCAGGAAAACTCAGTTTTAATAAATGTATCACGTGGCAAAATATCAAATGAACACGTACTGCTTGAATTGCAGCAAAGCCGCAATTGCACTTTGATAACCGATGTTTGGGCAGAAGAGCCAGATGTGGATTTGGAACTTATGAATAAGTCTCTAATTGCTACTCCACACATTGCTGGGCATACGGAAGAAGGAAAGATAAATGGTACAAAAATAGTATTAGAGAAGTTGGCCGAATTTGCAAATTTGGAATTAGATTATTCGCAAATTGAAAATGAAATAAATAAGCAAGACAAAAAGTCAATTATTAGCTTTGAAAATATTGGCGAAGTAATGCAAGCAATGAATGAGGTACGAAATATTCAAGCAGAATCTGATTTATTTAAATCTCAAATAAATAAAAACCCACTGAATCGCATAGAAATATTTAAAACATTCCGAACGAATTATAAAGGAAGAAGAGAGGTTTTAAGCCCTTATCATTAAGCTTTGACTTGTGGTTTTTTCACTGGGATATTTGGAATTATTCTTCCAGCATCTACCATTTTTTGGAATAGAATAGGGTCTAAAGTTTCTTTAATTTTAGAAAACAAAATATCCTGATTGAAAGGTTTTGTAATGAACCCTTTAGCACCAAGCACATAGGCATTTCTGATTAGTTCTTTATTGAGATTTCCAGAGATAATTACAACAGGGATACTTTTAGTAGCTTCCATATTGCGAAGGAACTGCAAAACTATTTCACCACCAACTTCTGGCAGAACAATATCTAAGAAAATTAAGTGTGGTTGATACTTAATTGCATCCATAAGTCCTTTAAAGGGATCGGACGCTTGATAATGTTTAAAGCCCCATTGCCCAATATACTGAGTGAAAATTCTTTGAATCCATTTGTCATCATCAATTGTCATCACTATTAATTTTTCGGGTAATTCGTCTTTTGGTTTCACAGGTACATTTGCTTTTGCTACATCAATTATAGATTTTGCAGGTGCAGCCGCAGACTGAACTGTAGCTGGAATTGGCTGAGCTTTAGCAATTTCTGCGTCTGGAATAGCATTTTGAGCTGGTATTGGTTTCGGATTAGGAGTTGCTATTTCTTGTTTACTTGAAATATTGTCTTTATCCGCCACTTGATTTACTCGCTGATTTTCTAAATTACTGACAGGTTCAGATTTAGGTACGTCAACTCTCTTAGCTTCTGGCAAAGGAGCTTTGGGAATAGTAACATTATTGCTAGCGACATTATTGATAGCTATTTCTTGATCAGCACTATCATAGATTTTAGTTGTTGAAGCTGCAGTAATATTCTCTTTTTGGCTATTTATTTCAGTACTACTCATATATCAATTGCAAATTTACTTAAAATAAATTAATAAAACTTAATTAAAAGACTAAAATTTATTAAATTTAATGTATGTTTATTTAACAAGTTCGACCATTTTCAATAAAAATTAACTTATTTTTAATGAGTAAATACCCAAATAATCATTAATTTGCATATAAAAACAAACAGTGAATCCAAAAGAAGAAAAAATAAAGCCCGAAACAGAAATTGAATCTCCGCCAAAAAAGAAAAGGTGGTGGAGAAGATTATTCGTGTTTTTTGTGTTTTCAATCACAGCAATGCTAATCATACTTGCTGGATTTATTGCATCGTTTCAAATTCCTGGACTAAGAAAGCTTTATACAAGTACTGCTTCGGACTTGCTTTCCGATGAATTGGAAGCAAAGGTAGAGTTTACTGATTTGAGAGTGAACGGGCTAATAAATTTGGAATTGATAAACGTAAGAATAATTACCGTTGGCGATACATTGTTGAGCACTCCATCTCTATTTGTGGATTTTTCTTTAATGAGATCGAATTTGCAAAAATTATTCATCAATAAAATTGCTTTCAAAGACCCGCAAATCAAATTGATTAGAAGCAGCCAAGATTCTACTTGGAATTTTGAACATATTGCCAAGCCCAAAAAGAAAGACGATTATCCTAAACCTAATCCAAATTTATTTATTAGTTTAGGAAATCTGATTTTTGAGAATGCTCAAGTTACTATCAATGATAAATTAGACAGTTCAAAAAGAAAGATATTTAATCCATTCAAGAATAATTTGCAAGATTTGAACTTGAGTTTGAATGGAAAAATTGACTTATTCAATAATGACTTTAAAGTCAATATAATTGAGCTTAGCTTTAAAGATTTAATCTCTAATACAAATTTGAAGAGTGCCAACGCACAAATAGAACTGAACGAAAAGAAAGTAGAAATTCTAAGTTTAGAACTAGTTTCTAAAACTTCAAATTTGAAAATAGAAGCTAAAGCTGATAATTTGAATATATTCAAGCACATCGGCGATAGGGAAGTGCAAAATATGAAATTGGCTCTGAAGCTGGATTCTAAAAATTTCAACGGCGAATTTATTGAATACTTTGCTCCAATGCCAACACGGTTTGGTGAAGTTGACAAGCTTTCATTAATAGCTTCTGGAAAATTGGATAGCTTAGTGATTACACAGATGTTTTTGAAAAATAATAAATCAAACTTGGAGTTTACTGCTAATCTTCTCAATGCAACAAAGGGCGACAAAATTAAATATGAAATTGAGATTCGCAATTCATTGATTTATAAGACTGATGTTGCCCAGTTTATACCTAATGCTGATATTTCATATTTGCCGAATATTAATGCAATCAATGTAAAATCATTACTCGGCACAGGCGATACTAAAACTGTGCAAACCAAACTGGAGCTTATCTCAGAAAATGGAAATGCTAAAGGGTTTGCGAACTTGGATTTTTCAAATAAAGATTTGGCCTATAAAGCAGACTTAATTTTAGAACAATTTGATTTGGCGAGTTTTGCAAAAGACACAAGCTTAAAGACTTCAATTAATGGACATTTGGTGACAGATGCAAAAGGGGTTGATCCTAAAAAGCTTAATGGCTACTATAAACTAAATGCTACTAATTCAGTTATACTTCATAACGAAATAAATAATCTTAATTTAATCTTATATTCTGCCAGCAACAGATTGAAATTTGATACTCTAAATGTGGAATTTGCAAACAAAAGCCAATTCGATGAGTTTATTGAAAAAGAAAAATCTATTTTGAATGCAAATGGATATATTGATTTTTCAGAATTAGAACCAAAGTACGATTTGTATCTCGACTTTAATTCTATAAACTTTGCTAAAATACTTAGAACAAAATTAGCCCCAGAATATGCAACTGGTTCAATTAAAATTGATGGTGAGAGTTTCGATCCCGATAAAATAATTGGGTCTGTAAAATCGAATTTTGATATTGTGCTTTATGGCGATAGATCTATTCTACCATTCACTTTCGATGCTAATTTCAGCAGAGATAGCAATTACAAAGTATTCGATTTTAACTCTACTTTCTTCGATGCAAAATTGGAGGGCAGATTCTCTTATGCAAGTTTGCTAAAATCAGTTGCAGACCAAGCTGATTATCTTTCGGATTTTTTCGGAAAGAAATATACTACTATTTTTCCAGCTAGTGATTTAAACACAACAATCAGCAAAAATGTGCTTAACAATGCATCTTTTGATGTGTTAGATTGTCGAATTACTGCAAACATTAAAGACTTGTCGCCAGTTTCGTTATTCACAAATAACATTAAACTTGTTAGCACTTCTGATTTGGATATTGAAATTAAATCTGATTCAAATTCAAGTAGTTTGAAAATAAACAAATTTGATATAAAGAACTTCGGATTGGAAACAAAAGATTTGAAGTTAATAGCTTTCCAAACTAAAATACTTGGAGATTTGAATTTAACATACCAAGATGGACTACGAAAATTTAATTCTTTCAATTTGGAATTGCAAACTGATAGAAAAATACAGATTAATGATTTGCAAATAGAGAAACCGAACTTGAAGTTGAATTTCGATGGCGATAAGATTGCTTTCAAAAGCAAATCAATTGTAAATTCTGAATTTGATGTTAAATTAGATGGCGAAGCAAGTTTGATAGGCAATGAAATTGATTTAAAAATAGATAAATTGAATTTTAACTATTCAGATAAAGCTCATATTTACAATCTCGATCAAATAGATGTGAAAATGAGTAAAGACTTGATTAACGTTAGGAATTTTGTTGTTGCAAATGATTCTGTTGAGATTATTTCTTTGTCTGGCTTATACTATCAGAACGAGGAGAAATTTAGCAATTTAAAACTTGTGCTTGAAAATTTTGACATTAAAAAAATACTTACAAAAACTAATGTTGCCGATGCCAACTTAAAGACTATGCAAGGGACAATCAAGAAAGCTAATTTGCTTTTAAATGGGACTCTTTCAGACCCAGATGCTACTTTGGACTTCCAAACAAGCAACTTGAAATTCACTGGTAAAAATGCTGGCTCATTGGCTGGTACTTTAGCACATAGCGATTCATTGGTTACTGGATTGATTAAAATAGAAAGTCTTGATAATAAATTATTAGCTACTAACTTAGAAATCAAAATAATTTCTTTGCCACTTAATTTGGGATTCAAAGCTGTAAAAAATAGAATTCATTCCGAAGAGCAATTCAATATCATTACTTCAGTAAAAGATTTGGATTTGAAATTGGTTTCTCCTTTTATTCCTGAAATATCGAACCTGAGCGGACTTGGCAATGGAAGTTTATTCATTAATGGATTTGCACCAGATAGTGTTAATTACATCGGTAGGGTGCAAGTCAGCAAAGTTTCGTTTTTGGCAAATGCTTCAAATATTAACTACTTGGCAGATGGCAGATTGGAACTTGTCAGAGACACATTGAAATTCTTAAGTTTGGATTTGAAAAATGTGCAAGAAGATAACTTAAGAAGCCAAGCTAATTTGACTGGCTATATGTCTATGCATAATTTTGATTTCAAAAGATTTGACTTTACTATAAATGCTAGGAATATATTAATACTTTCTGATGCTTCTAAATTGACTATGCCAAATTTATACGGGAAATTTAAAATAGCTACTGGCAATAGACCTCTAAGATTCTATGGAACTTTCGATAGACCTAATTTGGAAGGAAGTGTTGATATACTCGATGCTGATATTGCTATGCCAATGCCAGATTTGTCGCAAAACGTAACCAATTCTTTTGATTATAGAAGAAGAAATATTACCCAAACTCAACAGAATATTCTTAATGCAAGTAAAACTTTAGATAGCAATAGAGCAGTCGAAATTAACAATGAAGAAGAAAGTGAATTTGTTGCAAATAGAAGTTTCAACGATTTGATGAACTATGAAATAGATGTTAGATTCCCTGGAAAGTTTAGACTGGAAATGGGGCTGCCAGCATTCACTACTATGACAACTTTTATTGGTACTGAAGATAAAAATAAAACATTGAGATATGAGAAACCAAGCGGCAGCAAAGTGATGTCATTGCAAGGTGAAATTAATGTTTTCAATAATTCTTCTATGGTACTATTTGGCAAGAAGATGAATTTGATTGGAAAAATTTCATTCCCTACTGGCTCAATTGAAAATCCTACGTTGAATATGACTGCCAACTACAAAGGCAAAACAAAAGTGGACAATTTGGAAAAAGATTACGAAGTAGATATTCAAATCAACGGTACTAAAAAGAATCCAAGGTTATCCTATGGCTATAAAATTGGCAACGAGATAGCACAGGGTGATTCCAATACTATTTTCCAAAATATAGTTTATCTTTTTGCTTTTGGCAAAACAGACAAAGAGCTAAGTAAAACTGGGAATATTGGTCAATCAAACATATTAGACCAGTCGTTAAATAAAGGTTCATCTGCTTTGCTTAGTAGCACACTCAATCAGTTTGTAACAAACTTTGGCTTTATAAAAAGTGCCGATGTGGATTTCCAGGGTTCAATTGAAAACTCAAGAATAAACTTGAAAGGCGATATCGTTGGTGGATTGGAATGGTCTGTTGGTGGCAATTTGAATAATATTTCCAATCCTGAATTTGTGATAGATGCACCGTTTTCTTTTTGGGGTTTGAATAATTTGATTCTACAATATAAATATATAAACAACACAAATCAAACCCAAACTCAAGACCAAATTCGATGGGAAAGTAAATTAAAGTATGGCAGTAGTTGGTAATGTACTTTTTCTTCTTTAAGTTATAATTCTAAATTTAGTAAAGTTATCATTTTTATTTACGATAATACTGCTAAGTACAACTTAAAACGGAATAAATTATGGCTAAAAAAGACGACAATAGAGACCACAACAATAGTTCAGAGCATATCATCCAATTGGTTACTTTCTCGGTTGGCGATGAAGAATTTGGTGTGGATATACTTAAAGTGCAAGAAATCAACCGAATGACAGAAATTACTCGTGTGCCAAACACTCAATCATATGTCGTGGGAGTTATCAATCTTCGTGGGAAAGTAATTCCAATTATTGATTTGCGTGCCAGATTAATGATGTCTAAAATTGATTTCGATAAGGATACTCGAATAATTGTTGTTGAGTTGGAACATAAAGTAATTGGTTTCATCGTAGATAAAGTAAACGAAGTTATTCGTATTAATAAAAATATTACTGAGCCACCTCCAGCATCTGCTTCTGGGATTAGTTCTGAGTTTATTACAGCTATTGGAAAAATTGAAGATAGATTGCTAATTTTGCTAGATTTGGAAAAAATCTTGGAAGATGAAGAAGTGGAAGTTGAAATTTAACAAAAAGAGAATTTATGACATTAAAAACAGGTCTTGCATTATTTCTAGTTCTAAGTGCTGGAATTTCAAAAAATATTTCTATCACCATCTATAATCAAGGAATTGGGGTGGTAAATGAAGAAAGAAAGCTTGACCTGAAAAAAGGTACTAATGATATACTAATTGAAAATGTACCTTCAAACATTATACCCACATCTGTTTTTGCTGAAATTCAAAATGCTCAAATAGCAGAACAAAACTATCGCTATGATTTGGCTTCTTTTACTACTATTCTGAATAAGTTTATTGGCAAAGAAATCACTTTGATTAGCGACAAAGACAAGCCAATTACTGGTGATTTAATTTCTACAAATTCGCAAAGTGTTGTCCTTCGGTTGAAAGATGGTCAACTATTTATGATTCCAGATTTCAACAAATACACTTTGAACGTTGGTTCGCTTCCAAAAGGTTTGATTCTCAGACCAACCCTGCAATGGAATGTAATTTCAGATAAAACAGCAAATGCTAACCTTAAGCTAAACTACCAAACTACTGGGATGGACTGGAATGCCCAATATGTTGGCGTATTGAATAAAGAAGACAATATGCTCGATTTGAATGCATGGGTTTCAGTTATTAATCAATCTGGTGCTGCTTTTGAAAATGCAAATTTGAAGCTAATGGCTGGGGAAGTTAACATAAATAGAAATAATGTTGACCTAGAAGATTATCAAATGTCAAAAAGCCAAAATGTTGTAAAAATGGACATTAAATGGAATGCTCCTGAATTCGTAGAAAAAGAATTTATGGATTTCCATCTTTATACTCTTGACCAAGAAGTAAACTTACTCGATAAAGAAACTAAGCAAATCACTCTTTTCAAAAAAAATGCAATTCCTGTTAAAAAGAAATATTTAGTTTCTAATAATTCATTGACTGAAAATTTTGAATCAGCTGCAATTGTCGTTGAATTTAAAAACGACGAGAAATCAAACTTAGGAATTCCAATTCCAGCTGGTGAATTCAAAATCAATAAGTACGATGGCGAAAGCACAGAACTTGTCGGCGAAGATAAAATAGGTCATAAATCAAAGAATGATTTAATTACGCTAAATATTGGCAAAGCATTCGATGTGAAAGCCAAAATTATAGAAACAAATCGCAAAGATTTCAAAAATGGCTATACTTCTGAATACACAGTCAATTTCAAAAACTCAAAACAAGTTGATGTGGAAGTAGAATTCAAATACAACACTAACTATGGCAATTGGGAAATTAATAACGAAACTGAAAAATTCACAAAGCCAGACTCACGCACAGCTCTCTTCAAAATCAAAATAGCAAAGGATTCTGAAGCAGAATTGAAATTCAAAGCCACAATAAATTATAGATAATCACCTAGCAATTTTAAATTTAAAATCACCAGTTTTTGTTTTAACTGAAAGTAAAGCAATTCTTATTTTTAAGTTGTCTAAAAGCTGATTTAGAGATGCTTCTGAACTTATATCTTTGATTAATAAGTTTTTGCCTGTTAGGTCAGAAATCATTATTTCATTTTCTTGGTTTTCCGACAAAACTTCTGCTAAAGTAAGTTTACTATTTGTGCTAACTTCATTTGCAACGCTATTTGTAGTTGGGGAATATTTGATAAGTATTGCTGAATTGCTCTGATAAATTTCATTATTGTATATCATTGATTTCATCACAATAGGGAAAGAATTATTACCTGATAACTGTCTGATTTGACTTTTGTTGTCAATTCGGTTAAGAATCCCATCAACAAAATTAAAAATACGAGTTCCTTCGTCGGTAGTTATATAATAGTTACTACCAATTTTGCCAAAGCCAGCTACATTTTCATTGTAGTGTCCAATTATTGAATCGTGGCTTATAAAATCACTTTTGCCATCTTTAAATCTTGCAATTGCTGGGTAAGAATCATAATTAGATGAATAATAATATTCCAAACCAAGTAAAGCGTTTATTGTTCCATCATCATCAACTATAATTGAATAGATGTCGTTGTTTATATCATTACCATTTATTTTTGGTTTCACAGCCGACAATGAATCTAAATAATTTTCAGCATTTAATGAATAAACAGTAATAGAATCTCTATGGCTATAATCAAAAGAAAAATAAACCTTATTATTGTAGTAGGCCAATGATCTTAAAAATCCATCTCTTTCATAAGTATTGTATATAACTGTAAGAGTGTCATTTCTAAGTCTTAGAATTTCACCGTAAATTTTAACAATTGATACCCTAGTTCCTTAGTAATAAAATACTGAGTCTTCTCTTATTATATCCACTAATAAATAGTATTCATTTGGATTATCTGTTTTAATAATTGATTTGAAAAATCTATTATGACCGTTAGTGTCATCCACTTGGATTACTTTGGTAAGGTTTGATTGGAGTGATTTCACAAATAATGGAGACCTTTCAGTAGCGAAAAAAAGATTCCCATTTGTTGCACTTATAAAGGATACTTCGTTTTCATTTAAATAACTATTTACAACTGCATTATTGAAATAAATTTGCTCCCAATCACTCCCATTCCAATGGTTTATTCTGGAAGCACTATTTCCAGTTGAAGCAAAAATACTGTTTTCATTTTCAATTGCAAAATCAAAATATTGCCAACGTTCTGCTACATTAGTTAAGTTTTTAAATTGATAATCAATAGAAAATAATTCGTTTGTTGATATAATTAGTATTACAATAAGCAATAGTTTTTTCATGTAATCTCCGTTAATAATTTTAAATAACAAAAAAAAATCAAAAATATTACAAGGAAATTTAAAATTACTTTTAACTTTTTCTAATTAATCTTGCTCCAAACGCACCATCTATATTGTGCAAATGTGGGAATGCTTGGAAATATCCATCTTTGCAAAGTGCAGGATCCAAATAATTTTCAGCTCTATCAAGTTCAAAGTTTTTATTGTTAGCTAAGAAATCTTCAATATTCTTAAAATTTTCCTCTGGTTCTATAGAGCAAGTGGAATATACCAAGACACCACCAACTGCAACAAGTTTTGCTCCGCTAGCCAATATTTCTCTTTGCAATGGAATCATTTTATTGATGTCTTCTTGTTCTCTTTTCCAGCGAATATCTGGTTTCTTTTGAAGTGTGCCTGTGCCAGAGCAAGGTACATCGCAAAGTACATAATCGCCTTTCTTTTCATTTTTGTATTCTTTAGCATCGAAAAAGAAAGTTTTAATGTTTTTCAAACCCAATCGTTTGCCACTTTCTTCTATCATTCTTACTTTCTGTTCGTATTTATCAATTGCTATAACTTCGCCTGTATTATTCATCAGCTCAGCAATAAAGAAGGTTTTCCCGCCTGGAGCAGCACACAAATCATATACCAAAGTATTTTCCTTAGGACTAAGCAACTTGCAAACTAATGAAGCTGCTGTATCTTGTACAGTGATTTTCCCTTGCTTGAAAAGTTCAGTTTGAGCAATGTTTATATTTGGCGATTGAAGGTTCACACTGTTTGCCAAATAAGGTGATTTTTCGAAAGGCAGCTCTTTTTCTTCAAAAATTTTAGTTACTTCATCGAAATTAGAATTCATTACGTTAATTCTAATTGGAATGTATGGCTTTTGATTGTTAACTTCAAGCAAATGAGTAGCTTCTTCAATTCCATAATTATCCACCCATTTTTTTACAAGCCATTTAGGATGCGAGTGCATAATAGAAAGATAGAAAATTGGGTCGTCTTGATTGTTTGGATAGCGTATTTTATCAATATTTCTAGCAATATTGCGAAGCACTGCATTGATAAGTCCAGCGGCTTTATCTCCTTGCAATACCTTTACAATTTCAACTGATTCATCAATAGCAGCAGGAATTGGCACTCTATTTAAAAATAGCATCTGATAAAGTCCTATACGCATAGCATTTTTTACTAAATTTATGCTTTTGTGATAGTCTCCATGGTAAAAACCAGTCAAAACCCAATCCAATTTTGCTCTCCACCTAACTACACCATTTACGATTTCAGTCAATAAATTTTTGTCTTGTGGAGAAAATTCATTTCTACCCAGTTGGAATGCCAGAAGCTTGTCTAAATAAGAGTCGCTGCGTTCATAACGGTTCAAAATTTTAACTGCTGCAAAGCGAGCAAGTGAATATTTTTTATCTTTTTTTTCTTCTTGGACTGTAACTTTATTCATTATTTGCTATTTTTATTATTATTAATTTGCAATTAAATTAGAAAATCATTTCTATTAAAGGAATCAAATGAAAATCCAAAGGTGCTTAAAGTTAATATTTGCATTAACCCTTATTACAAATTTACATACATTTTCTCAAAAATTAGACAATCCATTACAACCATTTGATAATTCTGAGTCTGTAAATTTTATTGGCGGGCAGATTGGGATAGGTCAGAATTTCCAAAGTGGCAAATTTTTTACCAATTGTCTTGCTTGCGAATTCAGCGGGGGAGTAGGTCTGGGCTATGATTTTTCAATATTTTTTGAACGAGAAATAGAAATGAAAACTTTGCTGATGGGTTTGTCGGTTGGTTTTAATGGACGAAATATACAGAGTAAATTTAATGAAGTGGAAAGCTTGCCTTTCTATTTAACCAATGGCGATTACTATGATTCTATTCCATTGACAATCGAAAACACGGCAGATTTGAAATTAACTACTGTATCTATCATTCCTTATTTGAAATATGAACCATTTAATTTCCTTTCACTCAGATTAGGGCCTTCAATCTCTTTTGTAACTTCCAATAATTTATCGCATAGCCAAGCATCGGCAAAATCAACCATTACATTGCCAAACGGTCAAACAGCAAAAATCAAAACTTTAAATGGAACAATTGAAAATGGAGAAATTAGCCAATTGAATAGTACATTAATTGGTTTGGATTTCCAAATTGCAGTTCCATTGCACTTAGGTGCTAAATGGACTTTTGCCCCAGTTTTTGCATATAATCTACCATTTACGAATATTTCCGAGTATGGACAGGATTTTAAGATAAATTCTTGGCGCTTGTTATTGGAGTTGAAATATCAGCTAAATGGCAGGTATGAATCGAAAACTCAAAAGAAATAAGACATATAAGTAATAAAAAGTGTAAATATTTTCAATAAGTGTGTAAAATTTTGCACACTTATTTTGATATTGAGAAAAAATTCCACATATTAAGTTTATAAGAATTGAATTTAGAAAAAAAAATAATCATAGGGTTTGTAAATGGGTAAAATTACTCTACAAAAGTGTTTAATACTTTTAATTGCATTTTGCTGCATATTTGGTGCAGAAAGTAAAGCTATTTCAGCTGAAAATAAGAAAGACTTAATTGAAATTTCAAGTAACGATTTGGCTGTTGCTGGAAGTGAACTAACTATGTTCGCTCTCACAATAGACGCAACTGCTCAATCGAATAATCCCAGTGGTGGTATTTTATCTGATTCTAAAATTAGAATTATCAACCTTGGACCAATAATTAACCACAAAGGAGTTGATTATGCTCCTACTGTTTCCGTAGATGGTAAAACTCTTTATTACGTATCCGACAGAAAAGGTAGTATCCTAAATAAAGACGATGAACCGTCTCACGATTTCTGGGTTGCTAAGAAAAATGATAGATACGATACAACATTTTTTGCACCCATAAACTTAGACCCATCAAACGCTCTTGGTCTTGGTGGTGTAAATACAAAACTTAACGAAGGTGCTGCATCGCTTGCTGGCGATAAGCAAACTTTATATTTCACTGCTTGTGGTCGTCCAGACGGTTTGGGTAGTTGCGATATATATGTTACTACAATTGATGGCGACAAATGGGCAAAACCAAAAAATTTAGGACCTAAAGTGAACTCTAAATATTTTGATTCTCAACCTGCTATTACTGCTGGGCAAGATAGAGTTTATTTCGTTTCCACACGCCCTGGCCCAAATTCCGATGGCGAACAAACCGAAGATAACATGGATATTTGGTTTTCTGATTATGATTTTGATACTGACGAATGGACCGAAGCAAAGAACTTAGCTGAATTGAACACAAAAGCTACTGACGTTTCGCCATTTATTGCTGCGGACGGGGTAACTCTCTTCTTCGCTTCTGCTGGACAAACTCCAAACTTTGGCGGGAAGGATTTCTATGTAGCTAGATTAGATGCAGGAACTAAGAAATTTGCCAAACCAGAAAATTTAGGTACACCAATCAATACTCCACTTGATGAGCAATTCATTACATTGCCAGGTTCTGGTGATATTTTGTACTTTGCTTCACGTAGAGAAGATTTGAGAGGAGTTCAAGGAGATTTGGACTTGTTTATGGCATTTGTTCCATCGTTCTTCAAAACAATTCCTTTAACAGTTACATCGGTTGATGAATGTACTCAAGATTTTATCCCATCTAAAATCACTATCAAAAACCCACACTTGAATCAAGTTATGGTCGATAGCGTTAACAATGACAAAAGAAAAGTCGAAAAGTTAATTACAAATGACATGTTTGGAACTGGTAAAGATACTGTTTCTTATGTGAATTTTGAAATTACTGCTGAAAATTCTAAATACGGCAAACGCACAATGGTTCAAAGAATTGACAGACCAAAAGTTACTAAAGAAGAAAAAGAAGCTGGAAAATCTGACAATGATGTGAACGTAACTGTTACTTTGGGGCAAAAACCAATAATTGCAACTGAAGTAGCTCAAGGCGATTTCATTAATAGCTCTAAAAATAAGAAACCAGAACTTGCTAATTATAGAGGTTTGGTTATGTCTGAAGTACTTTCATGGGATTTATATCCACTTTTGAGTTATGTATTCTTTGATAAAAACTCGGATAAATTACCAGAAAGATATAATCTTTTTGAAAGCAACGACCAAATTGGGGCATTCAACGATACAACAATTGCTGGCGGTACACTTGATAAATACTACCACGTATTGAATATCCTTGGCTATAGAATGACTAACCGCCCTAATGCTAAGCTTACAATTACTGGTTGTAACGACAACGTTACTGCCGAAGAAAAAGGAAACATTGAACTTTCTAAACGTAGAGCTCAAATTGTTTTTGATTATTTCAAAAAAGTTTGGAAAATCTCTGAAGATAGATTGATTATGAAATCTACTAATTTCCCTGATACTAAATCAAACCCTAACGACACTATGGGACACGAAGAAAATCGCCGTGTTGAAATCAAATGCGAAGATTGGGAAGTTTCTAAACCAGTTTTCCAAATTGATCCTAAAATTTTACCTGAACCAGAATTTATGAACTTTGTTCTTACTAATGGCATCCAAGATGAATTAATCAAAGAACGTAGAATTGAAATTACTCGTGGCGACGCTGCTTGGAAAACAATCAAATTAAACGATGTTATTGGACAGCAAAACAAATGGGATTGGAAAAGCGAAATTGGTAAATATCCCAAAGACCAAGTGCCTTACATAGCTAAATTAATTGTTACTGCAAACAATGGTAAAGAATGCGTTTCAGATCCAATTACAATTCCAGTAATGCAAGTTTCAAGTAAAGACAAAATGGTAATCAAAGGAGCTGATACTCTTTATGAAAACTATAGCTTGATACTTTTTCCTTTCAATAAATTTGAAGCTGGTCCGCTTAACGAAAAAATTATGAACGATTACGTTTATGGCCGTTGCCAACCAAACTCTATTATTGATGTTACTGGACACACTGACGTTATTGGGCTTTACGAAACAAACAAAAAACTATCGAACAACCGTGCCGGTGGTGTCAATAAAGGCATTCTATCTAAAACAAAAGGTAAATACGCTTCTTTGAAAACTAATGGAGTTGGAGAAGATAGCCCACTTTACACTAATGATTTGCCAGAAGGACGATTCTACAATCGTACAGTACAAGTATTAATCAAAACTCCTATAACTAAGTAATTAGTTTAAGAGTTTTTAAAAAAACTATAAAAGCTGTTTCAATTTATTTTGAAGCAGCTTTTTTTATAAAAGGAGAATTACTATGAATATTATATCAGAAATTGAAAAATACAATTTAGCTTTGCCAGAAGCTCCATTGCCTGGTCGCAATTATGAAGCTGTGAATTTACGTGGCAAATTGGCATTCATTGCTATTCAATTGCCTAAAAGAATGGCGAATTTCTATTCCAAGGAAAGTTAGGTGCCGAATTAAGCTCAACAGAGGGCTATAAAGCAGCCGAACTTTGTGAATTGAATATCTTATAGCTCAAATCAACAAACATCTCAATTTGAACGCAATAGAAGGGCTTAATCACTTAGATATTTACTATCAAGCAGCAAACAATTGGGACGATGCTCCAAATGTAGCTAATGGAGCTTCCGATTTATTCTATAAAATACTTGGCGACAAAGGAAAACACACAAGAGCAATTTTCGGAGTGGAGCGTTTGCCTAGGAATATGTGTGTAGGTATAACTGCTACTTTTACCATAAAGTAAAATATTTTCTTGCTAATCCCTTGAAAAGTCCGATTTAATCCCTAATTTTGAATAAATAATATTACACATCTAATAATTTTGGAGTTATAAGTATGCATAGAGCATTAAATTTCAGTCCTGGTCCTGCTGTTTTGCCGTTATCAGTGATTGAAGCTACAAAGAATGCAGTGCTTGATTTTAATGGCATTGGAATGTCTATTATGGAAATTAGCCACCGTTCTAAAGAATTTGATGCAGTTATCAAAGAAGCACAAGCAGACGTACTCAATGTGATGAACTTAGACAGTAAAGACTTTATCCCTTTGTTCTTGCAAGGTGGAGCTAGCACTCAATTTGCTATGATTCCAATGAACTTTATGCAAAAAAAAGCTGACTATGTCAACACTGGAGTTTGGGCTACAAAAGCTTTGAAAGAAGCTCAATTTATTGCTAAAACTGGTGGCGAACAAGTCAATGAAATTGCTACCTCTGCTGATTCTAACTTCTCTTATATTCCCAAAAATATTGCTTATAATGACGATGCGGACTATGTGCATATTACTACCAATAACACAATCTATGGAACTGAATGGAGAGAATTGCCAACTACAAAAGCACCTTTGGTAGTTGATATGTCTTCCGATATCTTCGCTCAACAATTAGACTTTTCTAAAGCAAGCTTGATTTATGCTGGTGCTCAAAAAAATATTGGACCTTCTGGCGTTACTCTTGTTGTTATCAATAAAGCCTGGGCTGAAACTGCTATGCAAAAAGCTCCAACTATGCTTCGCTATGCAACACATATTAAAGAAGAATCACTTTTCAATACTCCACCTTGTTTGCCAATTTATGTTGTTGGGCAAACTATGAAATGGATTATAGCTGAAGGTGGCTTGCTTGCAATTGAAGAACGCAACAAACAAAAAGCTGCTTTGGTTTACGATGTGATTGATGCTCACACGGACTTTTTCAAAGCCTGTACAACTGCTAAAGAAGACCGCTCATTGATGAACATCACTTTCCGTTTGCCTTCTGAAGAATTGGAAGAAAAATTTATTAAAGAATCCAAAGCATTGGATATGTCTGGACTTAAAGGACATCGCTCTGCTGGTGGAATTAGAGCATCTGTTTATAATGCCTGCCCAATTGAATGGGTGGAAACATTAGCTAAGTATATGCAAGCATTCTACACCGCAAATAAATAAATTCAAAAGTCCAAAAGAATTTTAAAAAGAGATTGAGCAAAGCTTAATCTCTTTTTTTGTTTATTTCATTTTCTCAAAATGAAAAACACCACCACTATCTCGCCACTTGATTAAGTAGGGATATTGAAAATTATTTCTTTCTTCTTTTAGTTCATCATAACTTTGGAAAGTATTTATATTTCTACCGAGTATATCGAAGAGTTCAATATGTTTGCTTGCTTTTACTTCTTCATTGACTTCTAATTCAGTTTCAATATTAGAAACTGGAAATTCTAATGTGAAAACTATTGGAAAATTTCCAGCAGTGCAAATTATCTTATTCTTGTTTAAAAAAGCAAAATATGCGTGTGAATAATCTAACTTGTCAGATTTAACATAATCTTCCTGTTTAACCCAAGTTTCACCACCATCTGTTGTAAGATACCATTCAGTTTGAGTACCAGCGAATATCCCAACTTTCTCATCAAAGAATTTAATTCTTCCAAAGTATGCATATCTATTGAATTGTTTTGTAACTGGATGTTCATACCATGTTTTACCAAAATCATCGCTTATGTATAAAAAACTTTTCAAAAGTGAACTATCATTCAATCTGTATTGTCTGCCTAATGCAATTATTTTATTTTTCAATACATAAAATTCATTAAGTCTTCTGTCTTGGAAATAAGTTGTATTAAATTCGCCATTATGATGAACAATTATACTTTGGCTAATTGCTGGAAGATTAATAATTTTATTGTAGCGTACTCCTAAGACATAGAAATTCTTATTATAAATACCTCCACCATAAATCGAAAGTGGCTTTAATGAATCAGGCAGTAAAACATCGCTCCATAGATTTTTTTCGTCATCATAAATTTTAGCAGATAAATATTCTGTAAATAATGCAAAATTTCTATTTAAATTATTGGTAATAAGCGCAGTAGCATTATCTTCATTTGTACGAATTTGACTAACTGTCCAAGAATTTCCTCTATTATGCGAAATATACAATTTTAAGGAATCGCCAACAGCAATAATAGTGTTATTTAATGCTGAAACTCTAAACATTTGGCTTCTGCGTTCAAGATCGAATGTATCTGTATCGCATGCTACATAAGTATTGTTCCAATTCTTCAAATCGTGAGTTACTCTGATAAAAGGACAATATGTGCTTGAGATGTCACCAATTAATATACAAGTATTGTCTATTGCATCAAGATTAGTATGCCCAAAACTACTAAATCTAGTAGTATCTAATACCTCTACTTTCACTTGTGAAAGTAGAGGTAAAGAAATGAGAATAATTATGAAAATGAGTCCTTTCATTTTAATCTCTAATGATTTTTTTTGTAACAATTAGTTTGTCATTTTGGAAAATGCTAATTAAGAATTGCTTTCCTTTCCTATGTTTCGAAATTTACTAGTTTTCTGTACAGAAAGAAAGCTAACGCTTAAAAATTTATTTGTATGTATTTAATTGAGTTACAATATAAGAGATATAAATTTCAAAAACAAGAATTACAAAAAAATGCCTTCCAAATTATAAGAAAAAAATTAAAACATAGTTCCCCAGTTAGAAGTTTTTACAAGTTTCACATTAACGATTAATAGTTGTTTTAAACACATAAGCAAATTTTGTTTTTAAGAAGTCTTTCTAATTTCTTAATTTAGTGTTCTATACAATTGCAAAAAAATATAAACTCACTTATTGGAATTAAAAATGAAAATTACTGTTGTAGGCAGTGGAAACGTGGGAGCTACAGTTGCCCAAATTATTGCAAACAAAGAACTTGCAAACGACGTTGTGCTTTTAGACATAGCCGAAGGCGTTGCCAAAGGTAAAGCTTTAGATATGTATGAGACTATGCCAATTCTTGGCTCTGACACTCGTATCCACGGAACTAGTAACTATGCCGATACTGCCGATTCTTATATCGTAGTAATCACTGCTGGCTTAGCTCGAAAACCCGGTATGAGCCGTGATGACTTAGTTAAAAAGAACGCTGAAATCGTTTCTCAATGCGCTGTAAACTCAGTTAAATATTCTCCAAATGCCTTCTTCATTATCGTTTCAAATCCATTGGACGTAATGACTTACTTAGCATTTAAAAAATTAGGTGTGCCTAAAAATAAAGTAATGGGTATGGCTGGCATCTTAGATACCGCTCGCTATAACTCTTTCATTTCTATGGAAACTGGCTACTCAATGAAAGACATCCAATCTCAATTATTGGGTGGACACGGCGATACTATGGTTCCATTGCCACGCTATACCACTGTTGCTGGTATCCCAGTAACCGAGCTAATCTCTCCAGAGAAATTAGATGCAATCGTAACGCGTGCTAAAAATGGTGGTGCTGAAATCGTTAACTTATTGCAAACTGGCTCAGCATACTATGCTCCAGGAACTGCTTCGGTTGAAATGGTAGAAGCAATCATTAAAGATCAAAAAAGAGTTTTGCCTTGCACAGTTTATTTAGATGGTGAATACGGATTTACTGATGTAGCTTTAGGTGTGCCAATTGTATTGGGTGCAAATGGAGTAGAAAAAATCATTGAATTGGATTTGAACGATGCTGAAAAAGCATTACTTCAAACATCGCACGATGCTGTGAAGAAAACAATCCAAGAAGGAATGGCAATTATTGCACAAGCATAATTAGCTTAACAATAATTTAACTTAGTAAAGACAGGTCAAAGACCTGTCTTTTTTTTTATATTGCTCTAACGGTTTGGCGCTTGGCGAAGGCGGCGAATTTCACCACAAATGTTCATACGAAGAACGAATGTTTGATTAACCAAAAATGTGTCTGCAGAGCACTGAACCCGCCAATTCCTTGTAGGTGCTGTTAGCGGATGTGGCTTTTCTTAACTTGATAGTCGTTGTATTTCTTGTTGAATTTCTTCAATCACTTTCTTGTTTTGAACTTCTTTTTTGTTTCCAACTTTGGTAGAAAAAACAACAAAGACTTTACCACCATATTTTTTTTCAAATTCTTCAAAGTTGGCTTGCATTCTTTCGGTTAAATTGTAATTACCAAAATTTGCATTTCCTGTTAAAGGTTTAATTTGAATGCCGAATGCTTTAGTGCCTACTTTGGCTATATAGTCAACATCTCCCGAATGGTCTAAGTCAGAATCTGATTCTTCAAATTCTATTTCAGGGAATATTTTTGCAAGAAAATCATTTATAACTGATTTTTCATTTATAAAACCATCATAAGTTCTTGGAACAGTAACTTCATAAACATAATCGTAACAGTCTTGCTTTGTGATTTGATTAAATGCTTCTGTCCATTCTGGGATTACCACTTCAGTAATCTTATCATAAAGCCTATCACCTAATTCTTCTAGGATTTCTATAGTTACTTTAATTGGGAGTTTTGTTTTTGTATGTGCATTTTCAAAATAGTAATGTGTCCATTCTTCAAATGTTTTTGGTTGACACTCACGAATAAGTGCCATTACAGCACCAACTTTATTTGGTCTTGTGAGTTGATATGCGTTACTGGTAAAGTTTAATACTTTCTCTTTCTTGCCGAAAGATTTTGCATATTTAAGAATCGGTTGTTCTTTTTCTAATTCGTCCATTATAATTGCGGTGTAGATGAAAGGTTTAAAAATTTTTGTTTGTATTTAAAATCTGTTTCGTTGTCAACTTGCACTAAACCATTTTTAATTAAATGGGCGTTTAGAAAGGTTTTGTTCTCTAAATACAAGTAGCAAAGTAGGTTGTTTTCTTTGTCGTATTTTACATTGTCATATTTGAGGAAAACTTTTTTGCCTTTTGTTTTGTCAATGAGAAAAGCGACCGCTTTTCCATTAATCATTGGGTCTTCCTTAATACCAATTAATTTTATCGTCAAGTCATTACTCAGCTTTATTTTTACTGGGCTGGTAACTTCTTTAACTGTTAAAAATTCTTCTCTTTGAGTAGAACTGTCCTTGTCAATCTTAGAACCGAACTGTATTTTTTTTATATCAATTTTCTTGTCAAATGTATGAGGGTCTTTGAAAATGTATGGTAGTTTTTGTATTTCCTTTTCAAAGTCGGAAGTAATTGCCTGTTGCTCTATAAATTCATAAGTTGTTCCGCTTATGTCTTCCTGATGAATTTCTAACTTCTCTTTGATGAAAGGAATAAATTCAGGATTGATTTCAAAGCCAATAGAATTACGGTCAGAGTTTTTTGCAGATAGTGCAGTTGTTCCACTTCCTGCAAAAGGGTCAAGAACTGTCTCTCCAACAAACGAAAACATTTTGATAAGTCTTTTCGGTAGTTCTTTGGGAAACATTGCAATGTGTCCGCTTTGTCTTGCTCCTGCAAAGTTCCAATGCCCAGCAAAGTTGGTGTTCCATTCTTCTGCGGTCATTTTAGAAAGCTCTTTCTGTTCTTTTGTCGGTTTGGGTGCTTCACCCAATTTTTTGAAAACAAGAATAAACTCATAGTCTAGTTTCAAAATACCATTTCTCGGATAAGGATAAGAACCCATTTGAACCCCTCCGCCTGTCGTGTTGGAAGTTGTAACCTTTTGCCAAATAATAGCTCCCATATAGTCAAAGCCAATGTTTTCACAAAACTTGATGATTTCTTCACGAATGGGGATAACCTTATATCGTCCGTAATAAACCGCTCTTGCAAATTGGTCGCCAATGTTAACACACAACCTGCACCCATTGTGAAGAGTGCGATAACACTCTTTCCAAACTAAATTCAGGTTGTTGATGTAATTTTCGTAACTGTCATGGAAGCCGATTTGATTATCTGTTCCGTAGTCTTTAAGTTGCCAATACGGTGGCGAAGTAATAGCCAAATGAATTGAATTGTCTGGCAGTTCTGTCATTTGTCGGCTGTCACCGTTTATTATTTTATGATGAGTTTTCAAATCTTTTTAGTTATTATTTTATTCGGTCAAATTTATTCAATAAGTGTGTTTGTTAGAGTGGAAAGTTATCAAGTTTTATCCAGTCCTCCGATAGTAACAGTGTCGTTCTGCCATTACCGCATAACATCTTGCAGCTAAAAGGAAGTTGGCGATTGCTAAGCACCAAACTGTCTGCCACCACAAAACTTGACACAAAGCACTAAGCTTACCGTTAACTCATCTATTTACGTACTCTCAATAAATGATATAGTAATATATCAAAAAATAGAGTAATTACAAAACATTATTTTAAACATTCGTAAAACCAACAGAATAATGGCCTAACATTCCGCAGCTAAAAGAAGGTAGCGATTGCAAAGCACAAAACTGTCAGCCACCACAAAACTTGACACAAAGCACTAAGCTTCAATTAACCACTGAACCGCCAATTTCTTGTAGGTGTGGTTTGTGCGGCAGTGTCTCTGTCTGTCCATCATTTACGGTATCTTTGTGCGTGTTGGCTTGCAGGCTCTTTGCAGTTTTTTGTTGGGCATTGTGTGTTTGTAAAAAATACAAATGTACTACCAAATGCATTGTCATTCCCTGTTTTAAAAAAAGAAGCAGCCCGTCCCTGCTGCTTCCGTGTTTCACTTTCATTGTATCTGAAAAGCGAAAACTATGCTTGTGTGTGAATTTAATTTAGACGGTGCATAATATCTTTAATAAACTTCCTGACTGTGTTTCGCATCGAGTTCTTTTCCGAAATCAAAGTCAGTCCATTTTGTAAACCAATATTTCCTTGAGTTAATTATTTCTTCTTGTAATGCTGTGTCTGTCACACCGCGCAAAGTTAGTATTTCTTGTTTATAGGTTATGTCTAAATATGGGCAAGTCAGAATGTCAAAAAGTAAATAAACTAACTCAGAAGCTTTTCCTATGTTCTCTTTGCTAACTTCATTAAATCTCATACGAATGTGGTCTTGCAAAAATGTCCGCAACAATGAATACCGCTTTTTGTCCCTCATATAAAAAAGTAAAACGATAATTGCAAAGTAATTTAGAGAACCTTTGTAAAGCAATGTCCCGCTGTCCTTGTCTTTTTCAATGCAAACATACTGTCTTAAAATATCAGCGTCTAACCAATACTCTTTGCCCAACTCTCCCAAAGCAATTAACAAATACAAGGTTTCGACTTGTGTATGTTCTAATGATTTGTTTTTTTGAAGTGTGAAATAAATGTTGTCGTAAATTTTTTTGAAAGCCAAATGTTTGAAATCAATATTTATGTTTTCCTTCTCTCTTAGAAACTCTGTTAATCGTCTTAATATTCGGCAAAGCTTAATTGTCGTGTTTACTCTTGGTGAAACGGAATAGAGAAAGAAAGTAAAATCTAAAATCTCAAGTATTGCTTTTGTAAATGCTTTCTCCGAATTATTTTTCTTCTCAAGTTCTTGATAGTCTTTCAAGATTTTAGCAATCTTCCTTTCAATAAGTGAAAGCGTATAATTTAAAATATCTTTGTAATCAATTCCTGTTTCTTTAATTATGGTTTTGAATTTTGTGATGAGTTTATTTGAACTCACATAAATTGAACCCGACTTTTCATTGCCGTCTTCCGTTGCTTCCTCACTGACAATTTCGCCCTTAGTATTTTCTTCTTCGTCAACTTTATATGTGAGATACTTGTTTAGCAGTTCTGTAATTTTCTGTTTAGCAATTGTTATCTCGGTAATGATTGGCTTTTCATACAGAATTGTTTTTGCATCATTCAAGTAAAGTTTGTAGTCCTTTAATTGCAAACGAAAATGTTGTAGAATTTTGTCTTTTGTGCTTTCGGTGTTGTAGAAAACAAAAAAGTCATCTACATAGCGAAAAATTTCATAGTCAACTTTGTGTTTTAAATCTTCCTTTTCTCTCAAAACACTTTCAACATTTCGGTCAATTCTTTGAAGTATAAGTTCGGCAAAGATTCGGGAGAATTCAGGTCCAATCACAATGCCGTTTGTTTCTCCATAATTTAGATTTTGCATTATAGTGTCAAACTTTCCTCCAAAAGTGTCATTGGAAGAACGTTTTGAACCTAAAGTGTCTTTAACCATTTCTTTGTTAAGTAATGCCCACGAAATGGAATGAGAGTAAATGCTGTCAAAGCATTTTGAAATATCAAACTTGAAAAGTTTGTTATATTTCTTTTCACAACGATGATACTTATATGATTCATAAAACTTGTGAATGTTGCTGTAATTCTTGTAAACAAAAAAGGTTTTTAAACTCTCATATTCCTTGTCGTATTCTTCAACCGTTTCGTAATCTTGGTTTTTAGATAGTTTGTCCTTGTGAGTTTTGTCGTTGTGAAAAATATACTTTGCTACCTTGTCTGCTCTCCTAATAGAGAAAGGACTTAAACTACAATAGTGTAAAAGCAATTGCTTGTTTGCTTCGTAGAATTCAATCAACGCAAGTTGATTTTTTGGATGAATAATTGTTAGTTCTCTGAAATCATTTTCCTTGTGGGAAATTTTATAGTTGAAAGGAATGGTTTTTAATTCCCACTTCTTGATGTTTCCGATTTCATTTGTGATAACTTTTTTATCTCTAAAATCAAAAAGGAGTTCAATGATTGTGTTTAAAGTGGTTTCGTTTTTGTCCCACTTAATTTTGTTACCCGATAATTCAACTTTATTTTTTATTAGAAAGTCATAAAAGTGCCTGTTGGAAAAAGTAACAGGTATCTCAAATGGCAAAACATCAGAGAGAACAATTCTTTCCTTTTTATACTTTATAGGTCTTTTATTTCTTTTCATTTTCTATTCTGTTTTCCAAATTTCAAGTATTTCCGATAATTCATTTGTTGTAAAGGCGGAAAACCTTTTTAATGTAAACCCTTCTTCAAATTTATACTTGGCTAATCGTGTTTTAAGATGAACCACTGAAATCTTTGATTGTATTTCGTCGGTTAGATAAATGTCCAAACATTTGAAATCCGAACTATCTGTAAGCAAATTGTTTGAATAGAAAACACCAACCAAAATATTTTTTTTATTGTTCAACAATCTTGTATTGCCTGTCAAGAATTTTAAACGCTTGACTAAAATCTTTCTTGCTCTCTTCTCATTTACTTTTGCATAGGCAAGATAAGATTTAATGACTAAATCAATTCTGTGTATGTATCTTTTTATTTTGTTTGCTGTCAATCTCAACTTAATAGCGCCATTGCCAAACTTAATATTATACCCTAAATAATCAAATTCTTCAGAACACTTTCGTTTGCAAGATATGGATTCAGGAACCAAATTACACTTTTTTGTTTTGGTTTTATTCCTTGTAAGAAAATATTTTGTTTCAATTATTTTGTCAATCTCTCCTAAATAATCTCGGCTGTCTTCGGTTGAAATGGGAGTAAAGACAATAATAATGTCGTCCACATACCTTGCATAATAGCTTACAGTTGGAAGTGACTTTATTTGTCTGTCAATATCACGCATATACAACTCGGCTAAGTAAGCACTCAAGCCAACTCCTCTTGGTAAACCTTTGTCACTTCCTGATAATCTTTTATACTCACTGAGGATTTGGAAAAGAATTTTCTTTGAATAGAAAGTCAACAAATTTTCCTCATTAAGTTTTTGTAAAAGTATATCGTGTGGAATACTTTCATAAAATTCTTGTATGTCTGTTCTAATAACATACTTAGGAAAATTATCGTCTAACAATCCTTTTATTTGGCTCACGATGGCAAACCTGTTTGCTTGCTTAACTTTGTATAGCTTTCTGAAATTATACTGTATTTGTTTTAATGCAAAGAAGTATTTGGGTTCATCCTCAATCTTGTAAACGGGTTTGTCTGTGATTTTATCATGCTTTGTTAGCTTGATTTTAAACTTATTATTTAATACTTCGTCGCTGATTTTTTTTAGTTCAATATTTAGCAGTACTTCTTTTTCTTCTTGTAGCTCTTCTTTCTTATCGTTGGTCTTCTTTCTAAAAGTTTCAAACTCTTCTGCTGTTACTTTGTTCTTTTTGTCTCTTATTTCCGTGTTACAATTTTTTATTTTCTCGGTTAGTTCGGTTAGTTTTACATTGTCAAGAAAATACTTTCCTTCAAGATACACGCCTTTCCTGTTCTCGTAATCAAGAATTTTTCTAAAATTTTCTGCTGAAAAGGATTGGTCTAACATTGTGTCATAGTCTTTGTGAGTAGGGGCAAAAGCAAATGTGGCGCAACTTTGTCGGCTTGCGGGTGGGGTTGCAGCTCTTTTGTTTTTGTCGAAGCGTTGGCTTTATTTCTCATTTTTCTATATTTTTACTTTGTGCTGTCGTCCGCTAAACTTCATTTAACTCATCTATTTACGTACTCTCAACAAATGATATAGTAATATATCAAAAAATAGAGTAATTACATAACATTATTTTTAAACATTCGTAAAACCAACAGAATAATGGAAATTTGCGTATGAATGATATCCAGCTAATACTAATTTCACAAATTCCTAAGTATTCGCAATTATAGCGAATCTACAATTAGAAATTATTATAATACCTAAAGTCATCGACTTAAAAAATCGAAACAGAATTTCGGACATTGTCTGCCTATCCTGTTTCAGATTTTATTTTATTTAATGATCACGGTAAATTCAATTCTACTAAGTGTACTTTTGTAAAATGCGTTCATCGTCTAGGCGTTGTAGTATCGCTTCATAAGTTTTGTTTCCCATAAAGTGATGTCAATTAATTGTGTCTAATTTTTCTATTAATTTAGAAGAAGTATCGTCTGATGAAATACCATAGCCATTTACTAAAACTCCTTTAACATCATTCTTTAAAGACGAAATAGCATAAAGTATTGATTGGTAATCAGGGTCTGAGGTACCTTCAAATCGATAGACTTTATCAATTTGAAAATCCTCTGGGGATAGTGAGGTATCGTTTTTGTGGTTTACTATGCTTTCGTCCTTTACGTTAAAGTCGTGCGTGTAACCAAATTTTGCAAGTTCATTTATGGTTTCTGATAATGTACCATAACTTTCGTCTAATATTTTCTCATCCATAATTCAATCTCATACTTAAATAAATTGTGAAGTAAATTTAAAACCATGTAGTCAATTAGTTGACTACATAATTTCCACTCATACAATATAACATAGTATTTTTGAGATGTTGTTACTTCTTAATTAAATAAACTTACAAAATTATTACAATCAAACACTCAATGCTTGTGAATATCTCTATGTAAGATTCTGTTTAGTTCTCTTTTTCTTTCATTTTCGTGAAGTCCAGAAAGTCGAGTAGTTAAATCTCTATCATTGTATTTTTCAAGTACACACGCTATGTGGCTAATGACAGAAGATGGGAAGATATTATTTTTCTCGTATAAATTGCGTTCTGCCAGAAGCATTTCAGCTGCTTCTGCACAGCTTGTAGCCATTTCAGCAAATGAAACATCGTATTTCGGTTCTTTAATTGTGCCTTCAAGTATGCTATTATCTGACAAATCCAGCGCCATTTGCGGATGGCTCAAGCCCCAATCGGCAGCAAGAGTAAGTGCCGCAAAAAGCATGTGTGCATTGGAGCTTCCGTCAGCACTTCTATATTCAACTACTTTTCGTTCTTCTCGCTCTTTTAAATCTTCTATTTGCTGTGGATTGATAATCTTAGCAATATTATTAACTTTAGTCCATCCAGAAGGCACACGAATAGCCGAGTTTGGAGTATCACTCCAGCAAACAGTGGAATAGCATTTATTGGCATTAAGTCGCACATACGAAGAGGGTACAATATTTCCAAAAGCAGAAAGCGAAGGCATAAATCGGCAAAGCCCACCAATTAGTGCTTTAGCTCTATCCGATAAATTATTGGTTTCGTCAATCATTATACTTTTACCATTTTGGAAAAGTTGCATCTGTGTGTGCAATCCATTTCCTTCTTGGTCTTCGGCTAATTTTGGAGCGAAGAAAGTGCCATAGCCATTTTGGTAAGCCACATTTCTAACAATCCACCGAGCCAAAACAATATTATCAGCCATATCTTCAATAGGTGAAGGCAAGAATTCAATTTCAATTTGTTCGGCAAATCTGCCATTAAGTTCAGGGTAATCACTTTCAATTTTAGCAATATGTCCAATATCGTGGTGTGCATATTTCACAAAGCCAGTAACTTGAGTTAAGTGTTTTAAAATTTGATTTACAACATCACCAGTTTTCACAAAGGGAGCTGAGGCGTGATAGCCAGAGCGGTGGTTCATTGGGAAAAGTGGGCTTATTTCATTTCCCAGCAAATAACATTCAAGCTCGCCCATTGCTTTAATTTCAAGTCCAGTATTCTGTTTGAATTGCTGATGAGCATTGAAAAGAATAGAATCTGGAGAAAAAGCAGCCAATTCGCCGAATGGATTGATAAATCGGCAAACGAAATCCAAACTTGCTGTATCGAATGGGTTGATAAATGCAGTCTTATATAATGGAACAGCGTATAAATCCGCACCTCTATTGTCCATTACATCTCGAAAGAAAAGACTGCCCGAAACTCTTTCGCCTTCGGAAAGAATAGTTTCGGCGTGGTTCCTGTTTGTAATAGGAATTTTAAGCTCTTTTATCTTGCCATCGAGAGCAGTATAGTGGAAAGTAATTCTTTCAATTTGCTTTTCTGCTATTACTTTTAGCATATCCTCTCTAGTGAACTGATCACGCTCTTTCTCAAGCATTTTCACCAACGGATTGAACAAAGCAAAGTCTTTTGATGTTATTGTCGTATTCATATATTTCGTTTTTTTGTATTCTATCTAATGCAAAGTAATAATTAAGAAACATTTTCCAATACACTTTTTTTTAAAATGTGAAATAATCTTTGTTTTGGATACTTTTTGTGTCCAAATAGGCAAAAAAGCAAATATTTAAAAAAAAATATCAAGATTTTCTTGCATAAAAACAAAAAAGGTTTTATTTTTGTAATCCTATTTGATTTTTGAAATGAAAATCTTTTAGTAATTGGGATGTGGCCAAGTGGTAAGGCATCAGTTTTTGGATCTGTGTATCGCAAGTTCGAATCTTGCCATCCCAACAAAACAAAGAGTAATATGTCTGATTTTAAAGTAGCTTCGGGTCGTTCAAACATAGAATTAGCAAATAAAGTGGCTTCTTCTTTGGGTATTGAATTGTCTGGTGTCCAAATTCGCAATTTTAGCGATGGCGAACTTTGGGTCAAATATGATGACAATATTCGTGGTGTAGATTTGTTTATAATTCAATCTACATTTGCTCCAGCCGATAATTTGATGGAGCTTTTGATTATGATTGACGCTGCAAAGCGTGCATCTGCAAAACGAGTAACGGCTGTTATCCCATATTTTGGTTATGCAAGACAAGATAGAAAAGATCAACCTAGAGTTTCAGTTACTGCTAAATTAGTAGCAAATTTGCTTACTAGAGCAGGAGCTGATAGAATTATAACTTTAGATTTACACTCTTCGCAAATTCAAGGGTTCTTTGATATACCATTAGATCACCTTTACTCTTCGACAGTGCTTCTGAAGTCATTGAAAGAATTAAATCTCGAAAATTTATCTTTTTCTGCTCCAGATGTTGGAGGTATCAAAACTGCTCGCTCTTACGCAAGCAAGCTTGGTGGCGATTTAATAATGGTTGACAAAAGAAGACCAAGCCATAACGTTGCTGAAATTATGAACGTTGTTGGTGAAGTTGAAGGAAAAAATATAATCGTAGTAGATGATATGATTGATACAGGAACTACATTTGTGAAATGTGCGGAAGCTTTAAAAAGTCGTGGTGCTAATAGCATCATTGGTGTTTGTGTTCATCCTGTTTTTTCAGGTGATGCTCAACAAAAAATTGAAGAATCCGATGCTATTTCAAAAATGTTTGTAACTGACACAATACCTTTAAAAAACGAAAATTCAAAAATTAATGTTGTTTCTGTTTCTGAGCTTTTGGCTGAAGCCATTATGAGAACTCATGATAATCGTTCAATTAGCTCACTTTTTGAAATAGAAAGATAACATTAAATAGAATGTGTTTAACACAATTCTGAAAAATATTTTTAATTAGGAATAATAAAATGGCTGAAATCGCTTTAACAGTAAAAACCAGAGAAACTGGTAAAAGAGCTGCAAAAGATGTTAGAAATGGCGGGTTGATACCTGGTGTATTCTACAAAAATGGTGTTGAACCAATTTCTATAAGCTCTGACTTAATTTCAATGAGACCTATTGTTTATACAAACGAAGCTAAAACTGTTCAGCTTACTATTGAAGGTCAAACTAAATCTTACAAAACATTTTTGAAAGATGTTTCTTTCCATCCAGTTACTGACAAAATGATACATTTTGACTTAATGGGATTGGAAGAAGATCAAAATGTTACAGTTATCGTACCTTTGAACTTAGTTGGTACTTCTGCTGGTGTAAAAAATGGTGGTATTATGCAACACGTAATCAGAAAAACTAAGATTACTTGTAAAGCTAAAGATATGCCTGAATTTATTCCAATCGATGTTTCTGCTTTGGAAATTGGAGAATCTATCAATCTTCACTCAATTAAAAATGATAAATTTGATTTTGCTATCAAAGATAACGCAATCATTTGTATAGTTGCTAAACCAAGAGTAAAAGTAGCTGTTAAATAATTTTAGTTCAGTTAAAATTTTGAAAAGCCACTTTAGGATAAATCCTAAAGTGGCTTTTTTTGTGCATTAAAAGCTTATCCAAATGCCCGAAACGTCGAGTTGGCTTCGTAGCCAAGCTAAGCTGAAAATGTCTTAACACGATTACAAGATTAAAGCAATAAAACGAAAAATCTCAACCTTACTAAGGTTCTTCAAACTCCATAACCAGCTCCATAGGAACTGCCTGTTTGTAGAAAAGCAAAACCCACAAATCAAAAATAACAGCTCCTTAGTAGCAACCTATAAAAATATACAAACATTATTTGCAAATTAAATAAAATTTCGTAATTTACTCTTTGTACTCTCTCCCTGGCAAACAAACTCAGTAATGATTTGAGAGAGTTAGAGATTTTAAAGATCATTTAGGAAATGTGCGAGTAGCAATAGGCGATATGAAACTACCAGAAAATGAGGCGACAAGCACTCGTGGCATGCTGGATTTCCCGACTTGGGCAATTGTACTTTTGTTTAGACAACATTTACAACTTTTAATTATGTAATCCTGTTCAGAGATTCCTCTAATCCTTGGCAGTCCTAACCCACCCAGTCAGCAAGCTGACAGCACCCTAAAGGTGGCAATAACATTTTCACTCCTAACCCAATTCTTTCCCAAATATTTTCTAAATCTATTTTATTGCTCATAAATTATAAAATCCCGAATTTCGCAAATCAATTTCCCCACATTTCTCATCCTAAATTTGTTAGGAGAGAATTAAGGAGTGGTTTAACAATATCAGGGATTTACAAAATGAGTTTACAAAACAACGAAATAATTAACCATTTCTATGAACGTGGAATAAAAAAACTCGAAAATGAATCAATTCGAGATTATAAAATGCTTATAGATTATAATAATTATAAAAATATACCAGAGCTTTTAAAAGCTTATGGCATAAACACTCGCCAAATTTACAACATAAAACAAAAAAATAATTGGAATGAACGAATAAAAAAATATGAAGAAAATTGTTCCAAATCCTTCATTAAAGAAAGATTTTCAGAAATACATCTATATAACCTCAAACGCAGAAGAAACCTACTTCTTTTGGCAGATAATGTTCAAGATATGATATTTAATTTCAAAGAATATATTACTATGGATCCAAAATCATTAAAACCTACCCAAACAGAAGATGAAATAATAAATAGAGTACGCCAATCTACCAGAGCAATGATTGACCTACAAAAACTTGATACTATAATAGTAGAAAACCTCAAAATTCATGGCATAGACTTAAGCCCAGAATTTCTTATTAATTTCGAACAAGAAGAAATTCTATCAGAAAATTTATTAGATTATGAAGAAGACACAGAAATAATAAAAAAAAGTATTCACCACACACCAGAAAAAGTTTCCAAATATTATGACCTACCAGAAGAAGAAATCTTAGAGCCAATTGAAAAAGAAAAGGACGAAACTCAATCTATAGTCGAAGAAAATATAATAAACCAAGTAGAAAATTTCATAATAGAAACAAAAACAAAATTAAAAGAATTAAAAATAAATCCACAAATTAATACGAAAAATAATTTCAAAAAAGAAGAAGATGATGAAGAAGAATATTACAATGAATTTGCACTAGAAAGCCATTGCCACCTTTAGGGGGCTGTCAGCTTGCTGACTGGGGGTGTTTCCGACTGTTGGCGGAGATGGTAGTCAAAGAGTAAAGAGAGAGAAAGCCATTGCCACCTTTAGGGGGCTGTCAGCTTGCTGACTGGGGGTGTTTCCGACTGTTGGCGGAGGTGGTAGTCAAAGAGTAAAGAGAGAGAAAACCATTGCCACCTTTAGGGGGCTGTCAGCTTGCTGACTGGGGGTGTTATCGACTGTTGGCGGAGGTGGTAGTCAAAGAGTAAAGAGAGAGAAAACCATTGCCACCTTTAGGGGGCTGTCAGCTTGCTGACTGGGGGTGTTTCCGACTGTTGGCGGAGGTGGTAATCAAAGAGTAAAGAGAGAGAAAGCCATTGCCACCTTTAGGGGGCTGTCAGCTTGCTGACTGGGGGTGTTATCGACTGTTGGCGGAGGTGGTAATCAAAGAGTAAAGAGAGAGAAAGCCATTGCCACCTTTAGGGGGCTGTCAGCTTTCTGACTGGGGGTGTTATCGACTGTTGGCGGAGGTGGTAATCAAAGAGTAAAGAGAGAGAAAGCCATTGCCACCTTTAGGGGGCTGTCAGCTAGCTGACTGGGGGTGTTTTCGACTGTTGGTGGAGGTGGTAGTCAAAGAGTAAAGAGAGAGAAAACCATTGCCACCTTTAGGGGGCTGTCAGCTTGCTGACTGGGGGTGTTTCCGACTGTTGGCGGAGGTGGTAGTCAAAGAGTAAAGAGAGAGAAAGCCATTGCCACCTTTAGGGGGCTGTCAGCTTGCTGACTGGGGGTGTTTCCGACTGTTGGCGGAGAGGTGGTAATCAAAGAGTAAATAGAGAGAAAACCATTGCCACCTTTAGGGGGCTGTCAGCTTGCTGACTGGGGGTGTTATCGACTGTTGGTGGAGGTGGTAATCAAAGAGTGAAGAGAGAGAAAACCATTGCCACCTTTAGGGGGCTGTCAGCTTGCTGACTGGGGGTGTTATCGACTGTTGGCGGAGGTGGTAATCAAAGAGTAAAGAGAGAGAAAGCCATTGCCACCTTTAGGGGGCTGTCAGCTTGCTGACTGGGGGTGTTTTCGACTGTTGGTGGAGGTG
>Ga0163148_10000981_pt1 | contig 38164 bp, 29 predicted proteins | sample OliLakLV19MP7P2_FD_148606 | JGI IMG/M metagenome (GOLD analysis project Ga0163148, IMG submission 148606) | Freshwater microbial mat bacterial communities from Lake Vanda, McMurdo Dry Valleys, Antarctica- Oligotrophic Lake LV.19.MP7.P2 | ecosystem: Environmental > Aquatic > Freshwater > Lake >... | reverse complement strand
CCATGAAGCGATATTTCAATACGACCGGCCTGTGCAATCCTCAGGATCATTACATGGTGGATCCATTCCGTGGGATGTACGATGAAATTGCCCGGCTCATTGACGCCAAGCAATACTACCTCATCCACGCCCCGCGCCAAACCGGTAAAACTACTTTCCTGCACCAATTGGCCAAGCGCCTCAATCGCGAAGGGAAATACATCAGCCTCGTTTTTTCGGTGGAAAGTGCCGGCGTTCCCGATTTTTCCGAACAATTGGCCAATGAACGTATGGTGGAATCCGTTTGGCGCATGTGTTCCTTTTTTTTACCCGAAAACGAATGGCCTGCACCCCCCGATCACCCGGTGAGCTTGCAGAAATACCTGAGCGCCTGGTCACAGAGCCAAGCCAAACCCCTCGTTTTGTTGATAGACGAAGCCGATTCCCTGTGGGATAATGTGCTCGTATCCTTCCTGCGCCAACTCCGCGATGGCTTCCAGATTCGCCCACACAGTTTTCCACAATCTATCGCCTTGGTCGGCCTGCGCGACATCCGCGAGTACAAAATGAAAGCCCGAGCCGATAACCCTTCCTTAGGCAGCGGGTCTCCTTTTAATGTCAAAGCGGAATCGTTTTTCCTGCCCGTATTTTCCCGCGAGGAAGTGCGCGGCCTGCTCCGACAACATACCGACGATACCGGACAGGTCTTTTCGGACGCCGTTTTTGAAAAACTGTACGAGTTTTCCGGCGGACAACCCTGGCTCACCAATGCCTTAGCCAATGAAATCGTGGGCAAAATGCTGCGCAACGATTACTCGCAGGAAATCACCATGGAAATGGTGGAAGAAGCCAAAGAGCGCCTCATTTCACAGCGACAAACGCATTTAGACAGCTTAATGGACAAAATCCGCGAAGACCGCGTACGGCCCATTGTGCTCAGCATCATCACCGGCGAAAGTCCCAATTTCGACAACTACAACGACGCCATCCGCTACTGCCGCGATCTTGGCATCGTTACACAAGGAAATCCCATACAATTTGCCAATCCCATTTACCGCGAAATCGTCACCCGCATCCTCAACAGCAGTTTTCACGACGGATTCAACCAGGATTTGGTAGAAACGGCCTGGTACCTGCTCCCCGACGGCTCGTTGGATATGGACAAGCTCCTGCGGGCTTTTGTTGCATTTTATCGCCGGCACTCCGAATCCTGGTTAGAGCGCTTCGAATACAAAGAAGCTGGCCACCAGCTCCTGCTCATGGCTTTCCTGCAACGCATCGTCAACGGTGGCGGGCGCATCGAACGCGAAATGGCTGTTGGCAACGGACGCACCGATTTAGCCGTGTTTTGGAAAGACCAGGTCATTGTCCTGGAATTAAAACTCCGCCACGACAAGTTGTCCGAATCCGACGGCATCCAACAAATCAGCCGCTACATGGACAAACTCGGCCAAAAAGCAGGCTACCTCATCCTCTTTGAGAAAAAATCCTCGGAAGAATTGCCGTGGGAAGAACGACTAAGTTGGGAGGTGCTGGACGTGGACGGAAGGGAGGTGACGCTGGTGGTGATGTGAGCAGATTCCAATACCACCCAACTTCCTTTCGGAGTTATCTATGATCATTTCTATGAGCCAACATGTATCCTGGCAGCCGATTTTTCGCAATAGTTCTTCTTTTAAAATGGCATGGTCTATGCTGGGAAAGAACTTGCGGATATCGCATTTCAGTACATAGCGATACTGCCGGGCATATTCCTGATATCGTCTGATGGCCTCATGCGTGCCTTTGCCCCTGCGATTGGCATAGCTGTCGTGGATAAAGCTGCAATCGAATGCAGGCTCTATAATATTGCAAAGGGCGTGATGTACCACGCGGTCGCGAAAAGGCGCAGCGCTAATGAGGCGCTCTTTGGGATCAAGAATGGTGAAAGCGTGGTAAGACCCGGGACGATAGATTTTCGACTTCAATTCTTCCTGCAACATCAATAGTTCTGACTCTAATCGAACTTCAAAAGTAGCTACCGCCGCTTTTTTTCCCTTACCTTTCTCCGCCTTGCGGAAAGCCAGCAGGAGGTTTTCCCAGACGCATATCTTTTCGTATAAATCTTTTTGACGTTTCATAAATGGATACAAAGAACAGCAGCATCCTGACCCGGTGCTACGACCTCCTCAAACATACAGGCGATTTGGTAAAACATTTCCCCCGCGATCAAAAGTACATCCTCGGAGACCGCATCTATACCCTGTGCGCGGATCTCCTGGAAATATACATCGAAGCTTTTTATACCAGCAATAAAGCCCTAAAAAAAGAGACCCTGCAACGCGCCAACATCCAGTTGGAAAAAATGCGTTTCTTCATTCGCATCGCCAGCGAGAGTGGGCTTTTTTCCTCCGGCAAGTACCGCCAAACCAGTGAGCTGATAGACGAACCCGGCCGCATGACCGGTGCCTGGATCAAAACACGCTAAGTCCATGCACCGGCAGGATGGGCTTTCACACCAAGGATACTAACCCCGCCCTTTGCCGATGTATTTGCCCCGGCTTGCGCCTGGTGCAGGACGGTTTTCGGACTATGTGGACTGCACGCTCCAGCGAGCTTAAATCACTACGCCGGACTCTGGCGCCAGCATTGGGCCGGACATACTCCCGGGCAAGGCGAAAACCGTTGTTGTTGTTCCTGTTCCCGGTATTGTTCCTGTTGCGATTCGCAACGCGACAATTCCTGTTGTTATTGTTCCAGAACACGGCGACCACCTCACGAGCACAAACCGCCCGAGCCAAATATAAGCCGTTTTAAAAAAAAAATCCGGCTTCGCCGGAAAAAAGTGAAAAGAAAAAAGGGTAAAAGGGTAAAAGAGCAAAGGGTTACATCAGTACCGAGCCAGGCGAAAACCGATACTGAAGTCCCTGAGATCAGCATAGCTGATGCTGCGGATGGACACCCGACAGTTGTAATCGTAGTTGTACCAGGACCCGCCACGAACCACGCGGCCACTACAGTTTCCACCGTTAGCTTCCAACCATGCAGTGCCATCCTTAGGTGCTTCTTCATAGTTTTTGTGCCAACAATCCGCTACACACTCCCACACATTCCCGCTCATATCATAAAGCCCCAGTTCGTTGGGCTTTTTGCCACCCACCGGGCGTGTCGTTTTTTGCTCGCCAAAAGTATTGCCATTCGCATAATTTTCATCGTACCAGGCCACTTCGTCTATGGTGTTGCTGCCGCTGTACAAGTAGCCCCGGCTTTGAGCGCCGCCCCGTGCAGCGTATTCCCATTCCGCTTCGGTGGGCAGGCGATATTGTTTACCGGTTAAGGTATTCAGTTTTTTAAGAAATTCCTTTATATCGTTCCAGGAGACGCGCTCTACCGGGCATTCATCGCAGCCTTTGTTATGTAATTTCGGCGGGTCGCTGCCCATCACCGCGCGCCACTGCGCCTGGGTCACCTCGTAGCGGCTGATATAGAAGTCGCGTACGCGCACCTCGTGGGGCGGCTTTTCGTCGTCGTCGCAGTCGCCGTCGCGGGTGGTGTCTTTACAGCCCATGGTGAAGGAGCCGCCAGTGATGCGGGCCATATTGGTTTCGAGTTTTTGAATGGGGGCGTCGGCCACAACAGGCACTAAGGCATCGCGGCGGCGGGCGGCTTCAGCGGCGTTGGAGCCATTCGGGTATGCCCGCAGGTATTCATCGTAGGCCGCAGCGGTGTTGGCGGCAGCGGCGCTTTGCCAGGCAGCGGGTTCGCGCAGGGCGTCTAAGCGGGTGCGGGCTTCGGCGGCATAGGTGCTTTGCGGGTAGTTGCCCAAAAACGCCTCGTAGCCGGCGATGGAATTGGCGCGCAGGGCGTTTTCCCAGGTGCTGCGGTCGGGGTCAGCCGCCGGATTGGGGTTCTCACAAATCGTCAGTGATTGTACGACGGTATCCGCCACCCCGCTTGCGGAGGTCACGACGAGAGTAACATCAAAAGTCCCTGCCCTCGAATAAAGGTGTGTGGCATCAAACCCAGCAGCAGTGCGCCCGTCGCCAAAAATCCACTGCGCAGCCGATGCTCCTTCCGAACGATTTTCAAAAAAAACCGTACAAGGCGCACAACAAGGCGCTGGCAGGGTGAAAAAGGCAACGGGGCCCGCCCCTTTGTCGCATCGGAAGAGCGCTAAGCGCATGTATTGGTTCAGGCTGTCGCGGTCCTGCGCGTAGCGAAAATTCCGGCAGGCTATATTGAGTAGGCTGTCGGCAGGCAGCGCCGGGCATTGGGCTGTGGGCCAGCGGCTGCAATTGTAAGCGCGGGCACCGTAGTTGTAGTACCAGGCAGCGGTATTGGAATAATAAGGCAGGGTGTCGGCAGCGGGCTGTGCAGCACGGGCTGCTATGCCGGCTTCCCGGCGCAGGCTGTCGGCGCGGGCGTGGTTTTGCGCGTCTATGGCGTCGCGGGTGAGGTAGTCTAAATACAGCAACCGGGCTGCTGCATCATCGAGGCAGAGCAGGCGGTTTTGGTAGGACACCAGCTCGCCGTTGCAGACCTCGGTTTTTACGGGAACAAGCGCGATTCCGGCAGCGAGCAGCACCCAGACCGGCAGCAGCAGGGCTAAGCGACGCAGGCCAAACCGGGAGGAGCCGTGCCGGAAGAGGTATTTTTTCCAGTTTTCGGGTACCAGCAGATCCAAGCGCGTCGGTTGGCGTTGCAGTTGTTTAAAACTCACAAAATCGGGCTGCTTGCCTGCGGCTAAGAAGCGCTCAAATTCGGCCTCCAATTCCCGGCGTTTGGCGGCATCGGGTTGCAGCATCAGTTCGTTGAGGATGACGTTCATGCGGTAGTCATCCCAGGCTACGGAACCTTTGGCCGGAGCGGGGGCTGAGCGCAGCAGTTCGTCCAAGGCGCGGCGCACGCGGGTTTCCAGGCCCTGTTCGGCTAAGTATTCGATGAGTTGCAGGCGGGCGTTTTCGGGTATAGTGCCCTGCACAAACCAGGGCAGGCGCGCCAATTGCCGCAGGTTGGCCGAACGGAGCAAGGCATCGTCTTCCGGCTCGCTCAGGGTGCGGCCGAGGTACAGGGTCAAGTCCCAATGCAGGGCGGGATACACGGCGCAGGCGGCAATCCAGCGGATGAGCGGTTCGGCAAAGTGGCGGCGCAGGCTGCCCAGAAGGCTGCCTTTAAACTCGAAAGGTTCAGCCACGGCGTCGGCCACACGGCGCATGGCTTCGGCGGGGCTGCGCTGTTCTAGGGTTTCAAACTGCTCCAACGCCAGGTCAAATCCCTGCACGGAGGCCGGCGCTACCGCAAAAAGGCCGGCCAGCGTTTGCTCGCGGCGGCCCCATTCGCGGGTAGGTTTTGGCAACAACAAAGCGCGGCGGCGCCAGCCGGAAAACATCCCGGTCCAGGGCGCAAGTTGCCCGGAGGAAGGCAGCAACAGGCGCTGTCCTTCGCCGATGAGCAGCAGGCGGGCGTCGCGGTGGCGGTGCAGCAGTTCGGTGAGGGGCAGGCCGTCGGGGTGCGTTTCGTTGAAGCAGACCCGGGGGTCACCCTGGTAAAAGAAACGTTCGACGGGCACCTCGGCGCGGCGCAATTCTTCATACAACGCATCGAAAAGGCGGGCGCGGTGGTCATTGGCGTCGAAGCGGTCTATGAGCAGGAGGTATTCCGGGGGTCGGGTTTGCTCACGGAATACGAACGTAGCGCGACCGGCGCGACGGGCGCTGGCTTTTACGGTGCCGCGAACGTCCAACCGCCGAACGTCGGTGCCTTCGCGGCGGCGCAGGCGGTTGAGCAGCAGGGAGAGACTTTCTTCAAAATCGAGGCGCTGTTCTTCGCCGGTTTCGATGCGCCACACGTAAGGCGGGCTGTCGCGTTGTTCTATTTCAGCTACGAATTTGGCGCGGCGGCGCTCGTTCCACCTCAGGAATGCCCACACGGCAAAAGCAGCCAGCAGGAAGATCAGGGCTTTGAGCAGCCATTGGTAGCGGCGGTAAAAATCGGCGCGGGTCTGCACCTCCGGGTCTAAGGATATTGCTGACAGGCTGTCCGGGAAAGGCAGGGGGATTTCGGCAAGGCGTTCCTTGTCCTGCGCAGGTAGAGGCACGTCTGTAGCAAGAATGTCTATTACAAAAAGCGCCGTATCGCGGCGGGAAGCATACACAGCCTCGGCACAGAGGGTGTCTGTACTGCCCGGCAGCGCTTCGGCGGCAGCAGTATAGCGCAGTGTGCCGGATGAGTCTATGGCATAGCGTCCGCCGGAGGGCGTTGTGCCTGCATTTTGGCCATTGCAGTGCGCGGCAGCAATCAAGCGGGCTGTATCTCCGGGAATTTGCAAACTTCGGGTGGCGCTTTCGCCCTGTTCAACCGGGATACGCTCCGTCTGGCGGGGTGGCCGGTCTATGATTATCGGCGGCGTCACCATAGCCAGCATCCAGAGCTTTAACCCAAAACCCGCCAGGGTCAGCACGGGCAGGGCAAGCAGGTAAGCCCAACGGGAAACGGGGCGCAGCGGCAATTTCCATCCGGCCAACAGGGCAGCAGCGCCAACGGCAGCCAACAAGACCCAGGTGACGGGGGTTCCGCCGTCAAAAGCAGCGCCGGCAGCAAGGGTCAGCGCCAGTAAAGTGGCCAGCAGGGAACGCCGGGAGCGGGTTTCTGCCTTTTCGATGCCAGGTGTTGCCAGCAAGGTGGTCGGCAAAGGTTCCTCCTGCACTAATGTTTTGTACGCAGCAGCGAGGCACTGATCGAATAGCCCGTAAAACTGGCGTTGCGCTTCAGGGTTGGAGGCAAAAAGGGGAGCCAGCAAGGTGCGCAGCGCTTCGGGTGGCGTATCAGGCGGCAATTGGCGCATCAGCTCCTCCACCTGCATGAGCTTGCCTGGGCCGAGGGGGTATCCCACGGTTTGCAAGGTGTCGAGCAGTTCGACGAGGAGGCGGCGGTGCGGAAGCGAGGTCATTTCATTCATCATTCATCATTCATAATCCCCCCTACCCTCCTTACCAGCGCAGCCAGATCTTCCCGGGTTTTGGCCAGCACCGAATAAGACGTTTTCAGCGCGCGGCGTTCTTCCTCGCTGAGGCGGTCTGGGTTTTTCAGCTTTGCAGTGGGGAAGCCCGTTTCCTGCAGGTACGCGGCCCACTGTATGAGTTCGGCAGTAGCCGGATATTTGTTGAGTTTGAGGTTCCGTTCTCCGCGAATGGCGTAGAAGTGATCCACCACCGGGCGCAGTTGCCCGGCGTCAAGTCCGGCCACTTTGGCACCCATGATTTCCATCATTTTGGCCGGGTCGGGAAATTCGATGTGGAAATACACCACCCGGCGCAGGAAGGCGTCGGGCAGGTTTTTTTCCGAGTTGCTCGTCAGCACGATGACGGGGCGGTGCTGCGGCTCGGTAGTGTGCCACTTGTCCACTTCAGCCACATAGAAGCGCAGTTTGTCCATCGCGTCGAGCACGTCGTTGGGCAGGTCGCGGGGCGCTTTGTCTATTTCATCTATCAGCACTAAGCGGCGCTGTTGTGAGCGAATGGCTTCGCCCAGCCCTTTGTAGCGGATGAACCGGCGCTCCAATTCTTCGAGGCTGAGCAGTTGTTCTTTGCTGTTCTGGCTGTGCTGAAAATGGCCAAGGGCGTCGTATTGATAGAACAGGTCGGTGGCCGAAGAGGTAGTTTGCGCGTTGAATACCAGCGTTTCGCCGAGGTTGAAAAACCAGGCTAAGTGCTCGGCCAACTGGGTTTTGCCGGAGCCGGGTTCGCCGGTGAGCAGCAGGGGCAGGCCGAGGCGCAGCGCGACATTGACCGCGTCGGCCAGTTCGGGCGAAGGCTGGTAGAGTTCCGGCGCATTGAGGCGCGGATTGGCTGCAAAAGGAGGCAACGGCTGTCGTTCGCCTTGTTGTTGCAGGTATTCTTGTCGTTTTTCTAAAGAGTAGTAAGACATACGCAGGCTTATTTAGTCGGTTAGTGAGGGTGTCACTCGAAGTGTAATGTCGTCAACTTAGCGGCTAATGAAGGTGAATAGCGGGGTTGTGTAAAGAGGCAAAAGGTAAAGTGCAAAAGGCAATTTTGTTTCATAACACCCGTTACTTTTGAAAACAAAAAAAACTACGTTTCGAAATCATCCAATTTCACGGGATTATTGCCTTTTGCCTTTTGCACCTTGCACCTTATTACACAACCCCGGCAGGGATGAACGCAAAGTAACGCCCAACCCCGAATGGGGTTGAATGTTAATCGGCTACACCCCATTTTCTACATTCAACACCATTCGGAGTTGGTTCCCCTCCTCACTTCCACTTTTTCCCCGATGCAATCGGGGGCTATCCAAATTTGACCCTTTCGGGGTCGTTCAAGTCGTTAAGTTGACGACATTACACTTCAAGTGACACCTTCACTTGTCCGCATTATTTATGTTTATGGTTGTGATATACTTTTTTCTGAAAATCTTCGATACGTTCCATGTTGAACTCTCGTGTTTGGCGAAACCAGATTGCTTCCTCCCCTTTCAGGCGGGCGGCAATCAGGTCAATGATGGTTTGTTTCTGATCGGTGGAAACGTCGCCCAATTTTTCCAGCCATTCTTCCAGATCGTCGGCGGACACCGCCGGCAGCGGCTCTATGAGCGTAGCGTCGTCGGTGCGGGCTTCCACAAGGGCACGCACACTCCTGATGGCGTCGAGGTAGTCGCCGCGCAGGGTGTCTTCGCGGTGGGCATTTTTCACGGCCACGACGAAAAAAAAGATAAAAGTTGGGATGTTGGGGCCGGTTTGATTAAAGGTGTCCATGATCCACTCGATGTAGAGCGGCAGGAATTCTTCGTCCCACTCGGAAGCGGTTATTTTGAAAGCGGTGGCCATATACTGCCACGGCAGCTTGGGCAAGCCGGTGCGGAGGTAGTCTTCAAAGGTCGTATCGAAGTTTTTCAACCCGACGCGTTTGGCGAAATAGGTTTTAAAGTTTTTTTGCGAGCCGGTTAAGTTGAGGCCTATCGGCAAAGGTTCGACCCGAAGGCGTTCGTCAGCTTCATCTCTGCGCGGGAAGTCGAAAGTCTCGGTAGCCTTGTCCAATTCTTTTTCAAGCAGTTCTTGTATGGTGCGCTCGGCAAAGCTCTCCGGCTCCTGAGAGGGACAGGATGGCAGGAAATAAAAATGGAAGTGGCGTTTCTGCGCCGTGTAAGCGCTGAAAGCCCGCCAAAATGTGCGAATGGGTTTTCGGCGGTCGCAATTCACCAAAAAAAGCGGCGTAACGTGGATGCTTACCGAAAGTCTGCGGGCTTCTGCGTCAAGTGGATCTTCTAAATCACCGCCCCTGCCCAGGTCTTCTTCAACAAATTGGCGCACCAATTGCGCAAGTGCCTGCGCAATCTGGTTGTACTCTAAGTTGGCCTGTTCGCGCAAGACCACGGCGTTCATATCGTCTTTAAACACCCGATTGTACCGCGAGCTCAACTGGATCAAGTCATTGAACACCCGGCGCGCCGAGTCGAGCCGCTTAGAAAGCAAATCGAAAACGCCTTCGAAGTTGCTTTTCCCGATGAGGGCATTGGCTGATTCTTTGAGTTCGCGAAGGGTCATGGCGGTGTTGTTGGCAAGCTGGTTTTGTCAATAGTGGCTAAGATAGGATTATTTGGATAAAATGAATATTTCAGCCTGTGTTTTCAAGAAAAGGAACAAAAATTGCGCTTTTTTTTACAGAAAAGCATATACCCTGCTAAATCTTGCCCGGCACATAGATCAATACTTTGCCGGATTGAGCAGTGCTGCCCCAACATTCTGACGATGAATCATAGCGTTTTTATTGATTATCATCGCTTTACGCTTACCAAACCTTTGGAGGTTTAGTAAGCGCAGGTATCATCTTAGTAGATTTTTTTTACCCTTGTCGGGAAAACTAGGCACTGTTCTCTGGCGTTGTCGCAGACCGTGATGACAAAGTCGAAATCTATGGCTAAGGGTCGCTGAACAAATAACGGTTTCTTTAGCAGCAGCCAGCTCCCGGCTCACAGCAAGCAGCAACCTGCGGTTTTTTCGCAAATACCGTGATGCTGAAAATGCCGGTTTTTCCCGATTTGAATTCCGCCAGTTCGGCTTCGTTCAGGTAGTTCCTGAGAATATCGTCTGGAATGGCGATGGCTTTTTCCTTTTGGATGGTGACCCAATGAAACCCGTTTTGGTGGATGAGGTCGAGGTAATCACTTTTCTGGATGGCTCCCGACACGCAGCCGGCGTACATTTCGGCGTCTTTTTGCAGTGCTTCCGGCAAGTCGCCGACCAGCACGATGTCGGAAATACTAAAATGCCCGCCCGGCTTGAGGGTGCGGAAAATTTCCTGGAAAACGCCGTCTTTATTGGGCACGAGGTTCAGCACGCAATTGCTGACCATGACATCGGCCACGTTATCAGCCAAAGGCATCTTTTCGATGTCGCTTTGCAGAAATTCCACATTGCTAAAGCCTAATTTTGCCGCATTGGCCCGCGCTTTTTCCACCATGGCTGGCGTAAAGTCTATGCCAATTACCCGCCCGGTATCTCCGGTTTCTGCCCTTGCGATGAAACAATCGTTGCCTGCACCCGAACCGAGATCCACCACCGTATCGCCTTTTTTGATTTTTGCGAATTGCGTCGGCAAGCCGCAGCCCAGTCCCAGGTCGGCATCCGGATTATAGCCGCCCAGCGTGGAGTAGTCATCCGACATAATGTTGTACACTTCGGTAGAGCAGCCACCCGCACCACAGCAGGAAGCCTGGTTCACTTCCTTGTCCTGTAGGGCGATTTCGGAATACTTTTGCTGCACCAACGATTTGAGTTGTTCTGGTGATGATTGCATTTTTTGTTTGTTTATATTTGAAAATGAGTTGTTTGCCTATCCTCAACCCCATATTAGCAGCACTTGCTCTTTTTCTCCTGAAAGCTGGCAAACAGGGCGTTCAGCACGCCGTGAAACCGGTTCCAGGTCTGATCGTCTATACAATAACAAATGGCATTGCCCTCAATGGATCCTTTGATGAGCCCCGCGTTTTTGAGTTCTTTCAGGTGCTGGGAGACCGTGGGTTGCGCCAGCGGCAACTCGTTCACAATGTCCCCGCAAATGCAGGCATCCACCTTGATCAGGTATTCGATGATGGCCACCCGCGCCGGATGCCCCAAGGCTTTGGCTAAGGTCGCCAGCTCATTTTGCTGGTCGGTGAAGTGGTCAGTTTTAGTAGCGCCCATCGGTATGAATTATTTATTTATTGCAATATTACGATGGAATTTTGAATTGCGCAAATTTTTTTTCAAAAAAAGCGCTGTGCTCCTGTAAAGCCGCCTTACATTTGCCTGAATTATAGCGGCTTCCAGCCCTTGATATTTTTGAAAAAAGAAAGACATGATCAAAAAAATCCTCCTCGGTCTCCTGGCAGTTCTGGTTATCATCCAATTCTTCCGTCCGGAAAAAAATGACTCCAACGATCAGCAAAACCACGTATCCACCAAGTACGAAATGCCTTTAGAAGTAGCTTCTATCCTGAAAGGTGCCTGCGATGATTGCCATACCAACAAAACCGAATATCCGTGGTATGCAAATGTACAGCCCGCTGCGTGGTGGCTGGCGGATCATGTGGAGGATGGCAAACGGCAATTAAATTTTTCCAACTTTACTTCGCGAACAATCGCCGTTCAAAACCACAAGTTTGAAGAAGTGGTAGAAATGGTGGAAGAAAAGGAAATGCCGCTGCCTTCGTACACTTGGATGGGGTTGCACCCGGAGGCCGCCCTCACTGACGGACAACGCCAGGTGCTTGTCAATTGGGTCAAAGCACAAATGGATACGTTGAAGGCGAATTATCCGGCGGATAGCTTAGTGATGAGAAGGCCGTCGAATCCACAGCCGGGCAAGTAGGCAGGTTTCCGCCTGAATTCATCCGCGACAAATGCGGCAGCCCTGACCAGTAAGCTACGGCAAGTAGGCAGGTTCCGCCTGAATTCATTCCCTCACCAAATGCCCCGGCAAATCCTCCACCCGCTCGCAGCAAAGCAGTTCCATCACCTGCTTCAACTGGGTTTTTATGTGCCAGCGCTGCTTTTATACGGGGAGTCGCTAAGGAGCGTGTCCCTGTATTATCCTGTGCGCTGCGACACGCTGCGTTCCCTCCGTGAGACTCCGCGAAACAAAAATAACCCGGAGTTTTGCAGCGGAACACCGAGTTTCACGGAGAAGTTCTACGCCAGTAAATTCCGTTGTTTCCTATTTTTCATGCCCAACTCCAACCCGCTTTTTCCATCCAAAATACGCAGCTACTGCAATCCCGGTATAGACCACCATCACCGCTGAAAGCAACCAGGCACCGCGCGAAGCGAAAAGATAAACCGAAGCAGCATCAATTAGGATCCAATAGAGCCAGTTTTCCAAAATTTTTCGGGTCATTAACCAGGTGGCCAGCATGGCAAACACCGTAACAAATGCATCCAGATACGTTGCCGCAGCAGGCGTGTAAGCATCGAAAAAATAGCCAAAAGCCAGGGCCAGCAACGAACCTCCCGCCAACCAGCGCAGGTGTTGCCGCAAAGGCCGGCGCAGAATGGGCGCTTCCGCCTGTCCCCTACCCGCTCGCCAGTAGTACAACCCTACAAACCCCATCCCTACATAAAACAACTGCAACAGCGCATCCAAATAAAGGCTATAGAAGGCAAAGCTCGCATACGCCCACAAACCACAACTGACGATGCCCCAAACCCAGCACCAGGGATTTTCGCGCGCCGCCAGCACAACGTAGATCAGCGCCGTAATAGTGACGGTCCAATCTACCCAACCAAGGGCCAGCGCTTCTTCTACAATTTTTTCAAGTAGTTCCATCGTGTTCTTAAAACGGAAAGCCGAACATTGCTGCCCGGCCTTCTATGGTCAAGGGCAACCCGCAGGCTGCCATTTCAAACGCATTTTAAGGATGCAGGAAATTGCTTGTGGGTTGGTTCTTATTTCAACATTTACACTCCCGCGTGCTCCACCACTGCATAGGCCACCATATTCACAATTTCGCGTTCCGAGCTGCCCATTTGCAGCACGTGTACCGGTTTGCGCAAGCCCAGCAAAATGGGGCCAATCGCTTCCACGCCGGCTGCCGCTTTCAAGAGGTTGTAAGCGATGTTGCTGGAAGAAAGGTTCGGAAAAATCAGCGTATTGGCAGCGCCATCGGCCAATTTGCAGAACGGGTGGTTTTTGCGCAGCAACTCTGTGTCGAAAGCCAAGTGCGCCTGCATTTCGCCGTCTACGATCAGATCGGGGTACTTTTCCTGCAAAATTGCTACGGCCCGGTTCATTTTCACGGCGTCTTCCCCGGCGGCGTTGCCAAAATTGGAATAATTAACCAAAGCAATGCGCGGCTCGATGTTGAATTTGCGAACTGCCTGGGCCGTCAGTTCTGTGATTTCGACAATTTCTTCAACCGTCGGATTGAAGTTCACCGTAGTATCGGACAGAAAAAGCGGCCCTTGTTTGGTCATCATAATGTACATGCCTGCCACTTTTTTCACCCCGGCTTTGGTACCAATGATTTGAAGCGCCGGCCGGATTGTATCCGGATAGTTGCGCGTAATGCCCGAAATCACTGCATCTGCCTGCCCCATTTCTACCATCATGGCGCCGAAATAGTTGCGGTGCGACATGTTTTTCAGCGACTTTGACTTGCTCATCCCTTTGCGCTGCCGTTTCGCATAGAGGTGTTCTCCATAGGTGGTGCGGGTTGCTTCCGTAGAAGGCGCTTTTGGGTCAATAATCGGCACATCTTTCAAATCAATGTGGAACGTCTCGATCAAATTCCGGATCAAAGCTTCATTGCCCAGCAGAATCGGTTCGGCAATCTGTTCATCCCGTACCTGTTGAGCCGCCTTCAGCACGCGGGGATCTTCGGCGTCGGCAAATACGACGCGACACGGGTGGCGTTTGGCTTTGTTGATGAGCACGCGGGTCACTTGGTTATCGAATCCGCCACGGTGCGCCAATTCCTGTACGTAGGCTTCCCAATCCTGGATGGGATGCAGCGCAATCCCGCTTTCCATGGCAGCCTTCGCAACAGCAGGCGCAACGGTAGTCAGGAGCCGGGGATCCATCGGTTTCGGAATGATATACGTTGGCCCAAAAGTGAGGCTATTTTCGCCATAAACCATGGCCAAACTGTCGGGCACCGGTTTTTTCGCCAACTCTGCGATGGAATACACTGCGGCCCGTTTCATGGCTTCGTTGATGTCGGTGGCGCGCACATCCAAAGCGCCCCGGAAAATGTAGGGAAAACCCAACACGTTGTTCACCTGATTGGGATAATCGGAGCGCCCGGTGGCCATGATGATGTCCTCGCGGGCTGAAATCGCTGCTTCATACGTAATTTCCGGATCGGGATTAGCCATCGCAAACACAATCGGGCTGTTCGCCATGGAGCGAACCATATCCTGGCTCAAAATATTGCCTTTGGACAAGCCCAGAAAGACATCAGCGCCTTTCATGGCGTCAGCTAAGGTTGTTTCCGACGGGTATGCCGACGTTGCAAACAGGGCTTTAGTTTCGGCCAGATCTTCCCGGCTGCTGTGAATGATGCCGGTCCGGTCGAACATCACTATGTTCTCCGCTTTTGCGCCAAGCAGCAGGTACATCTGCGCACAGGTAATGGCAGAAGCACCCGCACCGCTGACCACGAAGCGCACTTCTTCAATTTTTTTGTTGACTACTTCCAGCGCATTCAACAAAGCAGCACCGCTGATGATGGCTGTGCCGTGCTGGTCGTCGTGCATGACCGGAATATTCAGCTCTTTGCGCAGGCGTTTTTCAATTTCAAAACACTCCGGCGCTTTGATGTCTTCCAGATTGATGCCCCCGAACGTAGGCGAAATTGCTTTCACCGTATTGACAAATTCATCAATCCCTTTCGCGTCAATTTCGATGTCGAATACATCAATGTCGGCGTATATTTTGAACAGGACGCCTTTTCCCTCCATCACCGGTTTGGAGGCTTCGGGGCCAATATCGCCAAGCCCCAGTACGGCAGTGCCGTTGCTGATCACCGCGACTAAATTGCCTTTGGCGGTGTATTTGTACACATCCTCCCAATTAGCCGCAATTTCTAAGCAGGGTTCTGCTACGCCGGGCGAATAAGCTAAAGAAAGGTCTCGTGGTGTGTTGGTTTCTTTGGTGGGGATGACCTCGATTTTGCCAGGTCGGCCCTTGGCATGGTAGTAGAGGGCGTCTTCTTTGCGAATGTTCTTTTGCTCCATAATTGAGTTGTTTGCTTTATACAGGAGGCCAAAATTAAGCCGGATTATTCAATAAGGGAAGGTTGGCGGAAAGATATTACAGGAAGGCTCAAAAATGTTGTTTTCACTATTTTTTCAAAAAAAATCAAAAACACAGTAACGTTTTTCCCAATCCCGGTATAAAGGGAGGTACACGCTTTTAAAACAGCGGGACGACCTCAAAAAATCAAAGTTTGACAATCAGGCCCAACGAGGGGTGCTTCCTCGCAGGGCAAATCCCAAAGACTTTTCTGAAGCGCTATAATCCTATGAGCACTTGGCCGGATAACGGCGCTATCTGCTTAAACTTTTTATCCCATGTACACTTTTTCCTGAATCCCATGATTCGGCAGTCCTCTTTTCCGGGGATGGCTGCCCTGAATTGCCCATGTTTTTTCCCTATGTGCGAAACGCCTCCCTTTGACAAGGAGGCTTCCATTAAAAAGGCGCTGCAACCGCAAGGTTGACAGCGCTTTTTTTTGTAATGGGCCGAAGCTGCAAATTCCGCTGCGGCATAGTGAATTCCGTTAATAACTGTTAAAATTTTAGGCTGTTCCGGGCTCAAATTCTACTTTTAGCCATAAATTCATCGGAATGCTGGAAAATTATATACCTGACGAAGACGACAAGCCGCCCATCGCCGGCACCTGGAACCGGCTCTATGCCTTCGTGCTCCTGCTGCACGTGGCGATTATTGCCGCTTTGTACTTTTTCACCAAAGTGCATTCCTGACCAACCAATCCAACAAGCCCTTTCCTGTCTCTAAAACCCGAAACTGCTCATGCATCCACTCGACTGGACTATTCTCCTGCTTACCCTGTTCAGTATTGTCGCTTACGGCGTTTGGAAAACACGCCATATTAACACCACGCAAGGTTATTTACAGGGAGACCGCGATTTGCCGTGGTGGACCATCGGGTTGTCGGTGATGGCCACACAAGCCAGTGCCATTACCTTTTTGTCCACGCCGGGACAGGCCTATAACGACGGGATGCGTTTTTTGCAATTCTATTTTGGCCTGCCGATCGCGATGGTCGTGCTGTGCGTCTTTGCTTTGCCGCTCTATTACAAACTCAATGTATATACCGCTTACGAATTCTTAGAGCGCCGCTTCGACCTGCGTGCACGCAGCCTCACCGCCATTTTGTTTCTGATCCAGCGGGGATTGGCCGCCGGGTTGACCATCTACGCCCCCAGTATCGTATTGTCTGAAATCATGGGTTGGTCGTTAGACATTACGATCCTGTTGATGGGCATTTTTGTAATTTTCTATACGGTATCGGGGGGCACCAAAGCGGTGAGCGTGACGCAGCTCCACCAAATGACCATTATCCTGATCGGCATGGCCGTGGCGGTGGGGATTATTATTTTCCGGATTCCCAAAGACATCGGGTTCAACGGCGCTATGGACATTGCCGGGCAATTGGGCAAACTGAAGGTGGTGGACACCGATTTTAGCTGGAACAACCGCTACAACATCTGGTCGGGGCTGATTGCGGGCACTTTCCTGTTTTTATCCTATTTTGGCGCCGACCAGTCGCAGGTGCAGCGCTATCTTTCCGGCAAATCCTTGGCTCAAAGTCGCATGGGGTTGTTGTTCAACGGCATTTTTAAAGTGCCCATGCAGTTTATGATCCTGTTTGCCGGCATCCTCGTTTTTGTTTTTTACCAGTTCAACCAGCCGCCAGTCCACTTCAACAAGGCCAATGTGCTGCAATTGGAACAATCTTCGTACAACGGTGAATATCAGCAGTTGACCACGCAATACGACAGCGTTTTCCAGCTCAAACAAACGGCTGTCCGCAACATGCTGGCCGCAGAACGGAGCAATGACGAAGCGCTTCGCGACACCTCCCGCGCCCAGGTACAAGGCCTGCAGCAATCCTCCGCCAGCATCCAGGCAAAAGTGGACGCACTCATTCTGAAAGTGGACGAAAAGGCAGTCGTGGAAGATACGGATTACGTGTTTTTGTCCTTCATCATGGGTTATATGCCGATTGGGATGATCGGTTTGCTGCTGGCCATTATTTTTTCGGCAGCGTGGTCTTCCACCGCCTCTGAGCTGAGCGCATTAGCGACAACCACGGTGGTGGACATCTACCGACGCTCTTTGAACCAAAACAAAAGCGACCGCCACTACCTCATTACATCGCGCTTGTTTACCGTGATGTGGGGCGCGCTGGCTTTGTTTTTCGCCTACACCGCCAGCCTGTTTGAAAACCTTATTCAGGCCGTCAACGTCATCGGGTCTTTGTTCTACGGAACCATTCTCGGCATCTTTTTCGTGGCATTTTTTATGAAAAGAATTGGTGGCAGGGCTGTTTTTTATGCAGCATTGATCGCAGAAGCCGCAGTGCTGTTCATGTTTTTCCTTTACGAATACAAGGAAGAAATCATTGAATTCCTTGGAGGTTTTGCCAAAGATTCAAACGGATGGATGGCGGATTCGTACGCCTTGGCCATCCGGGGCGTTGAAATCATCGGGAATGTGTCGTATTTGTGGTACAACATATTTGGCTGCCTACTGGTGATGGGCATTGCGTGGGTTATTGAACAGGTTAAAGGGGAAGAAAGGTTAAAGGAGAAAGGTTAAAGGAAAAAGTAGGGCAATGCTCGAATCTTACGGGGATGCAACGAAGGAAGCACGCGTTGTGTTCGTTGTGCGAAACAAGCGCCGCCGTGCGAAAAAATGCCTTTGGTCAAACCCAATGAAACAAAAAGGAGACAGCGCCGTAAAACGCCTGTGGAGAGCAACCGGTATTGGTAAAAAAGAAAAAAGGGAACTACCATCGCGAACGATTGCAGTGCCCTTTCCTAACCAACACTCATGAGATTATAAATTCCTGATAACAGGAAAAAATTGGCCAACACATCTTGATGAAATTGGATTTGTCGGCTAAAACGATCCGGCGCTTATGCCAGGTCAACAAAAATGGGATCAAAAAAATCTGTTAGTAGAAAGTCGTCGTCTTAAAAAAATAAAAGGAATTATAATTTGCTAGTAGCGAGTCGTTTTGTCTTTCAGGAATTGTTATTTCCTTCCGACAATACAAAAGTGCTACTAAATACTTGGGCAGGTAAGTACATTTTTATAACTTACTGCATCAATTACACAGCCCTATTTTTTCTTAAAAAACTAACATTCAGTTTTTTATCGTTAATCATCCTGGGCTTAACTTTTTTTGATATGAAATTTTTGCTAATATGGATCAAAGCCGTTTGATAAAATACATTCAGGAATTGGCGCCAAAGGAGCGGGAACGTTTCCGGGAATTCGTGCTGTCGCCTTATTTCAACCAGCACAAGAAGACCACGGAGCTATTGGAATTGATCCTGTACCAGTTGGATAAAAAAAGCGGAAAGGGTTTGGAAAAAGAAGTGGTTTACAAAAAACTGTTTCCGAAAGAAGGCTTCGACGAGCAAAAGTTGCACAACGTCATGTCCTACCTGAAGAAGCTGTACCACCGGTTTATATCCCAACAATACTTAGAAGGCCTTGATTTTCAAGAGCAATTATTTACATTAGAATACGCTTATGCCAACAATCGCTTCGACCTGCTGACCAACCGCAGCAAGCAATTAGGCAAAACACTGGAAGAACACCCACTCCATGATGCAAACTATTTCCACGCCAGTTACCGCCTGAATTTCCTCCTGGGCTATTACAGCGCCAACCACGACCGGTCTAAATCGGGGCTTTTTCAGAAAATGCTCAATAACTTAGACCAGTATTATATCGTGGAAAAACTGCGCAACTGCTGCCACCTCACCGCCAACATGTTGATGATCAACACCCATTACGAGTTCCGGTTTATAGAAGAAATCCTGGAGCATGTACGCACCAACGAGGACAACAGCCGGGAAGACCACGCCATTTTGCTCTATTACACCATCCTGATGAGCTTGCGGGAAGAGAACAATCAGGAACACTACGCTCAGCTCAAAACGATTCTCAACCTGCACACCCAGCACCTGAACTTAGTGGAACGTGGCGATTTGTATACGTTTGCCATCAATTATTGCATTCGCAGGATCAATGCCGGGGAAAGTAATTACCAGCGAGAACTGTTTGATTTGTATAAAAGTGGGTTAAAAACTAGTCTGCTGCTGAGTAATGGCTTGCTGTCGGAATGGAATTATAAAAACATCACCGCTTTAGGCTGTAGCCTGAAAGAATTTGAATGGACGGAAAAATTCATTCAGGAATATAAAGACAAACTGCTGGGCAGCCGCCGCGACAATGCCTACAATTACAACCTGGCGCACCTTTATTACAACAAAAAAATGTACAACGAGGCGCTCTCGGCGCTGCTGCTGGTGCAGTTCTCGGATGTGATGTACCACCTGAACACCACGTTCTTGCTGTTGCGCACCTACTATGCCCTGCGCGACACCGAGGCATTGTTGTCGCTGATTGAAACCTTCCGCATTTATGTGATCCGCAATCAGAAAATGACGGTTGATCAAAAACGAGGCTACACCAATTTCCTGCGTTTTGCAAAAAAATTAGTCCTGCTGAAACACCATGCCAATACGTATTCGCGGAAAGCACTGGAAGAAAAGCTTGTGGCGCTGAAAGAAAAAATTGACAGTACCGAAAATGTGATCAACCGGTATTGGCTGGTGGAGGAATGTGCGGCGTGAGTGCGGTAGGGTGCGACCCTCGCGGTCGCCCAAACACGCAACGAACCAACAACAAGTAAGGATTTGAAAATGGGGTGACGGTTTCAGTGGCCGATATGTTTACAAAATTTCAAAAGACAAAAACCTGCACATGTATTTATTCTATATTTTTCTGGTTGTGGCCCTGTTTAGTCCTTCGACGGCCGACCAATGGACGGAAGTCAAAACCTTAGACGAAACCATTGTGCTCGATTTGAAATACGCCACCACGGATAATTTCGTCAAAGAAAAACTCTACGACTGCCCGCGCTGTTACCTCAGGCCGGAAGTGGCCAAAGCGGTGGTGGCGGCGCATCAGGAGTTGCGAAAAAAAGGCTACGTCGGGCTGAAGCTGTTCGATTGCTACCGTCCGCGCCCTATTCAGCGCAAACTGTGGGAAATCCTGCCCGACGACCGCTTCGTGGCCGACCCCGACAAAGGTTCCATGCACAACCGAGGCGCGGCAGTGGATTTGACCATCGTGGACAAAAATTGCAAAGAATTGGATATGGGCACCGCGTTCGACTATTTCGGTCCGGAAGGCTACCACAGCTACACCAAACTATCCAAAACCGTGTTGCAAAATCGCAAACTCCTGCGGGAAACATTGGTTAAGCACGGCTTGCACCACATTAAGACGGAGTGGTGGCATTATTCTTACCGGAAGAAGCAGTATGCGCTATCGGATTGGGTGTGGGGATGTGAATAAGGTCATTGTCAAAACTGCCGATGTAACGAGATATTACACCGGCAGTTCTAAGTTGTATACCTTTATTATATTACTGCTTCACCACCCGCACACTATGCTTTTCCTGCCCCGTTTGCACCGACAACAGGTACATGCCCGGCGGCAGGCCGTGCATGTCCAGATCGAAGAGGTGCTCGCCGGCAGGAAGATCGCGCCGAGGGAATACTTGTTTCGCTACTTGACCGCGGGCATCCATCAGCAATGCCGCACTCTCCATCTTCTGGTAGTACCAGATGCAGCGTGGCGTAGCCGTTGGCCGGGTTGGGGTAGACTTGCACAGAAAAGGACAACTCCATTGCCGCCGTTGTTTCGGATGGCGAAGAACGCAGCGCGAGCGCTTCTTTATCGCTTTGCAGCGAAGATACGTTGCCCTGATAAGCATTGCTGGGTCAACGCTGCCTGTTGCTGTCGTAGGATGTTGTAATGGCCAACTAAGCGCTCATAGTTGCTGAACGTATGAGAACCGGCAAAACCTTCAGCTAAAGCATCCGAAGAATAAGTCTGCGTCAAAAAATCAGTATTGATATTGCCGCCATTGCTCTGGATGCTTGCCAAGGATCGGGAAACTTCAAGCGTCCGGCCATAGAGTTCGAGTTCCTGATTCAAAATACGCCGAAACTTGACCTCTAACTTGGAATTCTGCAAACAGGTACATGGATCGTATTCCACCGGAAAATCAGCATACATGAAAAGATCATGGAGTTGGGTATAAATTAATGAACCTTGTACAGCCGCTATGGATTTTTAATCCATTGGTTGGCTTATCCCTGTGCGAGGGTGCAATAGCGCAGTGACTTTCCCTTCCTCTGTTGCGTCGTCGAAATTCAAAACAACTTGTATAAATTGATAATCCTCCTGAGTAGGAGGCAAGGCAAATACAACCCGAATGATTGAAGTAAAACGATTATACAAAACAACATAGTTGAAGTTCACTACATCCGGCGCTACTCCTTTTTTCAGCAGTTCCCATCCATCTTCCGGTTGGTAATCCTTTCCGCCAATGAATTCGTCCCACAATTCGTCGTAAAGGCCATTGCTTGAATTCCAGTATGGCGACTGCACCTGCGTTAGGTGGGGAGCGCCAGTCCAGGAAAACGGATATTGGTTTTGTCGCCAGTCGAAGGTATTTATCTGAGCGGGGCAATCCGGGTTAGTGGGGTCGGCAGGGTCGGTTCTGATATTATTGGCTGTACCGACGGCACAATTGTCCGTTTGGCTTGTGACAAGCTGGCCATGCAATAAGGCCATCATTACAAATATATATTTGATTTTCGTATTCATGCCATTGTGTTTTGAAGTTAATAAAAATGTTGGCAGTCATTATTCGACACGTCTGCCTTTAAAAACCAAATCTTCAATCAATTGCCCCGGCCCGGCCTGAGTATCCGCGACATATTTAAACTGAATGCGGATGGAATCACTTGCGGAGTTTACCCGAATGTGTACGTCCCTCAGCCCGGTGACCGTAAAACCTGCGGGTGGCGGACAACCATCAGCAGTTCGGTAACCAGGTGTTTCTTCAAACCAAGCTTCCCGGTAACCTAAAAAGGAATCCGAGATAAATCGCCGCTCGCAAGTGCCATCATTTTTGATGTTCTGAATGAAGATTGTATCTGGAGATGCACAGGGAGGTACTTCCTGATGACCAAGTTCTATGGTGTAAATTTCTTCAGGATTGTTTTCTAAGTATCCTTCCCACTGTCCCCAGTAAAGACATTGGCAGCGAGGTACAAAATGGACGTTACGGACGATTGTATCCCGGCGGTCTTCGGGCAACAGACAATCATTATCTGCACTCCTCTCCGCAATCAGCCTCACAGGTATGGTCTGATTCAAGGTTGCCTCACAATCAAAACTTAATCGGTAGCTAATATTGGTAGAAGTATTTTGAGCATTACCAACTTCCCAGGCATACGTAGTGCCGGGCATGGAATCAAGCGCAACAAATCTCAAAAATACATCTCCCGGAAAAGTATCTCCATAATAGATTATACTTTCGTCATAACCAACTTGCCGCACCTCAAAATCCGCGCTCACCGGCGTCTTCCGGTCATGGCACGGATCGTAATTGTGGCAATCCATATTGGTAGGATCGTTGCAAGGAACTTCATCGTCGTCGCAGCCCTGGCAGGAAAAAATACCGATGGCCGTTAAGGAGAGGAATAAATAGAAATGTATGGTTCGCATGATGATGGATATTATGGCGAGTGTCTTAAAAGGCAAAACTTGTCCCGCACTAAGCGGGTTGGCAAAAGGCACCCACCGGATGAGCAATAGCGCATCCGGGCACGAATTTTTTCCTTTCGCACCCGGATTAAATCCTGATGTTCCTTACCGCCGTTCCAGCGCCGCTTTCAACTGCGCATTTTCAGCTTCCAGCGCTTTCACGCGTTTGTCCATTTCGATCAGGTGCAGGAAAATTTCTTCGATTTTTGACTGTTGGTTGGCCATCATGCTGCCCAATTCCAAACCGGAGTTTTCGATTTGTTCGCCGGAAGGGGTATCGTGTAAATGGCCGTGTTGAACGATGTGTTCCGCTACATCCGGCAGGGAACGCAATTCGTAATCCGGAGCAAAAACATAATCGCTCCACAAAGTACGCACCCGCACTTCTTTGCTCAGGATGCCGCCTTCCACGAATAAGCGATAAGCGCCGATGTTGTCGCTGCCCAACAGGGTAGGGATTTGCTCTGTGCCGATGGCAACTTTACCGTCTTTTCTCACCACCATGTGCGGCGTTGAGGCACCCGCTTCCCGAATGGCGAGGGCGTTTTCGCCTCCGCTGGTGACGGGGACTACATCCCAGGCACCGCCGCCACCGCCGCTCATGCGCAGCCCGGCTTTCGTACCCTCTGCAATTGCAGCCCCGGCGAAGTGGTGCCAATGCCTACATCGCCGGCCTGGGTAACGGTCAGCCGGGTATTATGGCCCAAATTCATAAAATTGCCGCCGGGCGCAGCCGTAGAGATTTTGAAATTGCCGCTTGCATCAGCGTGGATGAACCCACCTCCTGCACTGCCGACGGCCTTGAAAACCCCGCCCCCGCCGTAAGGCTGGTAGCCGAAAGCGAGATAATGCCCGCCGCTGTAACCCAGATTCACCTGTTCTGAACCTTCGCCAACCGCTACCCGGGAGCCTTTTATCCGAAGGCCGGAAGCATTGAGGTACATGATCGTGGACAGTTGATTATCCGCGGTGATGTCAGTCCGAAATTGCAGTTCGTTGTTGCCGTCTATTTCCCAGATTTTTACGCCATAATTGGGCAGGAAGTTCGTTGTCAGTCTAATGGGCGCGGCGTTGGTTTCAATCGAAGGCGGCGAACTCGGGTCTTTGATTTCAATAAGACCGGATCGGGATTTGGCGATTTGTAATCGGGCAACCGGCGTTTCGCCAATGCCGACGCTTCCGTTTCGGTGGATAATAGGATCAACAGAAGTCGTTGGTGGCGTCCATTGTGCACCAGCTAAAAAAGGAAGGCAGAGAAATGCAAAAAACAGAGAGTAGCGGTTCATAACACTTGTATTTAATTAGGTTATAAAAAAACATAATCCACACAAAAACCATCCATGCCGGAAGTCATAAATCGTTTGACTTTTGCTTCCTGCTTAATCAGGCAAAAAAGCAAGCACGTCACAGGTAAATCCCTGCAATGAAGGTTTGTGTGTTTGTTCTGAAGTGTTTGAACGCAGAATAACTGAAATGATCGCCCCGAACACAAAGGCCGGTAACGATATTAAAATCAGAAAAGGGTAGTAACAAAACTGTGGCTGTGGATAAAAGTAATAGATAATTTTTTTTTTCAAAACGTACACGAAATTTTAACATTTTAATTTTACTGTTATCTTGCATCATGGAAAAAGTCAAAAAAATATTCGCCTGCACGAGTTGCGGCGCTACCTCGCCCAAATGGGTGGGCAAATGCCCGGCCTGCGGCGAGTGGAATACCTTGCAGGAGGAAATCATTTCGAAGCAGACGAAACAAGAAGAGCGCAGCCGCTCCTGGCAGGACAGCGCTCCCAGACGCCCCGAACCCAAACCCGTGCTGCTCCAGGACATCCAGGCCGGGCAAACCCAGCGCCTTATCACCCACGACGAAGAGCTGAACCGCGTGCTGGGCGGCGGCGTCGTGCCGGGTTCATTAGTGCTCATTGGCGGACAACCCGGCATCGGAAAATCCACGCTGTTGCTGCAATTAGCACTCACCGCCCCCATTCGCGTACTGTATGTGTCGGGGGAAGAAAGCGAAGAGCAAATCAAAATGCGAGCCGAACGCGTGAGCGCCCAAATGTCGGAATGCTACATCCTGACCGAAACCAATACCAACCGCATCCTCCAACACGCACAGCAACTTGAGCCTGACTTACTGATCGTGGATTCCATTCAAACGCTGTCGTCGCCGCATATTGATTCCACGCCGGGCAGCATTTCGCAGGTGCGGGAATGCGCGGGCGAATTGCAGCGTTTTGCCAAAGAAACCAATATTCCGGTGTTCCTCATCGGACACATCACCAAAGACGGTGCCATCGCCGGGCCGAAACTCCTGGAGCACATCGTAGACACGGTGTTGCAATTTGAAGGCGACCGCAATTACACCTACCGCATCCTGCGCACCATCAAAAACCGCTTCGGCTCTACCGACGAAATGGGCATTTACGAAATGCAGGCTTCCGGGCTGCGCGAGGTGTCAAACCCCTCCGAAATCCTGTTGTCGCAAAAGGACGAAGACCTCAGCGGCAGCGCCATCGCGGCCACGATGGAAGGGATGCGCCCGATGCTGATCGAAGCCCAGGCGTTGGTGAGCAAAGCGGTTTACGGCACCCCACAGCGCACCGCCACGGGTTTCGACCTGCGCCGCCTGAGCATGTTGCTGGCGGTGCTGGAAAAACGGGGTGGTTTTCCGCTGGGGCAACACGACGTGTTTCTGAACATCGCCGGCGGCATCCGCGTAGACGATCCGGCCATAGATTTAGCCATCGTCAGCGCACTGATTTCTTCGTTTGAAGACGTGGCCGCGCCAACCGATATTTGCTTTGCCGGGGAGGTGGGCCTTTCCGGCGAAATAAGAGCCGTACATCGTATCGAGCAGCGCATTCAGGAAGCGGATCGCTTGGGCTTTCGCCAAATTTTTATTTCCAAATACAATACAAAAGGCATTGATCCGAAGCGGTATCAAATTGAGGTTGTGATGCTGGGGAAAGTAGAGGAGTTGTATCAGACGTTGTTTACTTGATGCCGGACGGAAATATGCCGGGCAGAGCCCCGAGAATAGGACACGCGAGGCGGAGCCATCGCGCGAGCGGGTTATTTACCGTACCAGGCCGCGCCCAATAAAGCCGTTTTGGGGTTCAAAATCAACTGAATCGTCATGCCTTCCAGCAAAGGCCGCATCCGTCCGATCTGAAAAAAGTGTTCAAGAAAAATTTCGCGGAAGTTTTCATCCCAGATTTTTGGCAGGATACCGCCGCCGATGAAAATGCCCCCGGTGGATTTCAATTTCAGCGCAAGATTTGAGGTCTCGATTGCCAAATACTGTACAAACAACTGCATCGTTTCTTCGCAAATTGGACAATTTTCCCGCGCAGCAAGGGCAATGGCTGCCGATGGATCACTGCTTTTCATACGTTCCCGCAGGTTGGCAGGTTCTTCCCGCTTTTTTTCATCCCGAAGAAAACAATAAATCTGATGAATGCCGGAGCCGGACACTACCCGTTCCCAACTAACGTGACCAAATTGTTTTTGCAGAAAAAGAAGCAACTCCCAGTCGAATTCCGTGCGGGGCGCAAAATCCGTGTGCCCGCCTTCGGTAGCAAACGGATGGAACAAGCGGCCATCCCAAATCAGTCCTGCCTCGCCCAGCCCCGTACCGGGAGCGATGATCGCCATGTTGCCTTCCACCGGATTGTTTCCTGAAAAAATAGTGGTCAAATCCTGTTCGGTCAAAGCCGTAACGCCATACGCTTCTGCTTCAAGGTCGTTGAGCAAAAAAACTTCAGGAATACCCAGTTCGCGACCCAGAACTTCAACATCAACATGCCAATCCAAATTCGTGGCTGTAGCTTTGCCTTGCAGCACCGGACCAGCAAAAGCGATGCTCAATCTTCCCGGCAAAGGCGCATTTCCACTGAAGTTTAGAATAATGTCAGATAACGAGTCGAATTTTTTAGAAGGGAAAACGGCCTCTTTTTCGAGCAACATTGCACCGTTGCAGCGTCTAAAAAGCGCCACGTCCGTTTTAGTGCCGCCGACATCAGCTGCCAACAATACGGTACCATCAGATATGGATTTCTTTTTTGGAAACGCGATCGGAATCATTTGATTTGAATTTTTCAGTTGTCAGAAATTCAAATTCAAAATTAAGCCCTGCGCTCGCAGTAGACAATGATTGTGGTCATCACCGTTGCTGACAATTGGTGGCGTTGCCGTAACTTCACTCCGCATACCTGCCTTCGGCAAGGTTCCAGAAAGCTATGGGCGGAGCCATCGCACGAGCAATTTTGCGACAAGCACAAGAGATTTATATCAATTATTTTTTGATTTTGTTCACGCCACACCTTAAATTAATTCCAAAAGTGACGGCTGCCTTTCAAAACCGCCTGAACTTAAATAATCCGGTGAACACATGAATGCACTTCCTGTTTTGGCTACATCAATGAATCTAATTTATTAACCAAAACAAACCAGTATGCGTAAATTGTATGCACTGCTGGCTGCGCTCTCCCTTACATTCTCTCTGACAGGGCAAACAGCCGCGTGCAAGTCATCCACAATTCCCCTTCACCAACCGTTGACGTGTACGCCAATGGCGCATTACTCCTCGACGATTTTGTTTTCCGCACCGCAACGCCATTTGTGGATTTACCCGCTGGCATTGAAATTGACCTCGCAGTCGCCCCGGGCAACAGTACGTCCGTAAACGATGCCATTGCTACGTTTGACAACATTGTACTTGACGCTACGAAAACGTACGTCATCGCAGCAGGCGGCATTGTTGGCGACACCGACACCCCCTTCACCTTGCAAGTTACGGATGAAGGATTGGAAGCTTCCGGCAACGATTTTGTTCAGGTGAATGTGCTCCACGGTTCGCCTGGCGCGCCCAACGTTGACGTGGCCGTTCGCGGTGGCGGCGACCTGGTCACTAACCTCGCTTACGGCGATTTTTCCGGCTACCTCGGTGTGCCGGCAGGGGTGTACGACTTAGACGTGAAAGCTGCGGGTTCTTCTACCGTGGTGGCGACCTTTACGGCTGACCTCAGTGCATTGGAAGGCCAGGCAATCACCGTTTTTGCTTCCGGTATTTTGGGCGGCGATCCGGCCTTTGGCCTATTTGCCGCTTTGGCAGATGGCACTGTGGTGGAACTGCCGCAGGTATTTTTTGCCCGCGCTCAGATTGTACACAACTCGCCTTCACCGACGGTAGATATTTATGCTAACGGTAATTTGTTCATTGACGACTTCGAATTCCGCACCGCTACGCCATTCTTTGACCTGCCTCCGGGTGTTGAAATTGACCTCGCAGTTGCCCTCGGCAACAGTACTTCGGTTGACGATGCTTTGTTCAACTTCGATAATTTGGTCTTCGAAGCCAATAAAAACTATGTCATTTTTGCCAATGGCATCGCCGGTGATCCGGATTTCCCGTTCACGCTGGCCGTAACCGATGCCGGGCGCGAAGAAGGTGTAGACGTAGATGCGGTGGATATTTCCGTATTCCATGGTTCGCCTGGCGCACCTGCGGTAGATGTGTTTGATTTTCCAGATACGCAATTGGTGGATAGCCTGACTTACGGAAATTTTACGCCTTATGCTTCTTTGCCTTTAGGCCAATACATTCTGGATGTACGCCCGGAAGGCACGGCTACCTCCGTTGGTTACTTTGTAGCGGATCTCAGCGACTTTGGCGGTGCCGCTGCGGTGGTATTCGCATCGGGTCAGTTGGGTGGCAACCCCGGATTTGACTTGCTGGTCGTATTCCCGGATGGTACAGTAGCAACCCTGTTGCCTGTAACACCCGTACAGATCATCCACAACTCGCCGGCACCAATTGCTAGCACCATTGATGTGTGGGTAAACAACGCGGTCAAAATCATTGAGGATCTGTCTTTCCGCAACGCAGAACCCTATACCTTCTATCCTACACGTTTCCCGCTGACGTTTGGAGTGGCTGCGGCCAATAGCCAAACACCGGCAGACATCCTGATCAACGCAGGTACACTAACACTGGAAGACGGCAAAACGTACACGGTGATTGCCAATGGCATCCCAGGCAGTGGTACAGCGCCATTTGAGTTGGCTGTTAATGATGAAGCCCGCATCTTCTCATTAGACGATGAAGAAATCGATATTCTTACTTTCCACGGTTCACCCAGTGCGCCCAATGTAGATGTTGATGCACGCGGTGTTGGTCAGTTGATTGGCAATTTGCCTTACGGCGAATACGCAGACTACCTGAGTGTAGTACCAGATCAGTACTTTCTGGAGATTCGCGCAGCGGGTAGCCCGGATTTAGTAGGCACGTTTGCGGCTAACCTCAACGGTCTGGGAGGTCTTACTGCTGTTGTTTTTGCGTCCGGGCGACTGGGTGCTGATCCGGCTTTTGGCTTGTTTGCCGCACTGCCCAATGGCGCTGTTGTAGAACTGACACCGCTATCGCGCCTGCAAATCATCCACAATTCACCGGAACCGACTGTGGATATTTACATTGACGGCGATCTGGCGGTTAACGATCTCGCTTTCCGTAATGCAACGCCATTCATTGACATTGAGACGCGCATCCCATACGAAATTGCCGTAGCTCCGGCCAACAGCCAGTCTGCCGCCGATGCAATTGCTGTGTTCGACAACGTAACATTTGAAGATGGCAAAGCATACGTAGTATTTGCGACGGGTGTTGTAGGCAATGCCACCACGCCGTTTGGCCTCCGCATCTTTGACGCAGCTCGTGAGCGCTCTGAAAATGCCGCCAATGTTGACCTGTTGCTGTACCATGGCGCACCAGATGCTCCTGAAGTAGATGTAGTGGCAGCGGGAGTCGGAGTCATTTTCGACAACATCGCTTACGGCGAATTCAGTGCCGATTACCTGAGCGTGCCAGCAGCCACGTACACGCTGAACGTGACGCCTTCCACAGACAATACGGTTATTGTAAAATCCTATACTGCACCGTTGCAAGGTTTGGCCGGAGGCGCCGGCGTTGCTTTTGCAACAGGTTTCCTGGCCGATGAACCTACGTTTGGCGTATGGGTGGCCTTGCCGGACGGAACCACGTTCCCGCTTTCGGAAATTGTGGCTTCCGAAGAAGTAAAAGCGCTGTTGCCTGGTTTCCGGATCATGCCGAACCCGGTCACGGATCTCGCGCAAATTGAATTGACTTTCGCAGATGCAGCGGATAATGTAAGCCTGATCATTTCTGATGCAACTGGAAAAACTTTGCAAACGCGCACGCTGGGCAACCAGTTTGCCGGAACGCAAACCATTGCCTTAGATGCCAGCAACCTGGCACAGGGTGTTCATTTCTGCACGATTGTGACAGAAAAAGGCGTGATCACGAAGCGTTTTGTGGTGACGCGGTAAGCTATCTTACCCTTTATAAATTTGAACAGGCGAGTCGGTGTATACTGGCTCGCCTGATTTTTGTTATGGGAAAATTGGTGGAATTTTTTTTGGTTAATGCCGGGCAGAGCCCGGCGAATAGGACACGCGAGGCGGAGCCATCGCGCGAGCGTTATAATTTGGTCAAAAACGCCATCGTATCCACCCCATCTGCATAATCCTCCAGACCGGGTTGCTGCGCTTTGCCGAAAGGCACAACGGACAGGGCGATCGTCGCTGCGTTCGCCACGATGCACTGAATCTCAGCACTTCGATTGTTAAGTTCCGCTTCTAAATCGGTGATTGAATCGTAAAATTCATAATACAGGCAGGAGACTGGCGACGCGATGGCTGCATTTTCTATCAATACGATGCCATTGCCCATGAGGTAAGGTTCGCGGCTGAGCATGCACAGGGCTAAGTTGTAGTCAAAGTTGTTTTTGTATTTGTCGTGCAACACCACTTCGCGGTACTCCGTCAGGAGTTCGAGCAGGGGGATAAAGTCGTACCCGCGCGGCGCGTAGAGTTTCGATACATTGCGGCAGCCCATGCCGAAATAGGAAAAAATATCGCTTCCCAACGCCAGCAATTCGGCGTCTGTTTCAGCTCCGCTTAGTACGGCAACAGCATTGCGGTTTTTGCGGATGATGTGTGGTTTATTGCCAAAATAAGCTTCGAAGTAGCGGGCCGTATTGTTGCTGCCGGTGGCAATGGTGGCGTCAAGGTCGTGGAGGCGGTCGGCAATTTCAAAATAAGCAACCGTGTGCAAGTCAATTTTTTCCAATACTTTCAGCAGGTACGGCAACAGATAAGCATCTTTTTCCGACAGCTTGATTTTGGCTTTGTGGCCCGCTGCAAAAACGCACATTACATCATGAAACCCCACTAAGGGCAGGTTGCCCGCCATCACTAAGCCTACAGTTTTGGGTGCGTCCGGCTCCGGTATTTCGTATTGCGAAAGCCAGTTTTGCAACTTCTCTGAGTCCAAAAACTGCTGTGCTATGGCTTTCACCGCCTGTTCCTGGTTGGCCGGTGTAAACCACAGGTTGTTGTGGTACGTACGGTGCATCACGGCCCGCAGGTAGTCATCTTCGCCGAGCAGGTGTTCGCCGAGGGCAGTGAGGGCGTTGATTCGTTCGTGTAGATGCATTTCAGGTATTGTTCGTCGGGACAGAAAACCTTCTGCCCTAAATATTTTGAGCGACCGCGAGGGTCGCGCCATACGTGGGCGACCGCGAGGGTCGCGCCTACGTCGGGGGGCTATCTCCATCCTTTCGCACCGTCACATAACCCCGCCAGGCATCAAGTGCCGACTGAAAATCTTCCGGCAACTCGCTTTCAAAATACATACGTTCCTTGGTTGTGGGGTGTTCGAAGCCGAGCGATTTGGCGTGCAGCGCCTGCCGCGGCATCATCGAGAAGCATTTCTCCACAAACAATTTGTACCGGCTGAAAATAGCGCCCCGCCTGATGCTGTCGCCGCCATATTTATCATCGCTGAAAAGTGGATGGCCGATCATTTGCATGTGTACCCGAATCTGGTGGGTGCGCCCGGTTTCGAGGTTGCACTGCACCAAGCTCACGTAATACAGGCTTTCCAGTACTTTATAATGCGTAACGGCCCATTTGCCCATGTCGCCTTCCGGAAAAGCGGTGAACAATTTCCGGAACCGGGGGTGCCGCCCCACGTGCGCTTCAATGGTGCCCGTTTTTTCTTTGGGTTCGCCCCACACCAGCGCCCAGTAGGTGCGTTCAGTGGTGTGGTAATAAAACTGCTTGGACAAATGCGCCATGGCGTATTCCGTTTTGGCCACCACCATCAGTCCGGTCGTATTTTTGTCAATGCGGTGTACCAAGCCGAGCCGGTCTTCGTCGTTGCCATCTAACACGGGCAGGCTCCGAAAATGGTAAGCCAGCGCATTAACCAACGTTCCTTTGTAATTCCCCACCCCCGGATGCACCGGCATGCCGGAAGGTTTATTGATGACCATCAGGTCGTCGTCTTCGTAAACGATGTTGAGGGGAATATTTTGGGGGAAAACACGGATGCCTTCGCCACGCGGACGTGGCAAGATGATGGTAATTTTCTGAAGCGGTTTGATTTTAAAATTGGGCTTCACCGGTTTGCCATCCACCATAACAGAAGCCGCGCGAATCGCGTTCTGAATGCGGTTGCGCGAAGTATTTTCCAGCCGATCCATCAAAAACTTGTCAATCCTGATAGAAGACTGTTTTGGATCTACATCAATCACTTGTTGAAAAAAATAGTCGTCGTCGTATCTTCTTCGGTTCTTATCCTCCATCCCAATTATTTGTAAAAACGCTGTTCGTTTAAGGGGTTTGTCCAAATGAGCCTGTAAAGTTGCACTTTTTCGTACCGCATTTGCAATTTCGCAAAATTAAAGCAAGTTTGGTCGTTGCCAAAAAGAGTTTTTCAGTTCTTTGCCAAACCTAATAGCTAAAAACGCATGAAGAATAACATTGGTTTTGATTCGCTTTGCGCGAAAGAGTCGAAAGACCCGCGCACAACCACGCCCCACGTGCTGCCAATTTATGCCACTTCGTCTTTTGCACTTGAGTCAGTAGACCAGGGCATTGACATTTTTACAGGCAAAACCGTCGGCCATGTCTACGGGCGCTACGGGAATCCGACCATCGAAGCGGTAGCAGAAAAAATTGCTACCCTGGAAACGCACGGATTGGAAATCGAGGCGCACGGCATCCTGTTCAGTTCGGGCATGTCGGCCATTGCCACGCTGATGATGGCGGTGCTGAAAAGTGGCGATAAAATCCTGACGCAGGGGAATTTATACGGTGGCACCACCGAGTTGTTTTTCAAAATTTTCGAACCACTCGGTATCGAAACCATCCTCACCGATCTGAAAGACCTGAACCGGGTAGAAGACCTGGTGCGCTCGGATGCGCGCATCCGGATGCTGTATTTTGAAACGCCGGCCAATCCAACGCTTGCCTGCGTGGACATCGCCGCACTGTCGGACATCGCCCGGCGGCATGGACGTTACAGCGCTGTGGACAATACCTTTTGTACGCCTTACCTGCAACAACCTTTCCAATACGGCGTGGATTTCATTGTGCATTCCACCACCAAATACCTGAACGGCCACGGAAATTCCATCGCCGGCGCGCTCGTGGGCCGCGATTTGGAACTGATGAAAGGCCGCGTCTGGCAAACCATGAAACTGACTGGTACCAACGCCAACCCCTGGGACGCCTGGCTCACCCACAACGGCATGAAGACCCTGACGTTGCGCATGGATCGCCACAGCGCCAATGCCTTAGCAGTCGCACAATTTTTGGAAAACCACCCAAAAGTGGAGCGCGTGAACTACAACGGGCTCCCCTCCCACCCCGACCACGCTTTGGCGAAAAAGCAAATGCGCGCGTTTGGTGGCATGCTCAGTTTTGAACTGAAAGGCGGCCTCGAAGCGGGAATCCACCTGATGAACAGCCTGCGGTTTTGCACGTTGGCACCTACGCTCGGCGACGTGGATACGTTGGCGCTACACCCGGCTTCGATGTCGCACCTCAATATTCCGAAAGAAGTGCGGCTGCAAAACGGGATTACGGATGGGCTGGTACGGTTGTCGGTGGGAATTGAAAATGTGGAGGATATTGTTGGGGATTTGGAGGGGGGGATGTAATCAAAACAACTCCACCTGCTTCACTGCCGGCTCCGCCGCCTCAACAGCCCGCACAGGCATCGCCGCACGCCGCATCGGCAATCGCTTGATGACCCGCAGGTGGTGCGTATAGCGCCCCAGCTCTTCATTAAAAACACCAAAATGGTCGAAGTTGTCTATGCGCACGCGGCCCGAGGCGTGGATGATTTGGCCGTCGGGCAATACGATGCCAGTATGGTTGATGCGGTTGAATTTGTTTTCAAAAAAAGCGAGGTCGCCCGGCAGTGCTTGTTCCACAAAGTCAACCGCTTCGCCTAAGGCCAATTGTCGGTGCGCTTCGCGGGGAATGTCGAAGCCGGCCATGCGGAACACCATTTGGGTGAGACCGGGCGCGTCAATGCCCATGGGCGAACGTCCGCCCCACAGGTACGGCGCATGCAGGTAGCGGCGCGCCAATTTCACGACAAATTCCGGCGTTGCTTCGATGTTATCGGGAAAAACAGCCTGACCGCTGAAGGTGTAGGTGGTTTCACACAATTCAAAGCGCATGCCGTCGAAATTCGGCAGGTGCGCCCCAAGCGTAACAGGCAGGAAATGATCGCCAGCCATAGCGGGTTGGAACAATTCGAGGCTGTAAGCGAAATGCGTTTGGTAGCGCTCGGATTCGGCAGGCGTCAGCGCTTTTAGCTGGTTGACGGCCATCCAGGCCACGAAGTTGTCGTTGCAACAGCGCACTTTAACCCATTGACGGCCTTTCAGTTCCAGAATTTCCACCACTTCGCCAAACAACAATTGGGAGAGCATCTCGCTTCGGTTGGAAGGGGTGCTGCGCAGGGGCGCGATGCTGATTGGACAGATGCCGTAATGGGACATGGAAAGCTGCTGTTTTGCAATTCAATTCCAAAAATAATATTTCTTTTGGAATGTCCGTTTTCCGGAGGCTTGCAATCTGAAAAGTCTTAATAAAACCTACTTTTGCACCGATAACCATTTTTTTGTCGTTTCAGGTTACTGAACCTATGCACTTCGCGGTGCGAAGCACAAATACCAATCAAATATGCACTTTAAAAAGTACGCCCTCTGTTTAATTTTCGCCTGCACAGGCGTTGTTCTTTACAGCCAGGATCAGCACTTTACCCAATTTTACGCCTCGCCCACCACGCTGAATCCAGCGCTAACGGGCGCTTATACAGGCAAGTACCGGCTTTCGTTCATTTACCGCGACCAATGGCGCAACGTCCTCGATAATCCTTACGCCACTTTCTCTGCGGCGACCGATTTTCGGTTCCGCATCAAAAGTTACCGCACGGTTTCGCGCGATGCCGTCGGGGCAGGCGTATTGTTTTACAGCGACCGGGTGCCGGGCGTGGATTTTTCCACCAACCAGATTTACTTGTCGGGCGCTTACCATAAAGCCCTGAACAAAAACGACGACCACTTTTTGAGCATTGGGGCGCAGTTTGGTATTTTGCAACGGAACGTCAATTATGGCTCGCTCAATTTCAACGACCAGTTTGACGGCACGGGCAGTTATACCGACCCGACCAACGAAGTGTTGCCGGAAAATAATTTTTCGTTTGCCGATTACAATGTCGGCCTCAGCTACGCCTATGCACCGGAGCGCCAGGCTGGTATTTTTGTAGGGGCTGCCATTTACCACATTTCAGAACCACAACTCAGTTTTTTCTACAATAAAGAAGAGCCGGAGCTTGGCGGCAACAACAAATTGCACCGAAAATATACCGCTTACGTGAGCGGCATTATCCCGTTGGGGAGTTCCATTCAGTTTTCGCCAAGAGCGTTGCTGTATGCCCAGGGGCCGCACTTCGCAGCTAATGCCGGCGCTAACTTCCGCTTTTTGGTCAACGACATCAGCGGCACCGCCCTGCACCTCGGTGCCTGGGTGCGTCCGGTGAAAAACGAGCAGGATAAAATCTTCATGGACGCCATTGTGGGCATGTTCGGGCTGGAATTCAACCGATTTTTGATCGGCGTGAGCTACGACGCCAACCTGACCGACTTAAATTTGCTAAAACAAGGCCAGGGCGCATTAGAAATTTCCGTGGCTTACCTTGGGGAATATGATGATGATTTGGTGTTGTGTCCGCAGTTTTAAATTGGGCATTAGCGACGAATTTATTCGCCAGTCTTTGCGACTGGCGAATAAATTTGCCGCTACTCGCTGTTCGCACATTTGGTCTGCCAACTGAAGTTGGCGACCACTACTCTTTGACCTTGTTCTTCAGTTTCTGATCGAAACTGCCCCACATTGTTTTCAAAGCCGGATCGCGACGCAGTTGTTTGAGCATTTCAATCGGACGGTCGAAATAAGCAACGAGTTCAGGATTCGATTCCACTGCTACCCCTTGGGCTTTCAGATTTGTTCTCAACTCCGAGTAGAACAAGTTCAGACGAGCAGCATTGTTGTCTAAGAAACGATCGAATTCTTCCTCAGAAAACAACATGCCCAGATTCGTTTCTTCCACGACTGCTTCAGCTACCGGGTTGTCCAGCAAAGCAGCTTTGCCTTCCAGAAACGCCATAATGTTGTCTACCTTTTTGTTCAGTGCTTCCACTTTACTGGTCAGGTCATTGGAATTGATGCCAACCGCTACATTCACATAATTGACGGCAGCGCCACCGGTAGCCTGCCAGGCCACACCTACGATGCGGGCGTAGTCTCCAATTTTCATATTTTCTTTGCTTACTGCAATGCCCATGCCGTCGTTGTTTCCGGAAGGCAGGAGGTAGTCGCCGATGTTCACTTTACCCACCACATGCACGGGAACCTGGCCCATAAAAGCAACTTTTTCGTAATTCGATTCTTCGTTTGGACGTGGCATATTGCCCAGCACAATCGGGCTTTTGGAGACCACCATGTAGTGGTCGGCGTTTTTGGTGTCTAATGAAATTTTGCCACCTTTCACGCCTACAATCTGACCGTAATGCATGTCCTGGTCTAATTCAGCGCGCTCCAGCCATTCGGCGTAGTCACCGGAACCGGATTCGTAAGCAACGCCTACATTACCCTGGACACGGTTTATGTAGTTGGCATATTCTACGCTCAGACCAGCAAGTTGCAAAGCTGCTCCGGCAGCCTGCGCTCCAATGGAAACGGCTTCCGCAGCCGTAAGGACCTGCGCGATAACCGTGGCAGCTTCTGCTCCAAGGGCGACTACATCCGTAGCCAGACCTGCAATTTCTATAGCGAATACGGTGGTTGAACTCGTGTATTCTTCGCTGGCTGTCAGTTCAGCAAGGGTTTGGCCTTCGATCCGTCCCTGAACGCCATTGGGATCAACAAACGTAACAAAGTTATTGCCAGTAGTGCGGGATTCGTTGATGCTCACCCAGATGCCCTGGTTGCTGCCCTAAACAACAAGCGGGTAAGGGACAGAACTGCCGTCGCCACCACCCAGTGTATTGAGGCCATCAACGACCAGTTTGGTGCTGATGTGGGCGCTGGTTGACACATCGAGTGTAGCCGTTGAGGTATTGCCATTAACGCTGGCATTTACATTGACATTCAGGTTATTGGTCGTGGTATTGCCCGTAATCACTGCGCTTCCGCCGACGTTTAGGTTCTTTTCAATGCCTACGCCACCTTGTACGACGACCGCGCCGTTGTCTTTGCTGGTGGATTGAGTCGCGTTGTTGAACGTAGCGATGCCCGTTACACCCAGCGTACCGCCCAGTGTACTGTTGCCCGTTACCCCCAGCGTACCACCCAGCGTTGTATTGCCCGCTACACCCAATGTGCCGCCGACTGTACCGTTACCTGTGACGTTGCTGTTACCACCCACGGAGCTGTTGCCTCCAACAGCGCTGCTGCCGATGACGCCGAGGTTGCCTCCCAGGTTTACGTTCTTTTCCACGCCGAGACCGCCTTCAATCACGACCGCGCCGTTGTCTTTGTTCGTAGATTCTGTCGTGCTGGCAAAAGTAGTCATGCCTGTAATCGTCATAGTGCCGCCAATTTGTGCATTGCCGCCCACGTTCAGGTTCTTTTCGATACCGGCGCCGCCTTCTACCACGAGTGCGCCATTGTCTTTGGTGGTAGACTGGGTCGTATTGTTGAAATGCGCGATACCGTTTACGTCTAAGGTACCGTCCACGTTGGCGTTGCGGTCTACATCCAGATCCTGGCCGATATGCGTATTGCGATCCACATTCAAATCCCGGTCAATGTCCGCATCCTGGCCTACATGCAGGTTCTTGTCTATGTTGCCGTTATTGTCTACATCTAAGTCGTTGCCGATGTGCACATTGCGGTCAATATTTGCGTCGCGGTTCACATCTAAATCCTGGCCGACATTGGCG
>Ga0163148_10000979_pt1 | contig 38182 bp, 32 predicted proteins | sample OliLakLV19MP7P2_FD_148606 | JGI IMG/M metagenome (GOLD analysis project Ga0163148, IMG submission 148606) | Freshwater microbial mat bacterial communities from Lake Vanda, McMurdo Dry Valleys, Antarctica- Oligotrophic Lake LV.19.MP7.P2 | ecosystem: Environmental > Aquatic > Freshwater > Lake >... | reverse complement strand
CAACGATTTCTATAAACGGTGTCACCGCTACGCGGTTATTAAATGCATAAGCCATTAAGCCGCGCAGCGGCGGCACCGTTTATAGAAATCGTCACGGAATAACCACGGAGCCGCGTAGCGGTGGCACGATATCAATACGACGACACACGTTTATCAATTCATCTAAAATCCGCATAACAGCGGCGCAAAAATCATCTTAAAACGCACACATTATGGCCAACACTTTCACCCAAATGTACGCTCAAATCGTTTTTTGCCCTAAAGGGAGGGAGAATTTGATACTCCCAAGCTTCGAAGAACGTCTTTATCAATACATTACCGGAATTATAAAAGAACGAGAGCAAAAACTAATTGCTATCAATGGAATGTCGGATCATTTGCACATTTTCCTCGGATTTAAACCAACTATACAACTCGCTGATCTGGTGGGTGATATAAAAACAGGGGCATCAAAATTTATAAAAACCAAGCGCTTCTTAACAAGAGAATTTTCCTGGCAAGATGGATATGGTTGTTTTACATACGGACACTCACAAATTGACGCGGTTGCCAAATATGTGATGAACCAAAAGGAACATCACAGGAAAAAAACATTTAGGGAAGAGTATTTACAATTTCTCCAAAAGTTTGAGGTGCCTTACGAAGAAAAGTACCTTTTTGAATTTTATGATTAATGTCGCATTCGTGCCGCCGCTACGCGGCTCCGTGGTTATTCCGCAACGATTTCTATAAACGGTGTCACCGCTACGCGGTTATTAAATGCATAAGCCATTAAGCCGCGCAGCGGCGGCACCGTTTATAGAAATCGTCACGGAATAACCACGGAGCCGCGTAGCGGTGGCACCGTTTATAGAAATCGTCACGGAATAACCACGGAGCCGCGTAGCGGCGGCACCGTTTATAGAAATCGTCACGGAATAACCACGGAGCCGCGTAGCGGTGGCACCGTTTATAGAAATCGTCACGGAATAACCACGGAGCCGCGCAGCGGCGGCACGAACGTCTCTGCGGCCATACAAACCAAAGAAGTGGAATATCTATATCATAATATTCTTTGTGCCGTAGCCTCACCCCGCAATTTCCAGTCTGGAGAAACCCCTTGAATCAAGACAATCCCCGGCGTTTTTCCGACTTCCAAACTGCCCACCGTATCATCAAAACCAAGGGCTTGCGCGCCATTGAGCGTGGCCCATCGCAGTAGCATGGAGAACGGCACATAACTCTGGTACCGCGCGATGGTTTTCATCTCCTCCAGTATCGAAAGTTGCCAGTTGGACGTGAGTGAATCCGTGCCTATGGTGACACGGGCCTGCGTGTCGAGAAAGGCCGAGTAGTCAGGCAGACGGTTTTCAATGTAGAGATTGGCGTTGGGACAGGTGGCCCAAAAGGTGTGTGGACCCCAGACTTGAGCGGCTTCAATATCAGCACGAGAAGTGAGTGTATTGTGGACAAATATGGTTCGGTTGGCGGGGTTCATATTCGCCAAAGCATAGTAAATTGAAGATTTGCCGATAGCCTCAAATTGATCGAGCGAAATGCCAAACTTGTTATAAAAAGCAAGAAACCCGCCTTTTTTCTCCAAAAACAAGGCTTCCTCTGGCGGAGTTTCCTGGTTGTGGATACTTACTGTGATGTTGGATTTTGGGTTGAATACCTTGATTTTTTCAAACAAACTTTTACTCACCGAGTACGGCGCATGGGGAACCATTGAGCGAGTGCTGCCTGGGGCAAGTGCTAACTGATCGTACACCGCCAACCCGTCGGCAAAGGTCTTTTCCGCAGCGGCTTCTTGTAGAAAATCAAAGAGTTCGAGAAAGGTATAGTAACGCAGCCTGCCCTTAGCCTTGGTGGCAAAGGTGTCGGGCGCGTTGGATATGTCGCCCAAGGCAACGATACCGCCATCGAGCATTTCCTGTTCGGCTTTTTCGATGGCCTCGGCGATGATCTCAGCCGATGCGTTGCGCTGAGTAACTACCCCAGTAATGAATGGTATGAGTCCCGTACCTGTATCCACCTTGCCTTTCATGTGCGAGAGTTCGAGGTGGCAATGGGTGTTCACGAAACCTGGAACGAGTATCCCCCGGTGTGTTTCGACGCTAGCTAAATCGTGATTTTTATGAGGTTCAATTGCGAGGATTTTGCCTGCGTCGTCAGTGATAACGACCGCATTTTCAAGTGGTTCGGAAGAAACAGGGCAAACCCAATCGGCAGTGATTTTGTGCATTTTATTGGTGATTGGTGGACTGGTGATTGGTTTATTGGTGGACTGGTCAATGGAAAAAGTTGCTGCAAAATTCTTATTTTTAAACGTTTTTCCATCTTTGCCAATCCATTTCTTCCGAATCCACTAATCTACCAATCACTATTCCACCAATCACCAGCTTATGTCTCGCTTTTCCATTGATCCAAACATCGCCCGCGCCCGCACCATCTCTACCGAAGTGTACACCAGCGAAGCGATTTTTGAAGAAGCAAAAGAAAAAATTTTCGCCCCTTCCTGGCAATTTGTAGGCGATACTGGCCATGTGGCCGAGCCTGGGGACGTGTGGCCGTTCATGTTGTTAGACCAGTATTTAAGCGAACCGCTGCTACTTTCTCGCGACAAAACCGGGGCGGTACACTGCATGTCGAATGTGTGTACACACCGGGGCAATATACTGGCGTATGAGCCTTGCAAATCCAGCCAATTGCGCTGCCGCTATCATGGTCGGATATTCGGTCTGGATGGGAAATTCCAGTTTATGCCTGATTTTTCCGAAGTGGAAAATTTCCCGACAGAGGCTGATAATTTGAAGCAACTGCCGCTTTTTCATTGGGGTAAATTGCTGTTCACCACCCTGAGTCCAAATTTCCCAGCGGAAAAATTCCTGGGTGAAATGATGCATCGTTTGGCCTGCCTGCCTCTGGATCGCCTAGAATTTCGTCCCGATCTTTCCAAAGATTACGCGGTGAATGCCAACTGGGCGCTCTATTGCGAAAACTATCTTGAAGGTTTTCACATTCCGTTTGTACACAACAGCCTGGGTGCAATGATAGACTGGAATCATTACGCTACGGAATTATACCAATATGCAAATCTTCAACTCGCGATAGGCAAAAAAGGCGACGCCTGCTTTGATTTGCCGCCTGATTCTCCTGACTTCGGCAAGGATGTGGCAGCCTACTATTATTGGGTGTTTCCCAACATGATGTTCAACTTTTATCCCTGGGGACTTTCGCTGAATATTGTTGAGCCACAAAGTGTTAGCACTTGTAAGGTGCGGTTCCTGGTTTATGTTTTTGACGAATCAAGACTCAATACGGGGGCAGGTTCGGGTCTGGATCAAGTCGAGTACGAAGACGAAGAGGTGGTGGAAAATGTACAACGCGGCATTCGTTCGCGCTTTTATGAACATGGGCGGTACTCGCCCAATCGGGAGCAAGGGACGCATCATTTTCACAGCCTGCTGGCAGCGTTTTTGGGTTAAAACTCAGGTACTGTGTGCCCCATCGTGACAAATATCACGTTGCGCTATTGACGGATTCCAGACTTTTGTCCTATAAACAGGTTTCATAAAACATTGGACGTTTCAGTTACTTGCAGTACTGGAACGATACGTGTAAAAGATACTTCAATTAATGGCCAACAACGTTTATTTTCCTGTCCTGTGGCTGGTTATCGCTGGTTTGGTGGTCGGCATTTTTGCCGTTATCGCTGCGGTGTCGTTATACCGCAGAAGGATAGGGAGCGACCCTGTCCAGCGAGCCCAATTCCATCGGCAATTCGTTGTTTTAAAGCGAATGAGTGGGCTGCTGTGGGTGCTTGTCCTGGCAATGACCGGCACAGGGCTTGCCGCCTGGTTCTGGGAGATGAAAGCACAAAACAATGCCCTGGCGGAGGCGCGCGCCAATTTGATGCCAACTTATGAACGGGGTAAAATATGGGAAACTCCAGACCCCTACCTCGCTCAAACGGACCACGAAGCAGCACTCATCGCCTATGGCCGCGATCTCGTAGCCCGCACTCAAGACTACTTTGGCGAAAATGGCCTGGTTCGGCCCGCCAGCATCAACGCAATGAATTGCCAGAACTGTCATTTGGATGCTGGAAGCAAACCTTTTGGCAACAATTATTTTGCTGTCGAAAGCACATACCCGCAAATGCGCGCTCGTTCGGGCGGACTTGAAACCATCCCCAAACGTGTGAACGACTGCTTCGAGCGTAGCCTCAACGGACAAGCCCTGGATACCACCAGCCGCGAGATGAAAGCCATTATAGCCTATATGCACTGGCTGGGTACAGGCGTTCCAAAAGGCGAAAAACCGAAAGGCTCAGGGCTGGTGGAAATGCCCTTTCTTGACCGCGCAACAGATCCTATTAAAGGCCAGCAGATTTACGTTGCAAAATGCGCTTCCTGTCACGGAGTCGATGGGGCAGGACTGCCCATGCCTGACAGCCCACGCGATTACCCACCATTGTGGGGCGACAAAAGTTACAATGAAGCGGCGGGGCTTTTCCGAATGTCGCGTTTTGCAGGCTATGTCAAAGTGAACATGCCCTTCGGTTCGACCTATCAAAATCCGCAATTGACGGATGAAGAAGCCTGGGATGTAGCAGCTTTTATCAATTCACAGCCGCGACCAAAACACCCGTTTCTCAATACCGATTGGCCCAAGATTGAGAAAAAGCCGTACGACCATCCCTTTGGTCCATTTGCGGACACCTTTCCCGAGATGCAGCACAAGTATGGTCCTTTCGGGCCAATTGTTGCATTTTATAAAAAATAAACACAGCACCAATGTGTTTTAAAATCAACAAAACATGAGCACAGATCGTCGCAAATTCCTCCGAAATTCCCTGCTGACAGGCTTAGGAGCAGGCCTTTCGCCAATGGCCTTAAGCGGAGAACCATGGAGCAATGAACTTCCCGATCCCGATTTTATCGGGACTAAACTTTCGGGAAGTTTGGATACCCAAAACGGTACCCTCACACTCCTGCAAACCACCGACGTACACTGTCAGATTCACCCGCACGACGAACTGTTTTGGGAAAATGGCAAGGCTGTGTTCCGAAAAACCGCGGGGTACGCCCACGTCACCACCTTGTTCGATCAGGTTCGGAAAAAGAACCCCAACACCTTTGTCATTGATACGGGCGATATGTTTCAAGGCAGCGAACTATCGGTCAAAACCACCGGTAAGGCCATCACGCCCATTCTAAACGCCATGGGCTACGACCTCTACCTGCCGGGCAATTGGGAAGTGGTGTACTACAAAAAAAACATGCAGACTTTGTTGGGCGGTCTTGATGCTCCTAAGGTTTGTGCCAATATGTTTCATGACGCAGGTGAGGGGAAAAAGGGCGAACTTATCTTCCCTCCGTATTTCACCTGGTCAAAACTAGGGGTGAAAATCGGTTTTCTGGGTTACACTGACCCGTTGGTGCCGCTGCGTCAATCGCCCAACTATTCCAAAGGCATTATTTACACCAAGCCAGAGGAGAACTTGGCTTATTACGTCAATGTGCTGCGCGAACAGGAGCAATGTGATTTTGTCATCATTCTGGCACATCTGGGCCTCTCACAGCAAATATCGCTGGCCAACATGCCCGAATGTGAGGGCGTGGATTACATTTTTGGCGGCGATACCCATGAACGCGTGCGCGAGCCGATTGTGTGCAAATATGCCAAAGTAGTAGAACCCGGCGCTTTCGGCTCCTTTGTCGGGCGACTGGATATAACCGTGAAAGACGGAAAGATCACAGGTCACCATTACGACCTCATGGAAGTAGACCCTAAAAAATACAAAGCCAAAAAGGAAATTTCAGCGCTCATAAAACAAATGGAAGCCCCGTATGTGGCTGAAATCGAGCGCGTGGTGGGTTACAGCACAGTGCCGCTCTACCGCTATTTTGTGGTGGAAAACACCATTGATACGCTTATCCTTGATGCCTTGGCCTGGAAGGTAGGCACCGAGATCGTATTGTCCAATGGCTTTCGTTTTTGCCCGCCGCGCAGTACACCTGATGCCACGGGCAATATCCCCATCACGGAAGGTTTTATCTTCGATATGTTGCCCGTGGATGCCACCGTTCGCACTGCGAAAGTAACGGGCGCACAATTGATGACATGGCTGGAAAAGGAACTGAACAACGTGTTCGCAAAAGACGCTTCCAAACGATTTGGTGGCTGGGTGGTCAAGTTCAAAGGCATGGAAGTGGCGTTCAATGCTTTTGGCGAACATGGCAAACGAGTGCAAATAGTGACCGTTGGTGGCAAACCACTCGACCCGGTCAGAACATATTCCGTCTCCGCCTGCGAGCGCGATGGCGATCCGGAAACCATGCTTTGCCGTATCCCGAATGTGACCGAGGGCAAAAACATGCCCTATTCTTTGCACACTGTTTTGAAAGAATATCTGGCCAAAAATTCCCCTGTGACACCGCTTCCGCATGGCTATGCCAAAGTGCTGGATGCTCCGGCTACTTTGCTGACGCAGGTGAGCGGGGTGGCGTATGATTTTAGATAGTATCTCATTGGTCATTGGTCATTGGTCATTGGTCATTGGTCATTGGTCATTGGTCATTGGTCATTGGTCATTGGTCATTAGTCATTGGTCATTGGTCATTGGTCATTGGTCATTGGTCATTAGTCATTGGTCATTGGTCATTGGTCATTGGTCATTGGTCATTGGTCATTGGACATTGGTCATTGGTCATTGGTCATTGGTCATTGGTCATTAGTCATTGGTCATTGGTCATTGGTCATTGGTCATTGGTCATTGGTCATTAGTCATTGGTCATTAGTCATTGGTCATTGGTCATTGGTCATTGGTCATGGGTCATGGGTCATTGGTCATTGGTCATTGGTCATTGGTCATTGGTCATTGGTCATTGGTCATTGGTCATTGGTCATTGGTCATTGGTCATGGGTCATTGACCAATGACTGTAATACAGTCGCTTCCAATTCAACAACCATGCACTACTTGCAAACCTTCAACCAAAGCTTCACCGGATACGCGAGCTATTTAGCCAACGAAGTCCTTAACCCACACTGGGGTAATTTCTTTTATTGGCTTATTGCCATTTCTCTGTTCGTGTACGCTTTGGAGCTGCTGTTTCCCTGGCGGAAGAACCAACCGAAGGTTCGGGAAGATTTTTGGCTGGACACGTTTTACATGTTCTTCAATTTTTTCCTGTTCGGACTGGTGGGATATGCGGCAGTGTCCAATGTTGTTTCGCAGGCATTCAATGATTTTTTGGCCAATGTTTTCGGCATCCGCAATCTGGTGGCAATCAATGTCGCCCTATTGCCCCACTGGGTCCAATTGCTCATTCTTTTTATAGTCCGAGACTTTGTGCAATGGAACACACACCGACTTTTGCACAAAGTGCCATTCCTCTGGAAAGTGCATAAGGTGCACCATTCTGTGCGAGAAATGGGCTATGCTGCGCACCTGCGCTATCATTTTGGGGAAACCATAGTGTACCGAACCATTGAATATTTGCCGCTGGCGATGATCGGTTTTGGCATTCAGGATTTCTTGTTGGTACACTTGTTTACCATCGTTATCGGTCACCTGAACCACGCCAATATTTACCTGCCGCTTGGGCCTTTGAAATACATTCTCAATAACCCGCAGATGCATATTTGGCACCACGTCAAAGATTTGCCGAAAGGCAGTTCGGGCGTGAATTATGGTATCTCGCTTTCTCTGTGGGACTACCTGTTCGGTACGGCCTGGATACCCCGTGATGGGCGGGATATCAAACTAGGTTTTGATGAAGTGGACGAATACCCGCACGGATTTTTTAGTCAAATGATTAAACCTTTTCAACGAAAATGAGACCTTGGAATGATTGGAAATTGGTAATTCTGGCTTGCCTGCTTCTAGGGCTTGCACCTTTTGTGCCAGAACCGCACCTGCTGGGCAAACTTCGCTGGGTGGCTGGTGGAGCTATCGGGATGAAACCTCTAGACTGGTTTGATTTGGTTTGGCATGGGCTGCCTTGGGTGTTTTTGTTGAGGCTTGTGTTTTTAAAAACCTTTGCTTCAACTAAGGGTTTATAAGTTTAAGATACATACAGATTATGAAACAAATCTTTGAAGTAGAAAACATTAAGTGCGGCGGTTGTATGAACACCATCAGAAAAGGACTGGAGCAAATGCCAGGTGTTATGAGTGCCCAACCTGAAAACGAGCACGGAACCGTCACGGTAGACTTTGATGAAAGCAAGGTCTCATCAGATGCTATCAGCCTCAAACTGACAGACATGGGTTATCCACTCGTGGGAGAGAACAATTTTGGGAAAAAAGCAAAATCGTACGTCAGTTGTATGATTGGGCGGATGTCGGGCGAGTAATTTCATGCAGAATGCCATACTTTGGCTGTTAAAAACTATGGATCAATACCGCCACTTGTTTCCTGACCTCGAAGATGGACTACAACGCGAAATGCAGGAAAAAGGTCGCATCTTGGCAGTAAAAGCCGGTCAGGTTTTGCTTCAAAGTGGCCAGAATATCCGAAGCACTATGATTGTGCTCGATGGACTGATCAAACTTTATCGCGAGAACGATGAGGGCAACGAGTTTTTCATGTACCACCTCCACCCGGGAGATGGTTGTGCGCTTTCTTTGATTTGCGACCGCAGTTTTAAGGTCAGTTCTGTGACAGCCAAGGCTGTGACCGACGCTGTATTGTTGGTCGTGCCGCTTGAACAAACCGAAAACTGGATGCGGCATTATCGCACCTGGTATCACTTCGTGGTCGGAACCTACCGCCGTCGTTACGAGGAACTGCTGGAAACAATTGACCATATCGCGTTCCAGAACATGGACGAGCGACTTGAATTTTACCTCCGTCGCCACCGTAAGGCACTCAATACCAATGTGTTGGAAATTACCAATACCCAAATTGCGCAAGAATTGAATTCCTCGCGGGAGGTAATTTCCCGTCTGATGAAAAAATTGTCTGAAGACGGCAAGGTTCGTTTGCTGAAAAACGGTATTGAGATTCTGAAACTTTGAAAAATTGTTTCAAGGTTTTTAAAAATATCGGGCCATACGTCATCTCCCCATTTTCTCCATAAGCCACTCGCGTTCAGCCACTTGACTTTCAATGGAGAGATCTTTCATTAGCACTGCATTGGCCGCTTCGTCATTGGGCATCAGTCGGATCAGTCTGAGCACGAATTTCACAAAATTGAGGTTGAGTTCCTGGTGGTAGCCGAGGTTTTTTTGCCGATTCAAATATGCCCCAAAACTCTGCAACAACGATTCGAGTGCGGATTGTTCGCCGAGTTCGTAGTAGCTGCGGACAAGCATTCGGCGGGCGTGGAGGTTGTTGAGCGGGTCTTCGAGTTCGACCTGTTGGAGAAGGGGCATCGCTTGTGCATAATCTGCCTTTTGAAAATAAAGGAATGCGCGGTTGTAGCGGTAGGCATTGTCGCGTTCCCTTGGGTGGAGGGCCTTGCGTTGTTGTTCAATAAACTGTTCTGTCCATTCATGTTCGCCCAAAGCTGCCCCGATTCGGATGATGTTTTTGTAGGTAAAACTTGAAAGAAAACCATTCTCTGTCAGGAAGTTGCGCTCCAATGCAGCGCGGTACACATCAAATGCTTCGCGGATGTAAACCCGTTTCCCTGAGTTCATTCTCCGAATGCAGCCGTTGATGGCCATGAGGTAAAGTCCTCGCATTTCCCCTTGTCCGAAACGGCTTTCATGCTTGGCAAGCAAGCGTTTTAATTGCTCAAAAGGGCGGTCATCGTCTGGAGATTGAAGCATCCGATAGGCATGATAATAGACAGCAACGGCAGGGGCTTCCAGCATTTCCCCTTGTTCCACGACGCTCAGGATTGCATCCAAAAGTTGCATGTGGTAGGTCTGGCCTGCCACAGCCTGGTGCATGAGCGCAGAACAGGCGTGGCGTAGCATTTCGGACACATAAAAAGTGGTTAGTTCGTCGGGTAGGGGTTGGAGATTTAGATTGGAAGAGCGTTCGCGTCGAGCCTTGTGCTCCAATTTTTCTTGATGGAGTTGGTATTGGTGGAAGTGGTGCTGAGCATCTCTCACATTTCGCCTTTCGCTTTGGTTGGCTGCTTTGTCCAGCGCTTTATCGAAAAGTTTGTCCAGGCCTCTGTTGCGGAGCCCGCGCACGAGGGTTTGATGGCATTCCGCCTTGTTGGATTGCCATTCTACGAGGGCCACATATTGTCGCAGGGCATCCAGCGTGTACGACATCAGGTGACGCAAGCGGCGGTTTTCATACACTTCGCCTGGAAAAGCGGCCTCGAATAGCCGCTCGGCAGCAAAAGCCTTCTGCACGGGCTTTCCGATGTGGGCAGCGAAGTGTTCGCATAGGCGGGTGACTTCATCGCGGCGGTTGAAAAGTGGGCAGCTTACGAATTCCACCAAAGCCCTGGATTCTTTGGTAGGCAGTTGCTGGAAGGCGCGGACTAGGAGGGAGCTGATCATGTATATGGGTGATTTAGAGGATTTTTATCCGCTAATGTCGAGGTTAATTAGAGTCATAATTTCGGCAAATATATTTTCAATATGTTGTAAATCAAAGTTTTAAATAATTAATTATGCGGCTTTGCTTGTTTTTTGTATTTGCTAAAGCAATCGAAAACTGTTGACTTTTGGGCTTGATTTTTATCTAATAATGATTTGGCTTATGAAAAGGTGCTTACTCTCGATGATGTTGTTGGTTTCTATGTTCATGCTTCGCGCTCAAAACGGATTTTGGGAGGAAGCGAAAGGGCCTTATGGAGGCTTCTTGTTTGAATACACGAAAACAAGCACAGGAAGGCTTTATGCCATTGCCGGTCCGAGTCAGACCTATCGCTCTGACGACAATGGCTTAAGTTGGGAGCGTTTGCCTGCTTTGGGGGAGTCTTTCCCGGATTCATTGGATTAAAAGGTCACGGTCGGCAATGCGGGTACAATTTTTCTGAGATTGTACAACAATGTTAATTTTACCAGTAAACATTATAAATCAACCGATGATGGACAAAACTGGGTGGAATTAAGCAACACGATACTTTTTATTTTTGAGACAGATAACGGCACGCTTTTCAGCAAAAGGTATAGTCCAGGGGTATGGCGTTCTACAGATGGGGGTTTAAACTGGGTTCTTGCGGTTAACAGTCCAGGGAGTATTGTCCTCACGCAGTTTGGAGATATTTTGATTGTTGAAAACCTCAAATTTCATCGTTCCCAAGACAATGGGGCCACTTGGACGACTCAAGCCTTTCCTGCCGGCCCAACCTTCTCCCAATTGTATGCTACCCATACAGGGATATTACTAGCGATTAAGAACGACACCCTTCACCGCTCTTCTGATGGAGGCCAATCTTTTAGTTCAACCACCATTCGTTCCACATATTTATTAACCCAGTTGGCCGTGCTGAATTCAGGAAGGATACTGTTACAATCCAGCACCAACCTCCTTTATTCAGACGACGATGGACTTTCTTGGCAAACCCTGGCTACACTTCAGCAAGGTGCTGGCGGGGACTTTGTCCCAATCGCTCCTTTGGGCGATGGCACTATTTTTAAGCAAAATTTGAATGCTTTGCTGCGCTCAAGCGATGGTGGATTGACGTGGCAGTTTTCGGGTGCCGGCATTCGTGCTGCTACGGAGATAGACATGAAATTTGTGTCGGATAGCCTCTATTATGCCCTAAACCAGATTGGTCTTTGGAAAACGGGAAATGCTGGGGATAGCTGGAAACTTATGACTTACAATACCCTTGTGAATTTTAACAATGGCTATTTTAACCATGAGGAAAATTTTGCCATCACCCCTTCTGGCGGGGTTGCTGCTTTTCAAAACAACAGATTGCTTTGGTCTTCAGATTTTGGCGAAACATTTACCGACATCACACCGCCACCTGGCCTTGCTTCAACGTTTCATTATGTATTTATCAATCCGCTTGACAACACGCTTTTTGTGAACGCGGGGGGCATGTATAAATCAACCAACTTTGGGCAAACTTGGACATCCACCGATGCCCTTGGCCGATTTCACGGCATGGCATTTCACCCTTCTGGTCGAATCATCGCAAACAGCCTTACGAATGTCTTAATCTCTGACAATGGTGGTAATACTTGGTCGTCGGTTCCTAACCCTTCAGGATGGAACAACTCGGGGCCAATTGCTTCTGTATCGCCCAATGGCACAATCTATATTTCCAGAAAAGATCAATCGCTCTGGCGATCAAAAGATGTTGGGGAAACCTGGGCCCTGCTCCCCCCGGTTCTAAAAGAAGGTGTCGTTGGAGACGAATCTATGGTCATTGCTTCCAACGGCCATCTGTATGTTTCTGATGGATATGAAGACGTTGTCCTTTCTGTTGACGAAGGGGCTACCTGGCAAACCCTTCCAGAAGCATTCTCCTTTCAGCGCATCTCGAATATTGCTTTGTCGCCCAGCCAAAGATTGTTTGCGGGGGTGTACGGCCATCTCCCCAATCTGTATCAATCCTCCTTTCCCGTCACTGAAGGTGCATATATCGAAGGTTACGTCAAAGTAGATGCAGATGCAAACTGTTCAACCCCTGATGCGCAAGCGCCGATTAAAAACAGAATAGTGAAAGCGGCAGGGGAGCCTTATGAATACTACACTAGCACCGACTCAGAAGGGCACTACATCTTCTTTGTGGACACGGGTTCTTACCAAGTCGTACTCCAAAACCCAAGTAACATTTGGTGGGATTACTGCCAAGACAGCATCTCTGTGGAACTTCCCGAGCTGTTCATGAAGGATACAGTTGATTTCGCTGCCATTCCACTTTCTTTCTGCCCCCTCATGACCGTTAATGTAGGCATCCCACAGCTTCGTCAATGCTTTGACATTGAAGCCTTTGTGACCTGCCAAGACACCAGCCTGCACTTCAACCTGAAAAACACAGGCAACGCGCATTCGCAGACCTTGGGCTATATCATCATAGAAGACGACGTTGTGTTAATGACAGGACAGGAGGGTTACGATATAGCCGAAGATTTGATCCTGGATTTTCCCGCCAACGGTAAAACATGGCGCATCGAATCAGAGCAAGAACCCGGTCACCCCTTCTCGAACCTTGCATTGGCTTTTGCCGAAGGCTGCGGTGGCTTTGGGAGTTTGGGATACATCAACCAATTCCAGGTAAACGGTATTCAGCCCTCCTGGCACCGTATGTGTGTAGAAAACATCGGTGCTTTCGACCCCAACGACAAACAAGGATTCCCAATCGGCGTTGGTTCGGAACACAACATCCGTCCCGGTCAGGCGATTGATTACCTTATTCGTTTTCAGAACACGGGCACAGGCACGGCCTTTACCGTGGTCATCCGCGATACACTCTCGGCATTTCTTGATCCCATCAGCATTCGGGCTGGCGCAAGCAGTCACCCTTACACCTGGAGTTTGAGCGGACAGGGCGTTATCCCTTTCAGGTTCAATAATATCATGTTGCCCGATTCCAATGTGAACAAGTCTGCCTCGCATGGTTTTGTACAGTTCAACATTGCCCCGTACGCTGATGTGCCATTGGGCAGTGTCATCGAAAACAACGCCGCCATCTATTTCGATTTCAACACCCCGGTCATCACCAACACTACCTGGCACACCATCCAGAAAAGCCCTTTGAGCAGCAGCTTCGAACCAAAACCCAAAACAGCTCAGCTCGGGCTGGAAGTCTGGCCCAACCCGTTCAGCTTGCGCACGAACATTCGTTTGGAGAAAAAAACCAGCGGAACCATCCTGCTTAATATATTCGACAGCCGGGGAACGCCTGTAGCGCAAAAAACCGCAACCGGTCCCGACATCGAATTCAATGCCAAGTACTTGCCCGCTGGGCTGTATTGGGCTGAAATAAGAGATATGCAGGGCAGATTGTTGGGCAATGGAAAATTGGTGAAAGAATAAACCCGCTCATACTTGCAGCAGCCATGCAATTTATCATACACCTCATCTTCGGCCCTGACTTTGTCGGTGTCATGCCCGACAGCTGCCACTGCTTGGTGAATTTTGCTGGGCTTCAGCTTCGTTTCGTCAAACTGGACCGTCAGTAGTTTCGTTTCTTCATCCCATTCCGCCGAAATCACCCCGTCAATGGAGGCGGCTTTTTCGATGCGCTTTTCGCACATCCCGCAGTTGCCGTACACTTTGAATTTGGTGGTCATGCCCGTTTTCGCCTCGTTTTGAGCGTTAGAAGACGTAAGGGTGGCCAGATTGAGGAATAATATTGTGCTGAAAAAGAGCGTGATTTTCATAATTTTTCAATTTTTGAGTTTTACAAGCCACTCGGCGACCACCTTACCCCCAAATACCCCACCTGCCGCATCATCGGCGCCCAGACCTGCGAGCCGTTGAAAAACGGGGAACTGGGGTTGTCGGCACTGATGATAGCGTGATGCTGCTGATAGCCGGTGATATTTTCGCAGCCGCCGTAGAGTTCGAAGTTCTGACCAAATTTGCGGGTCAACTGTGCATTCAGAAGCGCAAACGTGGGCGTTATGGACGGAAAATCATGCGTCAGGTTATGCGGCAAAGGCGAGTTGTCGGGCAAGCGCTGCGGACCAACTATTTGGACGTAAGTATTGAAAGACCAGCGTTTGTTTGGTGTAGTATAGTCTACCGAAACCAGTCCGCGCTGGCGTGCCACGAGTGGGATGGTTTTCAGTTTTCCATCTGCAAATTCTGCCCGCACGTCGTTCCATTTGAACGCAAATTTCACGTCAAGACCTGGTAACGGACTGTATTGAAAATTGAGCAATGCACTGTTACTGAACGATTTGCCAGTTGAATTATAAAAATATACAACCATGGTCGAGTCGGGCAAAAGCGGCTGCTCTACATCCACCAACACCTGTCGAACAAAATCAGTGCGGTACAAGTCCACGCTGAAACTCGCGTCGCGTTCGGCAATTTTAAAGTTCTGCGTGAAATTCACCCCGTAATTCCAGGCTTCTTCTGGGCCTAAAACCTCGACATTCCCACTATTGGGCGAATTGAAAACGAAGTTGCGGTTGCTTGCCAAAAGGCTGATGTTTTCAGCTACCACGTTGGGCGAACGGAATCCTCGTCCAGCCGACACCCTCACAATGCTTTTTTCAGTGAAGTTGTACTTGGCACTCAGACGCGGAGTGGCTTGCCAACCAAATCGGCTGTTCCAGTCAACCCGACCGCCCAGCACTACAACCAAGTCGGGCGTTTCCATCCGTACACTGGGTCGGCTGAAGGTGTACTCGGCCATCAGCCCAGGGACAAATTCCCGGCGGTCGAGCTTGCCTTCATTCACACTTTCTTGAATATCATCGTATTGAATCGAAGGTGCGACGAGTATTTTGTGGTTGGTGTTGCTGATGATGTTTTGGAAGAGCGTTTGCCAGTACAAGGATTTTTGCTCAGCAACGTAAGCATTAGGGCCGAATTGAGCGCGTGTGCGATGCCACGACGCGCCTAAGATGTTGCCCAATTCCAGAAATTGTTTGCCCAAAAACTGCTCTTTGCCGTACTTGGCCCAAGCTTCCACGCGGTCGTTGTTTTGGTCAATTTCAAACATCGGCCCAGTATAACCCTCGATCTCTCCTAATTGTCCACTTTGGCGACGGTCAGTGAGTGCCTGCACGTTGAACTGGGCGCATCCCGCTGGCCCATCGTATTTCCATCGGTACAGTCCGTTGAGCTGTTGGCGGTTGGGCGAGTCTTTGAACTTGTCGTCATTCATGTCCCAGTTGTTTTCCACAAAAGAGCCGTGGAGCAAGAGACCATTCGAAGCAGTTTTGCCTTTTTTATTCAAATGGACATTCACTTCGCCACGCCCTTCGGTGCTGCTGAAAACATTGACAAACAAAGGTTTGTCCAGGTCTGGTTTCACTATTTCAGCGTTCACTTGTCCGGTGATGCCCGTATTGCCGTTCTTGACAGTGCTCGCCCCTTTGGCCAAATCCACGCCACTCAGCCAGGTTCCCGGGATATATTCGAACGCAAACGGCGTTGCAATACCCGTCATGGTAGGGCGATTTTCAACAAGAAATTGACTGTAAATGCCGCGCAAGCCAAGGAGTTGGATTTCTTTCACACCTGTCAGGGCATTGGCGTACGTCACATCAATTGCGCCGTTGGTTTGGAAGCTCTCGGATAGGTTGCAGCAGGGCGCTTTACGGAGTTCTTTGCTTGTAATGGTTTCCACATTGCGAACGCCAAGGGTCGAAATGTGCGTATCGAAGCCCTTGCCTTGCACCGTCACTTCTTGTAGTTGGGCCACGCCCGTTACTTCCACCCAAATTTTGTCTTCTCCGGGCAGCACTTGCACTTCTGCGGAGGTATAGCCGACGTAGTTGACCACCAATGTGGTTTCTGAATTGCGGGCGGGAAGGCTGAAACGGCCTTCTGTGTCGGTCACAGTACCTTGTTTCGTGTCTTTCCAAAAGACCGAGGCCCCGATGAGGACTTCTTCTTTTTCGTTGGTGACGATGCCGGAAATGGTGGATTTGTTTATTTGGGGATTTGGGGATGGAGGGTCCGTTTGAGCAAAAGCCGAACTAAATCCTGCTATAAACCCAAGTAGGGCGATGATATTTTTCATTGCTGGAAGTTGCTTGTGTTGCGGAAAGTTATTCCGTCTGTAAGTGTTATAGTTGCCTGAAACGAAGTTCAGGGTAGGAGCATTGACGATATCGAAGTTTCGCCTAATGCCGCTAAAGCAGATCATTAATCCGCCGAGCAACAAAGATTTAGCAACGAAAAACACCGTGGCGCACACAGATCATGCGCCCGGAAGGGGAAGGAGGCGGTCGTTCAAATGCTTGGAAATCTCCCTGTTGAACATCCCAAAAAACTGGGGGGAAAGCCTGAAAACTGGGGATGATTGTCCAGGCTTTGGGGAAATCAAGTTTCTTAAAATCAGCGCTGCCGACTTCAAATTCAGTCTTGAGTTGGAAAACCTGCGTGGTCTTTTTAGTACATCCTTGTTTTTCAGGAGCAGGCTTTTGGCAACAAGCAGGTTTCGAGGGCGAAACCTTTTTTGCACAGCAATCAGATTCCTGAACACTGGAAATATTGACCGGGTGACTTTGAGTCACCCGGTCAATGTTTCCTGCTTGACAAGCATCGTCGGCATCAAAAAGGGAGACGGATGTCTTTCCCAGACAGTAGCAATAAACTTTCTGTACGCTCACGCCGACAGAAGCACTGAGCAGTGCAGCCATCCAAAGCCAAACGAACGATTTATTGGTACGGGAAATCATTTTTTAAAATCGAACACAAAGGTAAAATCAGATATTAAGAACAGCAATTCAAAGCAATGGTTTGCCAAGCGTTGACACATTCAAGTGGCGTTTGCTTACCAAAAACAAGAACAACACAGCATTCGGTTGCATATAAAAAATACAAAACAAGAAAGGTTGTTTGCGTTAATACAGCGAAATAATTTGTTTTTTTTCATTTTTTTCAAAAAAATCTTCGTAAATAATTCACGCAAGGGGAATTTTTTGCATTAAAAGACATTTATATTTGCAGTACAAAGAAACCACCCAATCTACTAACCTTATTCCCCCATAACCTATGCCCCCCCAAAAGGTATTCTATTGCGGCAGCAATGCCAATCTCTTGCGCACCCTCCGCGCAAGCGGCGGCGGATCGCTTCAAGTGGAGCAAATTCCTGAATCTCTATCCTTCAACGACCTTGCCCGAATGTCAGATGTTGGTATGCTCGTGCTGCAACACGAGCCGCCCTCATCGGATAGTTTCGCCTCGCTCCGCAATTGGCAGCGCGAAAATCCAGATGTGCCGGTGCTGGTGCTGACTTCTGATTACACCCCCGACACCACTAAATTTCTAATGCGTTCTGGCGCTAAAGAGGTGCTTCCATTGCCTGTAGACGGCGACAAGGTGCTGGCTTGCTACGAGGCATTTTTACCTGGCTTTCGGCACGCTCCTCCAAAAACAATCAAGGGGGGCAAAAAGGGTACAAAAACAGGCAATATGTTGCTGGCCGCAGCTGCCCCAGGCATTGTGGTCGCCGGGGTGGAAATGCAGGCTACGATCCTGCCGCAACTACCCCAACAAGCCCAGGCTGTCATCGAACAAAGTGTCGAAAACTTTTACAATGGCTTGGAGGTCAACTATTTTGGCTTATTGAAAGTACGCCTGAACGGCAAAAAAATTGATTTCAACTGGCAGGCAAAAATGCTGTTCGGCTATTTAGCCTACCACTCCAACAAGGCGCTTTCCCGTGATCATTTGGCTCGCGTTTTTTGGCCCGAAAAACAAGAAAGCCAACCTGAAAGCGCACGTCGCAGCCTCAACGTGGAACTCAACCATATCCGCAAAGCCATCCGTCAGCAGACAGGTATGCAACGCGAACTGATTGTATTCGACAAGAACTGCTACCGCCTCCAACTTGATCGCCCGATGCTGTCTGACGTAGCAACGTTTAAGGCTTTGTGCCAAAAAATTCAGATGCTACAACGCGAGGGCCAGCCCGTGCCAGACGAGATTTTCCAGCAAGTCATTCAAACGTATTCGAGCAATTTCCTCGACGACTGCCCTGAGGATGCGCTCAATTGGGTGGAAGTGGAGCGTCAGCATCTGGGTGCGCTTTTCGAGCAATTGGCCGATCTGTACAGCGCCCAACTTTGCGACAAAGGGGAATACTACCGCGCAACCTCTGTGTGCCACGAAATCCTCACGCGCGACCAGCGTATGGAGGCGATCCACCGCCGGCTGATGTTTTGTTATGGCAAGCTGGGTATGTGCAACAAGGTTGGGCAACAATACCGCCTGCTCTGCCAAATCATGGAAAGAGAGTTCCAGTCTAAACCTTCGGCAGAGACTACACGGCTTTACCTGCAAATAAAAAAGGAGTGTGAGTAGGATTTTGGACTGCTGGACTTTGGATCCTCTAATGCCCAACGTCCAACAATCCAACGTCCAAAAAAATGGAATAGACAAGCAGGGTTTGTAAGTTTGCGCCCCCAAACTTATACGAACACACCTCAACATTCCAGCACTCAGACTCATGGACACAATAGGCATTTTAGGGGCGGGCGCAATGGGCAGCGGTATAGCACAAGTGGCTGCTGCTTCAGGGCACAACGTGGTGATTTGCGACAACCTTATCATCGCGCTCACAAAGGCAAGCCGCAATGTGCAGGCTACGCTTAAAACTTTGGTGGATAAGGGGAAAATGACCGATGCAGATTCTTATGCACTGTTCAGTCGCCTCAAATTTACCGATCACATGAGCGAGTTCCGCGACTGCTCTATCGTCATTGAGGCTATTGTTGAAGATATTGAGCAGAAGCAAATAGCCTTCCGAAGTATGGAAGCCATTGTTGACAAGAGCACTATCCTCGCCAGCAACACGTCCTCGCTTTCTATCTCCGCCATGGGGGCTCCGCTCAAGCACCCGGAGCGCATTTTAGGAGTACATTTTTTCAATCCCGCACCACTTATGCGGCTTGTGGAGATTATCCCGGGCTTACAGACTGACCCTGATGTGGTTGAGCGCGGCAAAAGTCTTATTGATGGTTGGGGCAAGACTACCGTCGTGGCAAAAGATACGCCGGGCTTTATTGTCAATAGGGTGGCCAGGCCCTACTATGGCGAAGCACTGCGCATTTTTGATGAGGGCATCGCCGATGAGGCAACGATTGACTGGGCGATGCGCGAACTCTGCGGTTTTCGCATGGGGCCATTTGAACTGATGGATTTCATCGGCAACGACATCAACTACGCTGTTACAGAGGTGGTGTTTTCCAATTTCTTTTTTGATCCCCGCTACAAACCTTCTTTCACACAAAAAAGGCTAGTGGAAGCCCATTACTTTGGTCGAAAGAGCGGTCGTGGATTTTATGACTACAGAAATGGCGTAGCCCTTCCAGAACCCACCAAAGACGAAGCCCTTGGCCGCGAAATCGCCACCCGTATTCTCGCCATGCTCATCAACGAAGCTTCAGACGCACTTTATCTCCGGGTAGCCAGCCGCGAAGACATTGAATTGGCCATGACCCAGGGCGTAAACTATCCCAAGGGCCTCCTCTCTTGGGCCGACGAGATTGGCATCCCAAACATAGTAGAAAAACTCGATTCCCTCTATGTGGAATACCTCGAAGACCGCTACCGTTGCAGTCCACTGCTACGGAAAATGAACCGCGACGGGAAGCGATTTTTTTGATCGCTTCATCACTCCATCACTCCATCACTTCATATCATGCCATCCATCTTCACTAAAATCGTCAACGGCGAAATTCCTTGCCACAAAATTGCCGAAACAGACGACTATCTTGCGTTCCTCGATGTGCGCCCTCAGACTTATGGACATACGCTCTGCATCACGAAGCAGGAGATTGATTACATTTTTGATGTGGATGACGAGCTTTACGCTGGGCTATGGCTTTTTGCCAAAATTGTGGCCAAGGGCGTAAAAAAAGCCGTGCCCTGCAAACGTGTATGTATTGTGGTCATTGGCGACGAAGTGCCGCACACGCATGTGCATTTGCTCCCGTTCAACAGCATGGAAGATGTGACGTTCAGCCGGGGCGCGAAGGTGAATCTCTCTCAGGAGGAGATGGCGGCATTGGCGGAGAAGATTGCTGCGGAGGTAGTGTAAACAAGCCCTCGTAGGGTTTAAAAACCTACGAGGTTTAAGTCCCCCCATCAATCAACGGCAACGTGACTGTAAAATACTGCCCATCATCTATCACATCAAAGCCCGTAATCCCCAACTATTCATAGCGCTGGCGAAGGTTGTCTAACCCCACGAAATTGGATTAGTCTGCAAGTTGCTTATGGCCTTGCACGCGATGGCAAGACAAACAAAAAAGGTATCCCCTACAATCCCTTCCATCTACCGATGCTGGTGCATTGGAGCGATACCAATTTACCCCGACTATTCAGGTTTTTGGAACCCCTTAATGCGCTGGTTGCAACAACTGGCCGTAATAAGGGGCGTTGACCAACAGTTGATTCATCGGTATGTGAGGATATAAGTAACCGAGCAAAAATTACGCTTTCCTACCCTTTCAAAATCGAGGTTTTAGCCTACTTTTGCGCCTCTTTTTTAATATTTAGACAGCCTCAACATGTCGAAAAGAATAAAAATCGCTGCGCTACTCCGCACGGAACCTGTCGGAACCCAAGTCACCGTAAAGGGCTGGGTAAAAGCCTTTCGCAACAACCAATTTATCGCCCTCAACGATGGATCTACCTCCAATAACCTGCAAGTGGTGGTGGATTTTGAAAACACGGACGAAGGAACACTCGCCCGTATCAAGTTCGGCGCGGCAATTTCTGCCTCAGGCTTACTCATTGAAAGCCAAGGCAAAGGTCAAAAAGTGGAATTAAAAGCCACCCAAATCGAAATCCTCGGCGACTGTAACCCCGATGATTTCCCGCTGCAACCAAAAAAGCAAAGCCTTGAATTTTTGCGGGAAAATGCCCACCTGCGGTTTCGGACCAACACTTTTGCTGCCGTGTTTAGGATTCGCCACGCAATGGCTTTTGCGATTCATAAATTCTTCAACGACAAGGGTTTTTGCTACCTGCACACGCCTGTCATCACGGCCAGCGATGCCGAAGGTGCTGGCGAAATGTTCCGTGTGACCACGCTCGATTTGGACAAACCGCCTCGTGCCGAATCCGGTGATGTGGATTTTTCCAAAGACTTTTTTGGTCGCAGTACCCACCTCACCGTATCGGGTCAATTGGAAGGCGAATTGGCTGCGATGGCCTTAGGAGAAATTTACACTTTTGGCCCCACCTTCCGCGCCGAAAACTCCAACACCACGCGTCACCTGGCCGAGTTCTGGATGATCGAGCCAGAGCTTGCTTTCTACGATCTCCACGACAACATGAACCTTGCCGAGGAAATGCTCCAATACGTGATTCGCTACGCCCTTGAGCATTGTGCCGACGATTTGAAGATTTTGGAAGATCGCCTCACGGAAGAGGAAAAAACCAAGCCACAGGATCAGCGCAGCGAAATGTCCCTGACCGAAAAACTGCGTTTTGTGATTGACAATGAGTTTGTTAGGATTACCTATACCGAAGCAATTGATATTCTGAAAAATTCCACGCCAAACAAAAAGGGCAAATTCCAATATCCCGTTGAAGGCTGGGGCACCGACCTGCAAAGCGAACACGAACGGTTCTTGGTGGAAAAACACTTCAAAAAGCCCGTCATCCTGACCAACTACCCTGCTGCCATCAAAGCGTTTTACATGCGCCAAGATGAACCGAAGGATGGAGTTCCCGGGCCAACCGTTTCAGCCATGGACATTCTGTTTCCAGGCATCGGCGAAATTGTAGGTGGCTCACAGCGCGAAGAACGGTACGACCGGCTTGTGCAACGGATGCAAGAAATGCACATCCCGGAACACGAACTTTCCTGGTATCTCGATACGCGTCGTTTTGGAACCGCCCCGCATGCTGGCTTTGGTCTCGGTTTCGAGCGGCTCATACTTTTCGTTACCGGGATGACCAACATACGCGACGTGATCGCGTTCCCAAGGTATCCCGGGAGTGCGGAGTTCTGATTTTTACAATACTTTTGCAACCCTATGCAACGAGTAACCCTAAAAGACAAGGCTTTTTTGGTCGGATACCACACGCAAGAGTGGCGTGAAACTAAAGTACTGGAGAAACCAATCTCATGCGATGCTAGTAATGCTTGGTTAGGGATAGGTTATTATTTTTGGAGCGAAATTGAGTTTGCTCATTATTGGGGGCAGGATTTTAAAAAGCATCGAACAGGATGCTATGACATTTATTCTGCCTATTTGGATATAGCAAATTGCATAAATGCTGTTTTTGACGAAGAAGGGTATTTTTTCTTTCGAAAAAAGGTCGAAATAGCAATACTGCACTTTTTGAATAACGGTCAAGATGTGAGTCTGAAAAAAGTTCATCGTTTTTTGGCTGAAAATGTTTGGCAAAAAATGGGAGTTACTGGTATCATATACGATGATATTCCTACAAACCCACGTATCAAAAACAGGGTTTATTCCGAAATACCTGACCTCTATTATAAAAAAAGGATTCAGATCGTTATTTTTGATCTTGGAAACATTTTCAAATTTTCGATTGTTCTAGAAGAGCAAACATAAAATCCCTCTATCATGCTTAACTACAAGGAACTTGACACGCTTTTTGATCATATTTTAAACGAGTTTTCTAAGGCGGACTTAGAAAACTGGCTTGCATTTGATGCTGAAAGAGAAATGCTTGAACGGCTCCAAGACGGAGAAACCGTTATTACTCATCATAGTATTACAGTAACAAAACTGTTTGATGCCCGGGAAATCTTCCTTGCCGAACCCTGGGTAGATGATATTTATACTCTAGCTGCTTGACTATGCAAATCCGACTTATTGACATTCAATTTACAGATGTTGAATGTCATGTAAAAACTTCTGACAAGGCAATCACTGCAGAATTAGACACTAGTTTAGTTGTGGGGTTGGTAGAGAAGGACGGAAACCAGTTTGCTGTTATTTTTGAGATTGGATTATCTAATAAACGTAAAACTTTTAAATTTAAAGTTAGAGCATCTGCCCATTTTGAATCTAGCGAAAAGTTGACTGAAGATTTTATCAACTCTCCCTTTGCTCGGATTAATGCTCCAGCAATTGCCTTCCCATACGTCCGCGCTTTTATTTCGAACTTTACCTTGAATTGCGGTTATAATCCCGTAATGTTGCCATCATTCAATTTTGTAGAGATGGCAAAAGAAGATAGTCTTGTCTCAAAAGGGTAACACACTTCTACATCATGTCAAAGGTGTGTTACTTTCTGCTCCTTTTTACTGCCTGCTGCTTACTGGCTTGCGGCTCCCCCAGCACGCCCCTTGATGCCAACACACGCATGCGCATTGACTCCATCGCCAATGCGCAAATCGCCAAAGCACAAGTAGAGCACGACAGCCTTTGCAAAGCAGCAGAAATCACGCAATTGCCTCATCTGGTGGATTCTATCAAGAAAATACGGTTGCGGGAAATCGAGGAACAGTTGAAGACGGTGCCGAAATAATCGTTTTCCTCCTTTCTTCTCTGGCTTCGAAAAGTTGCAGCTTAGTTTATTAAAATCGAAAGCCCCTTGGCTTGAACAAGGGAGCAAAAAAAATTGAACATCGAAAAGGGGGAGAAATCACAAGTCCCCAATCAACCAATCACCAAAGCTGCCGCTCTCGCCACATTCTGCCCATCCATGGCCGCTGAAATAATCCCGCCCGCGTAACCGGCGCCTTCTCCACAAGGGAAAAGCCCTCCTACTTCAGGGTGCATCAGCGTGGTCGGATCGCGGGGGATACGCACGGGCGAACTCGTTCGGCTCTCTGTGGCCACCACATTGGCTTCTGTAGTGAGAAAACCGCGCATTTGGCGACCAAAATCGGCCAACCCGTCGCGCAAACGCTTGTAAATAAATCCTGGTAGGAGTTCATGGATCGGTGCGGGATATAGCCCCGGGATGTACGAGCTGCGCGGCAAATCCTTCGACATTTTCCCGGCAATGAAGTCGGGCAGTCGCAGCGCAGGCCCTTTTTGTCCGCCATCACCCGCTCTAAAAAGCCGCTGCTCCACTTCGGCCTGCAATTCCATGGCGGCAAATACGCCGTGTTTCGACCAAGGTGCAAGGTCTTCTGGCTCTACCGAGGTCACCATGCCAGAATTGGCGAAGGGAGAATCGCGGCGGCTCATGCTCATGCCGTTCACTACGATTTCACCGGGAGCGGTAGCAGAAGGCACAATTAGTCCGCCGGGGCACATACAAAAGGAAAAAACGCCACGTCCGCCCACCTGGCACACCAGGCTGTAACTCGCTGCCGGGAGTTCGTCCGAGCGTTGGTTTTGCTTGTATTGAATGCTGTCAATCAAAGCTTGTGGGTGTTCTACCCGAACACCCAGCGCAAATGGCTTGGCTTCTATTCGGATGCCTTTGGCATTGAGCAAGCGGTAAATATCACGGGCGGAGTGGCCTGTGGCGAGAATAACGGCATCGGCAAGCCATTCATTGGAAAGCGAAATTTCTGGTTTTGTTGTTTGGGTTCGAACGCCCAACACTTTCCCGTCTTTTAAAATGAAATCAGTGACGCATTGCTCAAAATGCACCTCGCCGCCGTATTGGAGGATGGTTTGCCGAATGTTCTGCACCACCCCTGGTAGTTTGTTCGAGCCGATATGCGGGTGCGCTTCGCTGAGGATATCGCTTTTGGCACCGTGCTCAACCAAGAGTTGCAGGGCTTTTTGCACGTTGCCGCGTTTCAAAGAGCGGGTGTACAATTTTCCATCGGAATAGGTGCCGGCCCCACCTTCGCCAAAGCAGTAATTGGAGTTAGGATTCACCTCGCCAAACTGCTGGATGGCTTTCAAATCGCGACGACGGAGTTGCACGTCTTTACCCCTGTCGAGTACAATGGGCTGAATACCAAGCTCCAGCAACTCCAGCGCGGCGAAATATCCTGCCGGACCTGCCCCTACGATCACTACCTTTTTCTTTCTATCCACCGGACGAAAACCTTCGAGAATGGCAGCCCTTGGGCTGAAAACCTCTCCCGGCCCGAACACATCCACACGAACGCGAAAAACAGGCGGACGCGAACGAGCATCCAGCGAGGATTTCAAAATTTCGAGATGGGAGATTTGGTCAGGGCGAAGGCCGGATTGACGGGCAGCTTTTTCCAGTAGTAGGGCTTGATTCTCCCGTTCGTGCGGAAGCAGCACGAGTTCAACTAAGTGTGCCATAATGTTTTGTGTCCCGTTTTTATCGGGAAAGATTAAGTTTTAAGTAACAAGTTCCATCTCAAAACGGATACTTGTTACTAAGCTCCTTTACGTGTCAGCCGTTGCTTATCCTCAGAAATGTAAAAGGTATCTGGTACGAATATTTTGGTGACCGCAATCTCGAGGCACTTTTGGCCATCGAGGCGTTTGATAGGTTTTCGATCGAGATTTTTTGTAAATATCCTGACCTGCTTGGGGTTAGGGACTGTGGAAGAATCCGTGACAAGGTCGTAACGGCCAATTTTAATAAGTTCTGCAAGTATTTCGCGCGATGCATCCCAAATTTGTACGTTGGTTTCCACCAGAATCGAATTGCCGGCCCATTCGAGCACTTCATATTCACCCGCTACCTCGAAATGGACCGTTTGAGCAGAATCCACCTCAAACACTTGGTACATAGTACGTTCCATTTGGGCATTGGCAATGGGGTTGAAAGCCAGTAAAAAAGGCAGCATGTGCAAAAGGGGTAGTTTCATGTTCCTGAAATAATTTTGGGCAAAGGTCGGCTCAAGCGGCCAAACAAAAAAATGCCCGAACGCAAACACGTTCGGGCACATTGCCTAATCAATTTATTAAATAGAAAACCAAAGGTATTAACCTTCATTTTTTGGCCTCGGCCAAGGTGGCAGCACTGGGCATCAATTGAATTTGCATTTCTTTTGGGACGAATACCACAATGTTGAGTGTTTCTTTGAACTCTTGACCTTTTACTTTCAACTGTTTCTGTAAGTTGGGGGCCGAGATCACGAGCGCGTCGCCATCTGCCTTTGAAGCCAGATTGTAGCGACCGATGTTGGCAAGTTCGTTCAGCATAGGCCCATTGCCTGAGGGCAGGCTGACACTTATTTCAAAACGTACACTGGGGCTGTCCCATATTTTCAGGTCAATGACACCGGGGAGCTCAAGCCTCAGTATGCTTTTGCCGTCAGTGTTGAAAGCCTTGGTGAATGTTTTCCCTGCCGTCGTTTGGGCAGAAATGGAGACAGCAAGGGAGGTGATTAAGATGATTGCGAAAGGAAAGCGTTTAGTTGTCATGGCGAACCTCCTATTTTTATTGGGTCAAAGTAAGATTTTTTTGTTTGAAAAAGCAAACGTTTTGCAAACTTTTTTTCACAATCATATACGTAATGCCAAACATTGCGGTTGGGTGCAAAGCCATTTTTTTAAAAAAAATATTTTTTGCATGAAAATCCTGAAAAAAGCAGTGCGAGACCCAAAGCCCAACACAACTCTTGGGATAACTTGGGGAAATCAGGATTTTCGCTTGGGCTCGGAGCTTTTGCCCACCACGTCGTCCACCGAAACGATTTTTCGATGTTCGGTATGCTTGAAATTTTTTTTCGGGTCGCGTATTTTGATAAGCGATGCGAACTGCCGAAGCAAGAATTTCGGGACCTGCCACAATGCGTTCCACACCGCTGGCGGAGCACTATCCAAGCGGAGCGACCACAAGATATTCATTGAAAAAACAGCGAGACCAGCTACCAATACTGCTGCCCATATCGGCGCAACAACAATCGCCAAACCTGCACAACAAATGGCCAGGCTTACTTGGATGAACATGGGCAGCACAAGCGTGACAAATCCAAAATACAGTTGGTTGAAATTTAGTCCTGATAATCCTCTCCAAAAGATACCCAGCGCGTTTGGTATATTTTGGAAATAGGAATAAAGCCATCGGCTGCGTTGCGTTTCTACGGCTTCCCCGGTTTCTACCTTCTCGTCGTAAACAATGGCTTGACGGGCATAGGCGATGCGCTCACCACGACGGAGCAGGAAATTTTGAAGAATCTTGTCCTCCTGCAACATTTTCTTTCCCTGTTCTTTGCCTTGCTCAATATCCGGGCTTGCCAAGTAGGCCTTGTAAAGCGAAGTTTCCGTGGCCATGCCAGAGCCGCTGATGACTGCTGATCCACCCAATCGGAACGGCACTTCGCGTTCGATATAGTTTTTGTAATGCTCCCCCATGCTGTCAAGTGCGGCATAAGTGGTGTCGAGGTTTTTGGCAAGGCGTTGTCCCTGGATGCATCGGAAGCCCAAATTGGTATAGTGGTTTATCTCTTCCAAAAACTGCGAGTGGGCAAGGTTGTCAGCATCAAATACAACGACATAATCGTGTGGGAGGCGAAAATTTTCGATGGCGTGTAGCAGGCTCTTGACTTTTAGTCGGAGCGGCTTGGTGGGACGGAGGATTACAAAACGCTTGTCAGAAATGCCAAAATCAAAATCGGGGCATTCATCGGCCACGAGGTAGATCGTCAGGTTTGGGTGGCTTTGGCAGCGGAGAGATTCGACCAATGGACGAGCAATGGCGGCATTGCGGTAAGCAGTGATGATGCAGGCGAAGTGGTGATTGGTGGATTGGTAATTGGTGATTGGGGGATTGGTGGTAGGGGACTCTCCTTCGCTTCTACTCGCCTTAGCCTTCGGCGGCGGCGAGATGCTACGGCGGGCAAATTGGTGTATTGCTTTCTGCCCATGCTTTTCATGCCCAAACAATTGTGCAAACAACACCGTGACAAATGGGTACACGAGTTGAATGGTGACAAGCAGGCAAATTAATGCAAAAAGGCTCAGCATGATTGATTGAAAACTCCCCGGAACTTCTAAACTTCCGCGAAGTTGGTTGATGATTTAGTACCTGAAAAAACGCCCTTCCAAAACGCTTTCAAATTTTCAAATTCGCCTTTCAAAATATAAACAATGCAATTTTTGGGTAAGATCACAAAAAACAAAAAAGCAAAAAACAGCACCAGCTTCCAGCCCTCGAAATTGCGTCGCATGAAAAGAATTCGGTTGCGTGTGAGGTAGTAGGTTTTGGTCGTGCCCATTTTGCGGAGGGTAAGGCTTTCTTTGTGCCAAACACGAGCCTGCTGGTCCACCCAAACTTCAAAGCCAGAACGACGGATGCGTTCGCACCAGTCCAATTCTTCATAATACAAGAAGAATCCTTCCCACATCGGGCCAACTTGCTCCAGTACTTTTCGGGGCACCATCATTGCAGCGCCATGAGCATAGGCAGTCAGGCTTGGCTTGGCAAACTGCCCATGGTCTTGTTCGCGCTCCCCTATGGTTCGGTTTCGTCCTGTGAAGGGTGAGACAGGGGTCATTCCGGCGTATTGAACTATGGGAATCGGGTTTTCTACTTCGGCCTCGGTCTGTGGAAAATAACAAATCAATGGGCTGACTATCCCTGCATTTGGTTCGGATTCAAAGCGTTGTAGCAGTTGCTCGATGCAACCAGGCGCTAATTCAGCGTCGTTGTTGACAAAAAACAGATATTCGCCCCGAGCCAAGGGGAGTGCAAGGTTGTTGCCTCCGGCAAAGCCAAGGTTTTGCTCGCTGCGAACAAATTTCACCGCTGGGTATTGGTCTTGAATAATCGAAGCGGGGTTTTCTCGGCTGGCATTGTCCACTACCAACACTTCCACGTCGCGGTAGCCCTGTCTTTGGATGCTGTCGAGCAAAGCACAGGTCGTTGCTATTTCGTTGTAATTGACAGTGATAATGGAAACCATAAACGCTCACGGCTAAACACTCAAACCTCCTCCTTTTGCACAAATGCACTAAAGGTTTTCAGCACTATTTTAAGGTCGGCTAATACAGAATATTTTTCTTGAGAATAGGCAATGTCTAAGCCAATGCGCTCTTCGGCGGTCATGTCGGGCTGGCTTCGCTTAGAAATTTGCCAAAGCCCTGTGATACCTGCCGGAGCAAGAAACCGAGCGCTCCATTCGTCGCGGGTAAGCGTTTCGGCTTCATAGAGCGGAAGCGGGCGGTTGCCAACGAGCGACATCTCGCCGCGCAGAACGTTGATCAGTTGTGGCAGTTCGTCAATGCTGTATTTTCGGATAAACCGCCCCACGCGGGTAATGCGGGGGTCTTGAGCAATTTTGACAAAAATAGGTTTGCCGCTAAACGTTCCATTCGGGTATTGATTGAGGTGCTGCATTCCCATCAATTGTTCCTCAGCACCAGTATACATCGAACGGAGTTTGAGGAATTCAAAAACCTGATATCCTGAGCCTACCCGTTTTGACTTGTACACCACTGGCCCTCTTGATTCGAGCCAAATTGCCAGCATAACAGGCAACCAAATCCAAGATGTAAACACGAAGACAAGACTAGCGCCTATGAGGTCAAAAATGCGTTTCCCCAATGGAATGCGAAACCTGAAACTCTCGAGCTTTACCCGGTTACAGGCCTCTAAAACACTGGGTTTGAACTGGTTGAGAAATCCCAGCCTATTCTCCAACATTAGCCAATCCACCGGGATGGTGTAGCAATCGTCCACACCATTGGCAGCGAGGGCGGTTTTATTGGCCGGTTTACCTTTTTGTGTAAACACTACCAAAGGCACAGAGCAGAGGTCGGGGTGGGCGGCCATTTGTTGCGCCAATCTATAGTGGTCGCTGATGAGCCAGTCCAAATCGCACAGTACCGCGTAAGGCAAATTGTAGGTGGCGAGATCGCCCACACGTTTTCCCAGCCACAAAAAGGCTAGAAAACCGTTGTTTTCCAAGGCGTACTGGTATGCCGTGCTCTGATATGGAAAGTTGTTGATGTTGCCATCAAAACCTTTTTGAAAGCCGACAAAGAGCAGTTCTTTCGCTGTAGCGAGATCGTAATCGGAGGTATGCGGGTTGGGATGCATGATTAAAATTAAGCGGATCGGTGTTTGTTTTGCTTGTCCCCGTCTGTCAGCCCACGATGTCCATCAGCCGATTTTGGAGCTGCGTCGGGCTAAAAGGCTTGGCAAAGTACTCGTAAGCCCCGAGCATCCTGAACCGATGCTCTTCGCCGTCGTCGTCGGTATTGCCACTGCCCAAAACCACCACTGGGATATCGGCCCAAAGGCCGCTACAGCGAAGGTTGAAGAGCAACGCTGCGCCATCAAGCACTGGCATGGCAGAGTCGGTGACGATGACGTCGGGCATAACGCCTTTACTAAGCCAGCTCATGGCTTCGAGGCCATTTTTGGCCCCCACCACATCAAATTTTTCGGAAAGGAAATTGCCAATAATCCGGCGAAGACCATCGTGGTCTTCTACGAGGAGTAACCTTCTGCTCATAATGTAATCGATGTTTGGTCAATGATTAGGCTCCCCCACATTTGGGTGCGCCAGAAAGTGTTTGATTCTGTTCGCTTAACGATACTTCTACAGAAGGGGGGATTAATCTGAAAAAGGATACTTGGCACCTAAAAAGTACCTGGGAAAAGATTAGAACCTGGGAGGTTTTGAAATATTTTTCTTAAAAAATGCTACTAAACGTCTAAAGATTTTTCCAATACAAAAGTCAGTGCTTTCTTACTTGGAGGCCTTACAAAGTTCCTGAAATAATTTATAAGATTCACATATTCAAAAATACCGCAAATCTCAAAAATCAAATCACAAACGATGAAGGTTGCTAACAGGATTATACAAAGATAATGCCGTTTATAAAAGATGAAGCCCTTCCGGGCTAATTTATCGCGCCAATCCCTGGCAGTCTATCATTCATTTAATTTTTTAAAAATAGGTAAAAACCTCTCTATCAGTTTTTTGAACCCAAACACGCAGTTCTTGTATTTTTGGTTAAATCATTTTGCCCATAGCATCGTTACACCCAAATAGCCCAATTTTACTACGAAATGCCTATCCGACACACCCCTCGCTTTACCTTTGGCGTTTCATACCCTTTGCGCATGGTCGAAATCGTTTTTTGGTCGGGGCTTGCCCTCATTTTCTATGCATACCTCGGCTATGGCCTCGTATTGTGGACTTTTTTGCACTTTAAACGATTGTTTAAACCTGTTATCCAGCCTTATTCAGATGCTCTCCCTGAAGTAAGCTTCATCGTCTGCGCTTACAACGAGGAAGATTGGATTCTTCGAAAACTTGACAATTCCATTGCAATCAACTACCCACGGCACCTCATTCAGTTTTGCTTCGTAACAGATGGCTCAGACGACCGAAGCACCGAACTTGTACGCACTTACCCCTACCCTCCCGACCTGCGCTGGTGTCTGCTTCACCAGCCCGAACGGCGCGGCAAAATCGCCGCCTTTCAACGGGCCATGCAGCAAATTGAAAGCCCTGTCGTGGTCAGCACCGATGCCAATACGCTCGTGAACCCCGAAGCCATCCACCGACTTGTACGACATTTCGCTGACCCGCAAGTGGGTGCCGTGGCAGGAGAAAAACGGATTTCGATGGCCGATAAAGACGACGCGAGCAGTGCAGGCGAGGGCATCTATTGGAAATACGAGAGCCTTTTAAAAAAGTGGGACGCAGAACTTTGGTCCGTTGTCGGCGCTGCTGGTGAGCTCTTCGCATTCCGCACCGAATGTTACGAACCCGTGCCACCCGACACGCTGGTGGAGGACTTTTACCTCACCATGCGCATCGCACAGCGTGGCTGGAGGGTGCAGTACGAACCGGGGGCATGGGCTGCAGAAGCCTCTTCTGCATCTGTGGCTGAAGAAATGAAACGAAAAATTCGCATTGCTGCTGGAGGCTTGCAGGCCGTGTGGCGGCTTGCTCCGCTCCTCAATCCGCTGCGCTATGGGGTGCTGAGTTTTCAGTACATCTCGCACCGGGTGTTGCGTTGGACGATAGCTCCGCTGTTGCTTCCAATCTTGTTGACAATCAATATTTTACTCGCCATTCAAGGAAATATTTTCTATCAAATTTTGCTACTGGCGCAAACCCTTTTTTACCTTGCGGCTTTGGCAGGCTGGTTTTTAGAGCAACGTAAATTGAAGGTTAAAGCGCTCTTCGTGCCTTACTATTTTTGCCTGATGAACTGGGCGATGTATGCGGGCTTCATGCGGCTAATTCTTGGGCGACAATCGGTTTTGTGGGAAAAAGCAAAACGAGCTGCGGAGTAGCAGGAGAGTATTCAGAAAAGTGTGGCACACCTCGCCAACCATGATCTATTTTAGGTGTGCCACACTTAATTTAAAAAACCCGGTCACCTTTCGGCGCCGGGCATCCATCTATCGTATGAAGTCTTTCTTACTTGAATTCAATTTTTTACATCGTTGAATTTTGGGGCTCCGTCCATCGAGTGGCTCATCTTTTGGCCTCCGAAACGATATGCCACACCAACGTTCACGGAATAGTCGGCAAAAGCGGCATCGCCATTGCGGGGAATTCCAAATTGGTCATTGCCAGCTGCAATATCAGCCATACTGCGTGTGCGCTTGCGGTAAAGTGCATAAGGTATGTTGACCGAGAACACAAATTTTCCGCGCTGAATAGCAACTCCTGGCTCTGCTGAAACAATAAAGCCTGGACGGCGGAAACCATTGCTGCCTCCAATCAGGTCTTTGTTGGGAATCCCTTCTGCACGCATCCCCAATCCTACTGAAAGGTTTTGGGCAGGCAGTACAACATAGTTAATGCCCACGCGCGCCACAAACTGGTCAGCAACAGAATGGAATTGGGTGATCTTATCTATATCGGTGGAATTAGCCGTGATCACACGATTGACCGTGCTGTTGGTTTCCTTCGGATTTGACATGTAGAAACCATTGAAATACAGCACTGCGCCTTTGAACAGTGAGGAATAGCCCTGTATTTCAAGGCTGATACCTACACCTCCATCGCCCAATTGAATAGACTGGTCAACAGCTTTAACAATGGTAGAATCCCCACCATCTGTAGCCTTGCGTCTGTGGAATTCATCCTGAACATTTGCGTCGCCAGTAGGCAATTTAACTCCAAGACCTACAGCCAGGTTATGCTTAATATGTTTTTCAGGATTGAATAGCCAGTAAGAACCAGACAAACGGACATCGCCGATGCCTTGTGTACCCGTGTTGAAACGTTTTTGTTCTGGATTGGTATTGAGGCTGTTTCCATAGTGCTCGTACAAGGAAGAGCGATCGTAGTGGATGAGCGGCAGGTTGAAAGACAAACTCAAGCGATTGCTCAAGCCGTAGGTGATCCCCAAGTCCAGAGAATTAGCCCAGTTGATTACTTCGGTGTTTTTTTCAAGGCGTTCTTTTTGTTCCGTGTCACTTTTGTAATGGCGGAATGAGCGAAAATAGCGGTAGTTGGCACCTAATTGCCATTGGCCTTTGCCTAGTACAATTGAGCTGGAGGCAGTGCCCCCACAGCCGCCCATTGGACGGATAGCGACGCAACCTTGCGCAGAAAGTTGTTGTGAAACCAACAATAGGATGAAGCCAAAGAAGAGTAGGATGGGTAGTTGTTTCTGCATGACGGGAAATCTAAATAGTAAAATAGTGCCACAAAAGTATAGCCACATTATCCCGAACCTGCTTAAATTGGCTTAGAGATTCCTTAGAAGTGTTCCCCGCACAAACAAAACCCCGGAGGTTTTTAAAAAACCTCCGGGGTTGCAAGCCAAGCCTCGGCTCCAGTTTATCGCACCAAGGTCACATCCATGCTCTTTCTGTGGCGTTGTCCGCCACATTCATATTCCAACACCCAAACGTACACATCCGATGGCGCGGGCTTGTCGCCAATTTTGCCATCCCATTGAGCATTGGCGCCAGAGCCTTCGTACAGTTTTTGTCCCCAGCGGTCGTATACCCGAAGCAAAAGAATGACCTCTGCCCCCTCGTGCGGCACTACCCGGAAGAGATCGTTCGCACCGTCGCCATTTGGCGTGAAGGCGTTTGGAATGTGAATCATCGTTTCGTCGCAGACAAATACCCGGTACTCAGCCGAGTCACGGCAGCCGTTGACGTCGGTTACCACCAAAAGGAACGTAGTAGAGGTGTCTGGACTGGCCTCTGGATCAGCGCAATTGCAACTGAGTATTTCAAGATTAAAGGGAGCCCATTCGTAGGTAATATAATCGTCAGGGGTTTCAATGATCACGCTCTCGCCAAGTGCTATTACCAGCGCCGAATCCTGTTCTGGCAGTTGCGGATTGGTCGCTTGATTTACTACCACGCAATAGGTGCTGTCACAACCCGTGCTGCTTTGGGAGGTTTTGCAAACCTCCCCTGGAGTGCTGTAAAATTCTCCCGGAAAAACTTCCACCGAATCGCCCTGACAATAAAGCGCCGGCACTCCGTAGGTTTTGATAGGCACTACTTTCAGTTCCTGTGTAACGATGCTATCACACCCGATCGCATTTTGAAGTTCCAAGGTGTAAATTCCGGGCACATCGGTTGTCTTGCCAAGTATTAAAGCCAACTCACCTTCGCAAATCGTGATGGCTGGCAATTGCTTGCTTGAGGCCTCGTTCACCCCAACAAATACACTGCCTGTACCTGTACAACCTCCTGAAAACGTCACAGTTACGCTGTAAGCAGCATCGTTTGAAGGCTGAATCACCTGTGTTTGCTGGTTGGGGTTGTTTATACCTGGTCCGGTCCAGTTGTATGCTGTGCCACCCGCCGTGGCTTCGAGGGTAGCGGGTTCGCCTTCGCAAATTGTAAGACTGTCGGATTCAATGCCGAACGAACCACCAAACTGAATTTCAAATTTTCGTTCAATAGTGCAATTTCCCGATGTCTCCTGCAGCACCAACGTTACCAGGTCACCCGCTTGCACATCTGGGCCGGGCGTATAGGTCGCATTGGCACACGCAATGCAACTCAGTCCATTGGGCGTAAGCCAATTGTAGTTGTTGCCTGCTATGCTGTCTGTGCTGACATTGACTGATTGAAGCGCACAAAGTCCAATCCCTGTCGTCACGATTTGGTTTCCATCAAGCGGAAAAATACGATCCGTGCAAGCGCAGTTTTCGTCTGCGGGAATAAGGGCTATGAGGTCACAATATGCCGAGGCAGGCAGGTTGTTGAGATTGCCCGAAATTGGGAGTACTCCACCCGGAGCGATGGTGCCATTTGGGGTAATCTCTGCTACAAGCGGGTCTGTAAGGTCAATCTGGCCGTTGCCGTTCAGGTCGTGGTAAAGTTGAATTACAGGGTCTGTGGCCGTTGTATTGCCCGCATTTTCGATTACCGCGTTAAAATTGGTTTGCCCGGCCTGCGTGGTCAATTCAAAATTATTTAGTTGAAGTTCAGGATTTTGCGCGTTGAGGTTGAGCAACGCTTCGCCAGTAGCCACATAAATATCACAGAATTGGTTGCTCGATGAGCAAAAAGCCTCCGTCTTTTCCCGTGTCTGCAAAAGCACAAATTTATCGGCGCAGCCTGCGGGATCGTCGTAGCGAATTCTAAACGTGAACACCAGCACATTGCCCGCCCCGATGTTGGTCGGCAAAGGCAATTGCAATTGCTGGCCTGACACTTGTGGTGGCCCGTTGGGAGCATTCGTGCCCGCTTGGTAGGAGCCGCCCACAAAGGACGTGCCCACTGGAAGCAAGATGTAAATACTATCGCCTGCCATCGGCACATCGTTCACTGCTATGCTGGCCGAAAGTTGTACTTCCTGCCCACAGCCGGCTGCGCCAGGCGGGCTGGTAAATTGCAAATTGGAAACTGCTGTGTAAGTTGGCTCCACCCCTTCAATGCCAATGGGCATGCCGGGTTTGCGCAGGATGTTGGAATAGATGCCACAAGCTTGCACCGATTCAGCGCCGTAAATCGGCTGGGAATTGGCCACCACGCCGCATTCGGCGATTACCCTGAAGCGGATGCGCAATGTGTTGAGCGGGTCCTGGTCTGCCGACAAAAGGCCGTTTTGCGCCAGCAAATTGGACGAAGCCTCAGGGTCGAACTGCCATACGTTGCCGGGCAATTGCACCGGGTTGGTCATATTGACAAATGCCCCGCCCCCAGGGTAGGAAAGTTGCGATGATCCCGGTTGAACACGCATCCCGGGCGGAAGCTTGATGCTCGGCACGATGTTGTAGGCCGTGCCATCGTTGGCGTTTGAAATTTCAAATTCAAAAAATCCGGACGGCTCACACATCGGCACCGAGGGTGGTTGGTTCACAATGACCAATTCCAATTCTGGCGGCTGTGGGCGGAGTTCGATGGTTTGTGTAAAACTGCCGCAGGCGTCTGCATTGGCGTTGAAAACAGGTGAACAGTCCCAGCCAAAACGTAAGGTGACGGTAACCGGGCGACAACTGAGATTTCGGGCGGTGAAACGCAACGCAGGCTGCGCAAAACTTACTAAATCGCCCAATTGATACACGCCACCCACTTGTGGTACAGGAGTTTGCCCCGGCATGAGCAACAGTTGCACATCCGCCAGATCACCGTCAGACTCAATACTCAGCCAGGCGTTGGGGGCATCCACAGCCGCATTGTTGCGCAGGAAAAAATCGAGCAGAACCTCCTCCGTAGGCAGGTACAGGATACTGTTTTGGGTGAAAATATTGAGCTGGGGGCTGCCGCTCTGGTAACCATTGGGGTTTGCGATATAATAAGTGGCTTTGACGGGGTCGTGAAAACACATATTGGCATATTCGAGGCCGACTACTGTGCGTCCAAACTTGGTGCCGTTATACCCACAGGTTGTGTCAAACCGGGTACTTATTTCAAAAGAATAACCCTCGTCGAGCAGGTTGGCAAAGAAAGGATCGAGGTTGAGCGTGAGCGAATCCCCGCCAAAACCCGGCGTGAGTGGGGTGAGCCCAAAAAGTTGGACGTTGTCCTGCAAGCGCAGGTAATTCAACTTTGTTTCGAGCAAAGCCACGGAGGTCGGCAGGCTGTACGAATAATCCGTCACCGTGGAAAGTTGCCGCACTTCAAAAGGGAACATATTGGCCCGTGCAATGCGCATATTGTATTGGAACGGCGAGACTTCTGTGCTTTGGGCGCAAGGTTCTATGATTTGGGCAGCCGGGTTCACCGATTCGAGGTAGCCGGAGAATTGACAAATCTCTTTTTCGGTGCAAAAGTTTTCCAACTCCCAAGAATAAGTCTTGTCCGTATCGCAAATGGAATTTCGGAAATTGATAAGCGGTGGTGCGTTCGAGCCATTGGGGGTGAAATTGTTTTCAAATTTGAAATCAGAAGTAAAAATCAACGAATCCCCCACCGAAAGCACAAATCCGGATGGCAAACAGGGCAATTCATCAAACGGGAGGTCAAATTGATGGAACATATTGGTCAGCACATCAATGATTTGCGGCGGGCGGATGTTTGGCTCGGCTACCTGGATGATGTGCTGGTCGGATTTGATACCGGGTAGGCCGATGGGGCAATTGTATGTCTCGCCACCCGCCGTTTTGATGGTCAAATGGGAGGAGACAAAACTGGTGGTATCGTAATTGGCAAATAGCATTTTGCCCAAGTCAAGAAGGTATGAGTCTCCGTCAAGGGTGTCAAAATCACTCTGCCACGACTCGAAAAAGACTCGAAAATTCAGTTCCTCCAAAGTCCCTTGCACCATAAATGCCCTCAGTTCGGTACGGAGCGTATCGCCCACGAGGAATCGGTCGCGGCGTACGCCGGGTGCATTGGCAATGTTGTTGTTGTCAGCGGCGCGGTCGTCATTATTGTCTTGCAGGCCATAGTTGGTACGGTAAGAATCAAAATCTACCACCACCAGG
>Ga0163148_10000978_pt1 | contig 38231 bp, 25 predicted proteins | sample OliLakLV19MP7P2_FD_148606 | JGI IMG/M metagenome (GOLD analysis project Ga0163148, IMG submission 148606) | Freshwater microbial mat bacterial communities from Lake Vanda, McMurdo Dry Valleys, Antarctica- Oligotrophic Lake LV.19.MP7.P2 | ecosystem: Environmental > Aquatic > Freshwater > Lake >... | reverse complement strand
TCTCTTCCACAACGCTAACCGATCCGTCGCGTTGGCGATGACGCTTGAGCCAGTAGTCCAACGTCGACTGCCCGATCCCCAAGCTCTGCGCCGCCTGCTTGGACGTGTAGTCCTGCTTCGCCACCATATCAACCGCCGACCGCTTAAACTCGTCCGTGAACGTCCTGTGCAACTTCCTTGCCATGATGAATTGCTCCTTCGAACGGGTAGTATGTCGTTCGCCAGGAGCGTCCACCATTCGTGGGGAAGCTCACGCTAAAAACCAGTTTGTGCAGCACACGGCCATTAGGATGCCTCGTTTTCATTTGACTCTCCTTTTGAAAAAGTTTGCTTCGATGCCTGGCCATCGGGCCAACTCAAAACCATCGAAGCAATCAACATAAAGTTGGTGGCGACAGAAAGCAGCTGCTGAGCCCTAGGTGAAAGGAAACCAGCCGACAAGCCACATCCGCAATTGAGCGGATTCGCTTCAGCGAGCTGGCGAACCGGGCTAATGGTGACTAATCCCAGTGCTAAAGATGCGCATGAGAACGAAATGACTCGCTTCTTGTCCAGCAACAACAACACGAGAAGTATTGTCTCCAGACTGATCAGGACATAAGTACTGTACAATGCGTTAGCGGGAGCGAAATGCCATACCTGTTGAAGTACAGCGACAGTCGGTTGAGGATTTACAAGCTTTCCAATGACAGAAGCGGCAATGACACTGCAAACAATATAGGCCGTGAGCCGTGAGCCGTGATCGAACTGTCCGAGTCGAACCCCATGTGTAAAAATGTTAACTTAGCCAGGCTAAAAGTAAAGTATGAAATCAAAAAAATGCGATCAAATATCAAAGTACATACAAAACTCAAACGGATGCGGCCGGATGCGGATCGCGTCCACTTCGTTTTCGCGCTTGTACTTAATCCAGTAATGCACCACGTCGGCGGTGAACACATCGCCTTGCAACAGGAAATCGTGGTCGTCCTGCAACGCGTCGAGCGCTTCTTCGAGCGATGCGGGCGCGCTTTGCAGGTTTTCGTATTCATCCGGATGCAGGTGATAAAGGTCTTTATCCAGCGGCTCGCCGGGGTGGATTTTGTTCTGGATGCCATCAATAGCGGCCATCACCATTGCACTGAATGCCAGGTAGGGGTTGCACGATGGATCGGGGCAGCGGAACTCGAGCCGCTTGGTTTGGGGCTTTTCAGAATACATCGGAATGCGAATGGCCGACGAACGATTTCGGCTGCTGTAGACGAGCGTGACGGGCGCTTCGTAACCCGGCACGAGCCGCTTGTAGCTGTTGGTGGTCGGGTTGCACAGCGCGCAGAGTGCTCGGCCGTGCTTGAGAATGCCGCCGATGGCGTATAGGCCCATCTCACTCAGGCCCGCAAATTTGTTGCCGGCGAACAGGTTTTTGCCGTTTTTCCAGAGGCTGAAATGCGTGTGCATTCCGCTGCCGTTGTCCTGAAATAGTGGTTTGGGCATGAACGTGGCGGCCTTGCCGTGACGGGCGGCGACATTTTTGGCGACGTACTTATACGTCATCACGTTGTCGGCCATCGTCAGCAAATCCTGGTAGCGCATGTCGATTTCGCACTGCCCGCCGGTGGCTACTTCGTGGTGATGCGCTTCGACAGGAATGCCCAGTTCGATGAGCGTGGCGACGATTTCGCTGCGGATGTTCTGCATCGTGTCCATCGGCGGACACGGGTAGTAGCCTTCTTTCAACCGAATTTTGCTGCCGAGGTTGGTCGGGTCTTCGCTGCCGCGATCCCAGATTCCTTCGCGGCTGCCGACGTAATATTTGGCGTAGTTGATACCCTGATCGTAGTACGCCTGATCGAAAATAAAGAACTCAAGTTCCGGGCCGAAGTAGGCGGTGTCGCCGATCTTTGTCTTCTTCAGATAATCAATCGCCTTGCGGCCGATCGATCGGGGGTCGCGGCTGTATTGCTTTTTGGTGATCGGGTCGCGCACGTCGCAGATCATCGAGAGTGTGGTGTGCTGCAGGAACGGATCGATGCGCGCGGTGTGCGGCACCGGAATCAGCAGCATGTCGCTTTCGTTGATCGCCTGCCACCCGCGGAGGCTCGAACCATCAAAGCCGAAGCCGTGTTCGAAGCTGTAAGTTGACAGCTCGCTGATCGGCACGGTGGTGTGCTGCCACAACCCTGGAAAATCCATGAAACGCAGGTCCACAAACTGGACCGCGTGTTGCTTGCAGAGCTTTAGAACGTCTTGCGGCTTCATGAGAAACTCTCTCCTCGGCAGCGATTGGTTGGTGAGGCGGACGGGGATAGTAAGCGATGCCGCGAAAGGATCAAAGCAGGCGAAACCAAAGCGGCGGCCCGTAAAGGCCGCCGCTTGAAACGAGGATGGCGTGTGGGCAACGTATGGCAATCAATCCAGCATTGCCAGATCGGTTTCTTCAATCAACTCACTCAACTCAAAATCTGCGTCGACGACGACAACATTCGAAAACGTTTCGTTCCCGATATTGCCCCACCGCGTTGAGCTGCTCCAGCCGATGTTTGAAAGCGGCGCAATGCGCGGCGCCGTGTCCGTCAACAACTGCGACAGGGTAATGCCCGCATCGATCATGTTCGATACGCCAAATGCCGCGGTATGGCCTTCGCGCAGGATGCGGTTGACTGTTTCCGGTCCCCAGGTTGCAAAGGTCTGCCACGTCTCACCTTCAGGCGGGTAGCTGAGCAAACGCGTAACTTCCCCGGTGATTTGGCTATCCCGCGCCGCCCAGAACGTATCAGGGTTGGTTTCGGGATTTGTATATTGCCAGATCGACTCTTCGGCGAACAAGCGACCGCTCGTCCAGTGGGTCGATGTAGCCGGCGGGCGCGGCTCGCCGTAGACGTCAAGGCCCTGCGTGCGAAGCTCCTCGATGAACGTCCACTCGCGGTCGCCGGGGTTGATCGCCAGGCTCATATCCAGCCCGATATTCATCCCGGCGGCCATGGGCAGCGCAAAACTGTCATGCACCCGATCCCACCATGCCTGATCTTCGAGCCCATCGAATCCCGGGCTGTTGCGCGGCGTGCCCATGTAGGCGATCACTTCAACCCCTTGCGCAACAATCGGCTGCCACGCGGCGACGAAATCATCGAGCAGCCAGTTCAAGCCGGCTTCGCGCGCATGGATCGCCTGGTCGGCAAGGAATATTTCGCCGGGCAGATTACCAAATGGATTGTGCAACATGATCCGGCGGATGCCCCAGTCCAGTTGAGGCTGAACGTAAGTCTCAACGAAGCCGGTCCAGCCTTCGGCCTGGATATTCCATGCGACGCGTCGATCGGCGGCGACGGTGGAAGAGCCGCCGATCAGAATGAACGACATCAGGCGATTCACGTCGTAACTTGTAGGCGCAGCGTCTTCGGTATGCGCAAACTGCAAGCCTGCAACAGCGCTGCGGCCATTGACAACCGCCAGCGCCGAATCGCCGCCGAAGGTTTGTGTCCAGCCGTGCCGTGCGGCGAGGCGAATGCGATACTCGCCGCCGGGCAGGCCACTGAAGCTGAACGCGCCGGTTGCGGTGGTGACGGTCCAGCGTTCGCCGGGGTCGTCGCGACCGTTATTGTTTTCGTCAAAGTAGACGGTGCGAAACGCATCAATGGCTTCGTCGTTGCCGCGCACGCCGTCGGCGTTCGCGTCATTAAACACCACACCGGAAATCGAACTTATCGCCTGCGTGCTGCCGAACTCGACGCGCGCGCTCTGGCCGTCAACCAGGGAAATCTCGTGGCTGGTCAGATTCCGAGGAAACGTCGGCCGCCAACCCTCGGGAAGGACCTGCCGCAGCACATAATTTCCCGGTTCAAGGCCGAGAAACTCGAACGCACCGTTGTAGTCGGTTTGGCGGGTCATTTCGCCATTATCAAACTGCGCGTTGGCGTTGGCGTCGAGGTAGACTTGCCAATTGACGTTGCGCGTGTCGCCGGCGTCCCACGCGTAGTTGGCGTTGGCGTCGTTGATTAAGCTTCCGACGATGCTCGCCGACTGCAACAAACGTGCGTCGAGCGATTCCACAATAGCAGCCGCAAGCCGGCGCCGGATCGAATTGTTTTCTGGCGTTCGCATTTCCTTCTCCATTCCAATCGTGCTGTCTCCCGGAACGCACTCCCGGAAGTATCTTCAGACATGACTTACGATTGAATTTGGAGAAGGCCGAGAAATTGGGAAGTTTTTTTCTGCTGCGGGCCGATAAAAAACGACCAATCGTTCGGTTGCGCGCGCAACCGAGATTGGGAGCTACTCGCGCACCGGCCGATAATTTGAAAGAATGCTGCTTCGACCCCACAATCAAGCAAGCACGCTGCGTTTATCTTCAACTTGCAGCGAATCAGCCGACCAGAGTCCTGCGAAGCGACGCGGCGCAGGCTCGATCGCCGCCGAAGGATTAACCCGCGCCGCGATGGGACGAAGCAAGTCGTTGATATTGACGCTTGCCATCAGGAAGTTATTCAGCTCCACTGCTGCAGAGTGGCCTTGACGCAGAACGATTTTAACGCCGGGAATGATCCACGCCCGATAATCGCCTTCCCAAATTCCTGCCGGGGCGCGATTAACGAATCGAACCACTTCACCGGAAATTTGTGAATCTTTGGCCGCCCACCCCAGTTCTTCGGGAAAGCGCTCGGGATCGGCGGCGATCCAGATGTGATCCTCGGCGATCAACGGGGAAGCGCGCCAATGCGTCGCGTGTTCCGGAGGTCGCGGCTCGCCGTAGACTTTGCGGCCCAGCGCCCGGAGCGCCTCAATGGCCGCCCACTCACGATCGCCGGGGCCGCAGTCCAAGCTCATATCAAATGCGAAGTTCATCCCAGCACGGATGGGGTAATCCATGCTCTGCCAGAATCGCGCCCACCAGGCGGTGTCGTCCAGGCCGGTGAAGCTGTCATCATTTTTCATGAAACCGAGATATGCAATGACTTCAACGCCCGAAGCAATGACCGGCTGCCACGCACTGACAAAATCGTTGAACAGCCAAGTCAGCCCGGCCTGCTGAGCACTGATCGCCTGATCGGCCTGAAACACACCTTCGCCCGGCGCGGTACCGAACGGGTTGTGCAGCAATACGCGCTGCGCGCCCCAGTTGAGCTGCGGATTGAGGTATGTGTTGATGAAGCCCGTCCAGCCTTGGGCTTTGATATTCCAACCGACCCCGCGGTCGGCAACAATCGACGAAGAACTTCCGATGTTGTTCCAGGCGATAAATCGATTAGCCGCGTATTCGGAAGGCTCGGGGTTTTGAAACGCAGCGAAGCCAACGCCGGTGATAGTACTCGTGCCATTGACTAGCGCAACCGAAGATCCGGCGTTCAGTGTGCGTGTCCAGCCGTAACGCTCGATCATACGCACCCGATACGACCCGCCGAGCAGGCCGGTGAATGCATAATCGCCGTTGGCGTTGGTGGTGGTCCAGCGTTCGCCGTGGTCGTCGTAATCATTGTTGTTGGAATCGACGTAAACGGCCCAATTGGCAAGCGGCGCTTCGCCGGCATCGCGGACACCGTTGCCGTTGGCGTCGTTGAAGACGCGCCCGCTTATCACGCTGACCGCCTGCGTGTTGCCGAACGTCACGAAGGCCGTGCCGCCGGCCGCAACAGTCAGAAGGTGATGATCAATGTTCCGCGGGATACTCTGTCGCCATCCGGGCAGAAGAACCTGACGCAGCTTATGCGTGCCCGCGGGAAGCCCCGCGACCATGAAAAAGCCGTTGTAATCGGTGACGGCGGTGAACTCACCGACGTCGTAGGTGCTGTTGTTGTTCGCGTCGACATACACCTGCCAACCCACGCATCGGCCGTCGCCGTTGTCCCAAGAGTTATTGGCGTTTTCGTCGACAAACAGATTCCCGGTAATTTGCGCGCCGGCGGGAATTTCCGTGTTGCCGAAGCTGGTTGTTACAACTTGGTTCAAGCCAACGGTAACGTTCCAATGGTCGCTGGTTACCGGCACCACCCGCCGCCAGCCGGACTGAATTTCTTGCCGCACGATGTAATTACCTATCGGGAGATACTCGAAGACGTAACCGCCGTTTTCGTCGGAGAAAGCGTTTCGCTCTCCGCCGTCGAACGAACCATTATTGTTGGTATCGAGGAATATCTTCCAGCCGGTCAGCCGGCCGTCCGGGCCATCAAGGATTGCATTGTCGTTCAGGTCGGACCAAACCGTTCCTTGCAGCGTGCCGACATTGGGCGGGATGAGTGAATTTCCAAATGTCGCGCTTCCGGTCTGGCCATTGGTGAGATTCAGGATATAGCGATTCTGCCCCGGAGAAATCCGCCGCCAGCCCACGGCAATCACTTCGCGTACTATATGAGTGCCCGGGATCAAATTGTTGATCGTGTAGTTGCCATTGAGATCGGTCAGGCCGCTTGCTTCGCCGGTGTCGTACGTGGAGTTATTGTTCGCGTCGACGTACACACGCCAGCCGACGTTGCGCTGATCGCCGGCGTCCCAGGCGCCGCTATTGTTCACGTCCGCCCATAGCGTGCCGGTAACTTTCGCGAGCGTTCCAGCGAGCGGTGCGTTGCCGAAAGGTGCCGAGGCGGTTTGTCCTCCGGCGACGGTGAGCGTCCAGTTATCCGAAGAAACAGGAACACGCCGCCGCCAGCCCGCCTGCAGCAATTCGCGAACGATGTATGTGCCGGGCAGCAGGTTGTCGATGGAGTAGTTGCCGTTGATATCGGTTACTGCGGTGCGTTCGTTGCCGTCAAGCGTGCTGTTATTGTTGGCGTCCACGTAAGCCGTCCAGCCGACGTTGCGGCCGTCGCCGGTGCCCCATATGCCGTCGTCGTTGAGGTCGGCCCAAAGCGTTCCAGCGATCTTGCCGAGTGTCCCCGACAGGGGCGCGTTACCGAACGATGCCTGCGCGACGCCGGCAATCGGCACGCCGACCTGGAGAAAGTCGTTGCCGGTCGGCACGGTCCGCCGCCAGCCCGATTGCAGCACTTCTCGAACGATATAATTGCCGGGGGTGAGGTTCGGAAAGGAAAAGGTGCCGTTGGCGTCGGTGGTCTGCCGTGTCTCGCCGATATTGAGCGCTGCGTTGTTGTTTGCATCGAGATAGACGGTCCAACCGGCGTTGCGCCCGTCGCCGGCGTCCCACAACGCGTTTTCGTTGGTGTCGGCGAAGATCGTTCCATCGATGCGGCCTGCGCCGCTTGTGGCCTGTGTCGAAATCGACAACATTCGGCGCTCCTCCAGCGCCTCAATAAGTTGAGAATGAACGGGGAGTCGCGAAGTTAATCGCTTAAGCACGTCCGCGCGCCGAGTTGCCGTCATACGATTGGGTGTCCGCTCAAAGGTGTGGTGCAGGTTTCCGCCGCTGCCTGCAGTGAATCCGACGCGCAGGCGACGCTGGGTTTTTCTGAAGGATCAGGTAATCACCGATAGCACATGATTCAGCGGGAGAACAAAATACCCGTTCTCTGATCGCCTAACCACCACGCAAAGTTCGCGTGGCGGGAATGGTCATAGTACGGATAGCTTGCATCGGCAGTTCGGTCAATATTGGTGCGGGGTAAAAACATTGAAAATACCAATATTCACGTCCTCGGAATGGGCTTCCGATGACGCCATGCGCTGCGCCGCAAAGTGACGCGCGCAAATTTTCTAACCTAACACTATTGGAGGGCGACGCTTAGGGTTGCGTGGGTTGCACTCGAACGAACGAGCGTGAGCGAACTATCACTTCTGCCGAGGCATCTCGATGGGTAGAAGGATGTTCGACCCACCACCCGTCCCCCCGCCGATAACCATCGGCGATCGACCGTCCCATTTTTCTACGATCTGCAACTGAATCAGGTCCGGCGTCTGCTTAAGCGCCTCGCCACGGATGCGGATGGATTCGGCTTCGGCTTTGGCTTTGGTGATGGTGGCTTTGGCCTCAATCTCGGCTTGAATGTTCTTCGTCTCGGCCTCGATTCGGGCCTTGTCCTGCGTGAACTTGGCGCGAAGGGCTTCCTGCTCCTGCACCATTTTGTCTTCGATGATCGATTCGAGCTTGTTGCTGAGGCTGATGTTCTCGATCACTAGATCGGTGATAATGATGATCGAACCGACTTTTTGCTTCACCGACGCCAACGTCTTGACCTTCAGCAATTCGCGCTGATTCACCAGCGCCGCGGCCGTGCTCTGCGCGGCGTTTTCCTTGATCGCTTCCTGCACGCGCGGTGCGACGAGGCTGTCGAATGGGTCGCCGGCATACTTGCGATAGATGTCGACCACTGAACCCTCGGGCACGTTGTAGAGCACGCGCAGCTTCACGTTCACCTGCTGAAGATCGGACGAATAACACTCGGCTGCCGTCTCGGCGGATCTTTGCTTGATTTCGATTCCCTGCACCTTGGTAACCATCGGCAGCTTGAAGCCGAAACCCTCGGGCAGGAACTGCTCCGACACCTTTCCAAGCGTCACCTTCACGCCGCGGGTTCCCGGCTGCACGACATAGAAACTCCCGGCTAACACGATCGCGAGCACGATGACCAGAAAAATGAAACCGATCAGGGCGGGCGGGGGTTTCGTGTTGTCCATTGCAAGGCTCCGAGAAAACTCAGGGGTTCGAACTCAGTTCGAGTAGCATACCAGAACACCGAAGTGCTGAACAGCACAGAAACCGCGCGACCCGACAACCGAAATCATCTATTGCCTAGAAATGAGGCACCGATTCCACGTCCTCCACGACGGGTTGTGAGGTCAACCGAACACCCGGATCTGATGGTCACGAAATGCAGGTGTTCGCTAACGGTCACAACCCGGCATGACGATTCGATCAAACTGCGTCCAATCCTAGCACGCCCTTTGCTTACAGCGTTGGAGCGGAGTATACAGACCCAAAACTTGTCAGGAGATGATCCGTATGGCCAACCTGCGCCACGAGGCGGTTCGTGCGATTGCAGCGACCAAGCACACGCTCAACCGAATCGATTTCAAGAAAGTCCACGCCAAAGACCTCTTCGGCGCCAACGTGTTCAATGAAGAGGCGCAGAAAGAACGGCTGCCCAAGCCGATTTTCAAGGCGTTGCAGAAAACGATCAAGCTGGGCGCGCCGCTTGATCCGCTGATCGCCGACGCCGTCGCTTCGGCCATGCGCGATTGGGCGCTCGAACGCGGCGCGACCCACTACACGCACCTGTTCCAGCCCCTGACCGGCATCACCGCCGAGAAACACGACAGTTTTGTCGCCCCCAACGAGGTCGGCGGCGCGGTTGCTGAATTTTCGGGCAAGGAACTGATCAAAGGCGAACCCGACGCCAGCAGCTTCCCCTCCGGCGGTCTGCGCGCCACCTTCGAAGCCCGCGGCTACACCGCGTGGGATCCGACTTCGCCGGCGTATATCGCCGAGCATCCCAATGGTTCCACGCTCGTCATCCCAACCGCGTTCCTCAGTTGGACCGGCGAAGCCCTCGACCAGAAAACCCCCTTGCTCCGCTCGATGGAAGCCCTGAGCACGCAGGCGATGCGCATCCTGAAAGTATTTGGCAACGAAGCCGCGGTGAAAGTGTTCACTACGGTCGGGCCGGAGCAGGAATATTTCCTGATCGATAAGAACTTCTTCTATCTTCGCCCAGATCTGCTTCATTGCGGGCGAACGCTCTTCGGCGCCAGGCCGCCAAAGGGTCAGGAACTGGAAGATCAATACTTCGGAACCATCCCCGAGCGCGTACTGGCTTGCATGGCGGATGCCGAAGCTGAACTGTTCAAGCTCGGCGTGCCGGTGAAAACCCGTCACAACGAAGTAGCCCCGAGCCAGTATGAAATCGCGCCCATTTTTGAAAACAGCAATCTCGCCACCGACCACCAGAACCTGGTGATGGAAGTCCTCCGCAAGACCGCCGATGAATATGGCCTGGCGTGCCTCATTCACGAAAAGCCCTTCGCCGGCATCAACGGCAGCGGCAAGCACAACAACTGGTCGATGGCCACCGATAACGGCGAAAATTTGCTCGAACCGGGCAACACCCCGCACGACAACGCGCAGTTCCTGGTCTTCTGCACCGCCGTCATCCGCGCGGTGGCGAAATACCCGGAGTTGCTGCGCTTGAGCGTCGCCAGCGCCAATAACGATCACCGTCTGGGCGCCAACGAAGCCCCGCCGGCCATCATCAGCATTTTCCTGGGCGACATGCTCTCCGACGTGTTCGAACAGGTTGAAAAGGGCGGCGCCAAAAGCAGCAAGAGCGGCGGCGCGTTCGAAACCGGTGTGTCGATCCTGCCCAAGCTCCCCAAGGACGCCGGCGACCGCAACCGCACGTCGCCGTTTGCCTTCACGGGCAACAAGTTCGAGTTTCGCGCTGTTGGTTCGAGCCAGAACGTCGCCTGGCCCAATACGGTGCTTAATACGATCGTCGCCGAATCGCTCGACCTGATGGCCGGCGAGCTGGAGAAGGGCACCAAGTCCGGCAAGACCCTGACCGCCGCCATTCAGGAACTGCTTCCCCCGATCCTCAGGGACGGCAAAAAGGTGCTCTTCAACGGCGACGGCTACAGCGAAGAATGGCACAAAGAAGCCGAAAAACGCGGCCTGCCCAACCTCAAGAGCACGACCGACGTGCTGCCGATCGCCGTGCGCAAGGACACGATCGATCTGTTCACCAAATACAAGGTGTTCACCGAAAAGGAACTGCAAAGCCGCTACAACATTCTGTGCGAAGCGTATGTCAAATCGGTCACTATTGAAGCCAAGACGGCGGCGATGATCGCGCAGCAGCACATCCTTCCGTCGGCGCTGAAGTATACGAAGGACGTGGCCGAAACCATCTCGGCCTCCAAGAACGCCGGGGTCGATCCGGGTTCGCAAATCGATCTGCTCAAGAGCCTGATCAGCCTCACCGGCGACTTGCAGAAAAGTGTCGCAGCGCTCAACAAAGCCGTCGATCACCCCGCCGACGGCACGCCGCTCGACCACGCTAAAGCCGTAAAGGAAACGATCATCCCGGCTCTGGCCGCGATCCGCATCGTGGGCGACAAGCTCGAAGCGATCGTGAGCGACGAATACTGGACTCTGCCGACCTATCGGGAGATGCTGTTTATTAAGTGACCCGCTCCCTCGCCCGGTACGCTGGGAGAGGGCCGGTGTGAGGGTTCTTCCATCATTCCACCAGGCAACGCACGCCCCGATGACACGTATCATCGGGGCTTTGTCTTTCGCACTACAAAAGACGTATCCTCCCGCGCTTATGGGAAGGAACTCAATGCGATGGGTCGCCGGAGCGGCGCTCCTGATCGCGCTCTGCGGCTGCAATGTCTCTCACCGGAAACAAGCCGCGACGAAAAGCGCCGGACTGGAACTGGTGCTGTTGATTGACGTAGCGTTCGCCCGGCCCGACGGCCTCTACGCCGGCGAACTGCGCGACGGCAAGCCCAATGGCGTGGCCCACTGCTGGCCGGGGGCGGTACAACTATCGGCGTTGGCGGCGGCGGCGCGGGTGGACGATCGGTGGAAGCTGCCTCTGAGCGATTACGCCGCCGCGCTGGACGCACACTGGTCAGTCGTCAACAAAGTGGCCGGTTACGATGCCTCGCCGCGTCCGCAGAAACCCGACCGCTATTACGACGACAACGCGTGGATGGCCCTGGCGCTGCTCGACACCTACGCGGTCACCCGCAACGCAGAACATCTGCACCGGGCGAAGGACGCACTCGATTTTGCACTCGGCGGCGAAGATTCCACGCTGGGCGGCGGCATTTACTGGCACGAGCAGACTCGGCAAAGCAAGAACACTTGCGCCAACGCGCCGACGATCGTGGCGTGCCTGCGCATGACGCGCGTCACCGGCAACGCCAAGTACGCCGCCGCCGCGCAGCGACTTTACGATTGGACGCGCTCCCGCCTCCGCGACCGTGACGGGTTGTATCTCGACCGCATTGATGTCACCGGCCAAATCGAGCCGACCAAATTTTCCTACAACAGCGCGATGATGATTCTGGCCAACTGCGAGTTCTTCGACGCGACGCAGGAGGTGAAATATCTGGACGACGCCCGCGCCACCGCTTCGGCGGCGCTGAAGTTCTGGGTGATGCCGGCCAGCGGCGCGGTTGAGGATGATGTGCCGTTCGCGGCGCTGCTGGTGGAATCGTTCCTCGAACTGTATCGTCGGGATGGCGACCGCAAATGGCGAACCGTCGCTGCAAGTGCGGTGGAGTTTGCGCGCACCCGAAACGTCGACCGCGCGGGATGGCACCCGCCCAAGTGGGACACCGAACCGCGGCAACGGCTTTCAGAAGTCCGTCTGATCGACCAATCGGCCGCGGCGCGGGCAATGTTGATGGCGGAGATTATCCGCTGAACTCTGGACGATTTGTTCCGCCAAACCGCAAGCGCCGATCAACGATCGCTTGCGGTTTCGCGGCACAGCCACCTTGTTTCACCCAACGTCCTGTAGCATCATTGGTTTGTGAATCGAGTCTCCATCCGCTTCGACAGCCCCACCCACGCAGACTGGTGCTGCGCGGTCACCCACGCGACGGAAACCATCGTATGCGACGCCGACACCGGAGTCGCCCAGCGATACGTAAGCGGCCAACAGTTGCAATCATGGGACGATCCGTTCGAAGCGTTCGACTGGATGGCGCAGGACGTTGACGACGAGCGTGCGAAAACACGCGGTCACCAACGCTGGGCCGGATACATCAGCTACGACCTCGGCCGGTTGGTCGAACAAATCCCGACAGCGGCTCGCGATGACCTGAACCTGCCCCTGTTCGCGTTCGCAAAGGTGCCGCAGCAGCAAGCCCCCAACGTTGCGATGCCCGCGTCGCCCAGCCAATCATCCGCAATCGCCAACTTCTCGCAAAAGCAGTACGAAGCGGCGGTGCAACGGGTGATCGATTACATCGCCGCCGGCGACGTTTATCAGGTGAACCTGTCACAGCGCCTGGCGGTAAACACCACCGAGCGAGCCGCCGATGTTTACGCACGACTTTTGCACGACGCGCCCGCCGAATACGGGGCGTTTCTCGACTTCGGCGCCTTTCAAATCATTTCCAATTCGCCCGAGTTATTTTTCAAAGTCGAACGCACGCCCGGCGGCAGGCGGTCGATCGTCAGTCGGCCGATTAAAGGAACTCGCCCACTGGGCAAAGGCATGCGCGACCAACTTCTCCACAGCCAAAAAGATGCCGCTGAACTGGCGATGATCGTCGATCTGCAACGCAACGATCTCGGGCGGGTGTGCGAAATCGGCAGCGTGCGCGTGACCGAGCCGCGCGCCGTTGAACAACACCCGACGATCTATCACGGCGTTGCGACAATTGAGGGTTTACTTCGCACCGACGTTCGTCCGTCCGACATCCTGCGCGCGGTGTTCCCCTGCGGCAGCGTCACCGGCTGCCCGAAGATTCGGGCGATGCAGATCATCGAAGCCCTGGAGCCGGTGCGCCGCGGGGCGTATTGCGGGGCCATCGGGTACATCGGCGGCGATGGATCGATGCAGTTCAACGTCGCGATTCGAACCATCACCACGAAAGACGCCGTGGCGTACGTGCCCGTGGGCGGCGGAATCGTCGCCGACAGCACTCCGGCGGCGGAGTATGAAGAGACGATTGTTAAAGCGCGCGCGATGCTCGCGGCGCTGGGGGCTTCACTGGGTTGAATCACGATCGAGATGCAAGGCCCGCAATAACGGCGCGTTTCCTGCCGTGCTAATCGTGGTATCTTGGCAATCGCAATGTCTAATCCGATACTCCTGGCAAATCTCATCGCTACCCTCGACACGATCGCCCCGGCAACCATGGCCGAACCGTGGGACAACGTCGGCCTGCTCGTGGGTGATCTGACACAGAACATCACGCGCGTCATGTTGACGATCGACTACACGCCGCAAGTGGCCGGCGAAGCGCGCGAGCAGAAGTGCGATTGCATCATTGCGTACCACCCGCCGATTTTTGATGCGGTGAAACGCGTCACGGCAACCGGGGCGACAAGCCTCATTCACGACGCCATTCGCCGCGGGGTGGCGATTTATTCGCCGCACACCGCGCTGGATGTGGCCGACGGCGGGACGAATGATGTGTTGGCCGATGCGTTGTCGCTAATCAATCGTCGGCCGTTGAAACTGCGCGAGAGCAAACCCACGCATCACAAACTGGTCGTTTTCGTGCCGGTGGATGTCGTGAATCGCGTCGCCGATGCGCTGTTTGCCGTCGGCGCTGGGATTGTTGGCAAGGGCAAGTATTCCAGGTGCAGCTTCCGCACGCCGGGCACGGGAACGTTCTTTGGCGAACCAGGCGCATCCCCCGCCGTCGGACAGGCCGGCAAGCTCGAACACGTTGATGAGATTCGGTTGGAAACCATCGTGCCGATCGACAAGATTGAATCGGCCTTGGCGGCGATGAAATCGGCACATCCCTACGAAGAAGTGGCGTACGATCTTCAACTTCTGGCGGGTGATCCCACCCCCGTGGGCATCGGGCGCATCGGAAAATTGCCCGGCGACGCGACGGCGGACATGCTCGTCAACATGCTCAAGCGGGCGCTCGATATTAACCACGTGCTCATCGCCGGCGACCCGGGGCGACTGATCAAACGCGCCGCCGTCTGCGCCGGCGCGTGCGGGGGCGATTTTCTTTTAGAAGCCATCGCGCAGCAGGCCGACTTATATGTCACCGGCGAAATGCGCCACCACGACACGCTGCTTGCCGTGCGGCACAACCTGACTGTGATCTGCACGCTGCACAGCAACAGCGAACGCGCAACGCTCAAGCGGCTCGCCGAGCGGATCAGTGCGGCCCATCCGGAACTTCCGGTGCTGCAGAGTCGGCTGGATCAGGATCCGTTTTCGGTTCTGTAGTATCATCAATCGGCCGAGACAACGGAAACGCGGCGCGGATGGAATCGACCAGGCCCGCGCCGTGCTCGGCCCAATGGCGGTTGAACTTTGCCAACTGAGCCTCGGCCTCGGTCAACGTCGCGCCGGCCAGCGCGAGGATTTTATGCTGCAGCGGCGCGTCATGGTGGGCCAGCATGCGCTCGGCCGATCGCTGCAGGGCCTGCTCGGTAAACACGACATGATCGTGCCACGTTCCCAGCGCATCCTGCATTTTCTTGAACGTCTTGAACAACGATTCATCCAGCGGATGCCCGTGCGCAGCGGCGAGTTCGAGCGTGTAGCGCAGCGCCTTGCCGGCGATGCGCACCGCGTGCGGATCGACACCCGGCGCCGCGGCGGCCAGCTCGGCGGCGCGGGCGGCGAAGGTATCGATCTGGTCGTGCAGGCTCTCGGCCAGCAGAGAATCGACCGCCTCGGCATGAGCCAGAATCTGGCCGCGCACTTTTCCCCACGGCGCCAGTTTGATCAGCAGCCGCGCGATAGTTTTATCGTCCTGGGCAGCCGCAAGCAGCAGGCCGCGCGTCGGCAACAGCTCGTTGCACATCCACTCTGCCGCGGGAGCAATGTCGGCGTTTGGTTCGGGGTTTGATGTGAACTCGGCGAGGTGCTCGGTCAACACGTCCAGATCGCGAATCGCCCCCAAGCGCCGGCGTACCCGGCGCAGCACATGATTCAGCCGCTCGCGCGATTTCCCCGCCAGAATCGGCCGCAGCAAGTCGCTCGCCGCTCTAAGGCGACGCGTGGTAACGCGCGCCTGATGCACCGACTCTGCCGGCCCGGCATCAATGACCGATGCCACATGCAGCCGCAACTGATCGACCAGACCATCAAGGTATTGCAGAATCGGCGGCACGGCTGGCGGCCCAATTGGCGGCAAATTCGGCGGGGAGGTTGTTTCCACTTCCATCGTCATGAGATCAATCTTAGCCGATCGCAACGCGATCCCGCGCAGCAGGCGTTCGTTTTCAACGCTTTATCCGATTATAATCCAGCCAAAGGATTTCAAAACAACTTGCCCGAACCAACACGTACCAAACTTTCTGTTAAGCAGGAGCGCGCCGTCCTTGTCGGCGTGATTCTGCCCGCCTCCACCGCCGACCCGCGCGATCCGCTGGGCGAACTGCATAGCCTGGCCAAAACCGCCGGCGCACGCGTCGTCGCAACACTTTCGCAGAAACGGCGCAAGGTGGATTCCGGCACCTACGTCGGCAGTGGCAAGGCTAAGGAGATTGCTGATCTGGCGCGCAAGAATGATGCCGATGTCATTCTTTTTGACAACGACCTCACCCCCGGTCAGATCGGCGGGCTGGAGGAAATTATCAACGAGAATGTCGATCATGATGAAATCTACCCGCTTAAAGTGCTCGACCGCAGCGAGCTGATTCTCGATATCTTCGCCACCCGCGCCCAAACTTACGAAGCCAAACTACAGGTGGAACTGGCCCAACTCCAGTACACCTACCCGCGGCTGGCCCGAATGTGGAGCCACCTGGAGCGCCTGCGCGGCGGCGCCGGCTCGGCGGCGGCGGGAATCGGCACACGCGGGCCGGGTGAAACCCAGCTCGAAACCGACCGACGTCTGGTTCGCAAGCGCGTGGGCGATTTGAAGAACGAAATCGTCACCATCCAAGCCCGCAAGACGCGGCTCGTCGCCGAGCGCAATCGCACTCATTTCACGGTCTGCGTGGTCGGCTATACCAACGCCGGTAAGAGCACGCTTTTCAATACGCTGACCGGCGCCGGAACGTATGCCGATGACAGGCTCTTTGCCACGCTCGATACCAAAACGCGCGCGTGGAAACTCGAACGCAGCACGGAAGTGTTGCTGAGCGACACGGTCGGCTTCGTGCGCGATCTGCCGCACCATCTGGTCGCATCGTTCAAAGCCACGCTCGAAGAAGCCATCCACGCCGACTTGTTGCTGCATGTGCTCGACGTCGGGCATCCGCACGCCCGCCAGCAGTTCGAAAGCGTTCATCGAGTGCTGACCGAAGTGGGTGTGAAAGACAAACCCGAAATTCTCCTTCTCAACAAGACCGATACGTCCGAAGGAACTGAAGCACTACCCGAATGGCGAACGCTTTACCCCGATGCCATCGCTATCTCGGCGAAGACGGGCAAGGGCTTGGAGAAGTTGCAGGAAGCGGTCTACCAGATCGTCCGCGGGCGGCAGGTGGAGGCGACGCTGGAAGTGGACGTGACCAACGGCCGGCTGATCAGTTACATCGAATCGCACACGCGCGTGAACGACCGCAATTTTGACAATGGCGCGGCGCGGTTCAAAGTAACGGTGGGACGGCAAATGCTTGAGGACTTTAAGCGAAACGAAGGAATTACGATTGTGCGGGGGAAACGCGCACCGAAATCATAGTTAACACCTGACCCGCGTGTTCGCTAAGGCTCACAGCGCGGCGTGCTTGAGAACTGTTGTAGTTGGAGCATGTTCACGCCGCGCTGTGAGCCTTGGCGAACACGCGGGTCAAGTCGTCCATTTTCTCAAACAAATCTCGCGCCATCGCGATAGTTCCAGATCCACGCAGGCTTCTGCTTCGTCACGACATAGTTGACCGCATTCGCAAGATGCTCTTTGTCACATATCAGCTTGAAGGTGCCCCCCTGTGCCCACAATCTCCCTCGATGCCAGATCTTTACAGCTTCAGTCGCTCTCCTCTTGCACAGCCCGATCTCAAACTTGCAATCGACAAGTCTTATCGGAAGTTCCGTCACAAGATGAACATGCACGGAACCGACGGCTATCGCCAGCATGCGCCGATCAAGTTCTTGCATCTTGAGTTGAAAGCATTCACCGATGATCGGCCAGAGGCGTCCGCCGAACGCCACTTTCTTGCCCGCACGCGCCGTGTACCATGCGTGCAACCCGGCGTGCTCGCCTTCAGGGGGTGGATGTTTGTAATCGCCGGAACTGTGGATGCGATGGTCACGATCTCGAAAACCACGCGGATCGCCGTGGAGCCAACTGTTTCGCGTGTTGACGATGACGTGACGCCAAGCGAGTTGAGGCACTGTTTTCAACTCCAATCGAAACCCGCGTGTTCGCTAAGGCTTACAGCGCGGCGTGCTGAAGGACCCACTTGCGTAACCACGCCGCGCTGTGAGCCTTGGCGAACACGCGGGTCCCCACGCTTACTTCCCACAATAATCCACCAACCGCGCAATCTCGCTCCGCAAATCCTTACGATGCACCACATAATCCACAAACCCGTGCTCCTGCAGGAACTCGCTGCGTTGAAACCCTTCGGGCAGTTCGACTTTAATCGTATTCCAGATCGTTCGCGGGCCGGCGAAGCCGATGAGGGCTTTGGGTTCGGCGAGAATGAAGTCGCCCAGCATGGCGAAGCTGGCCGTCACGCCGCCGGTGGTGGGGTCGGCCAGGAGCGAAATGAACAGCCCTCCGGCGTCGTCGAACTTGGCCAGCGCGGCGCTGGTTTTGGCCATCTGCATGAGCGAAAGGGTTGACTCCTGCATTCTCGCCCCGCCGGAGCAACTGACGATGAGCAGCGGGAGTTTCAGCGCCAGGGCTGTTTCAATCGTGCGGGTGATTTTCTCGCCGACCACGCTGCCCATGCTGCCCATCATGAAAGTCGGGTCCATCACCGCCATCATAATCGGCCGGCCTTTGATGAACGATTTGCCGCAGACCACGGCATCTTTCTGCCCGGTCTTCAACTGCTCGGCGACGAGGCGGTCGCTGTAGTTTTTCTTGTCAACGAACTCGAGCGGATCGACCGGCTCGATGTCGGCGAACATTTCCTCGAGCGTGCCCTCGTCCGCCAGTTGCGCGACGCGCCTTCGTGCGCTCACCCGGAAGTGTGCCTGACAGTTCGGGCAAACATCCAGATTATCTTCCACCACTTTGCGAAAGAGCATCTCGGCGCATTCCGGGCAGCGCATCCAAAGACCCGCGGGGATGCCGCTTTTTTCGGTGATTTGTGGCTCGGCCATAATTTGAGATTATCGCGATGTCTCGCCCGCTTGTCATCCATTCAGCCGCCATCCAATTACCGGGCGGCGGCGAGCTCGGATCGCATCGTCGCGATCGCGGCCTTGCGGTCTTTGGCGTCAAATAACGCCGAGCCGACGACGAACCAGTCGACGCCCGCGGCGCGCGCCTGACGGATGGTCGTCGGGCTGATCCCGCCGTCGATTTCCAGTTTCTGGTGGGGTTTGAGCATCGGCTTGATGCGTCGCGCTTTTTCGAGCATGTCGACCATAAACTTCTGCCCGCCGAAGCCCGGTTCCACGCTCATGATCAGCACGAGATCGACATAATCGAGAACGGGAAACACCGTGTCGATGGGCGTGCCAGGCTTGAGCGTGATCCCGACATTGCAGCCGAGCTTGCGGATTTCCTTCGCCGCCCCGACGAGGTCGCTCTTCACTTCGGGCGCTTCGACATGAAACGTAATGTTCTGCGCGCCGGCCTTCACGAAAGCAGGCGCGTAAGTCAGCGGCGCATCGATCATCAGGTGTACATCAAAAAAGCTCGTGGAGACCTCCCGCAGCCTGGCGATGATCGGCACGCCCAGCGACAGGTTGGGGACGAGGTGGCCATCCATCACATCAATGTGCGGAAAGTCCCCGCCGGCGGCTTGGGCGTCGGCCAGATCGTCGGCCAGCCGGGCGAAGTCGGCGCTGAGGATGCTGGGGAGGATTTGGGGGGCGGGGTTGGTGAAGGGATTCGCCATTGCACACGCTCGTTTCAGGTTACGTCGCCGTACCAACCTTCTGACATGAGAACCGCCCGCACTGCAACGTTGGACAACTCATTGATTCCAAGCGTCGCTACCGTTGCGCGACCGATTGATGTCAGGCCAATAAGAGACGCGCCATTCCACTTAAAGTGTTGGGCCCAATCATCGGTACGGCAATTGAACAATCGAACCGAACGTCCAAGCCTCAGGTCGATTCCGTTCAGATTTGTGCCCTTCCGAAGATTGCAGTGCGAACACGCCAACGCCAGATTATCCAGCGAGGACTTGCCCGCGTGCTATTTGGCGATAATGTGATCGACTTGGCACGGTAATGCATCAGCCTCCTCCGGAATAAGACAATATTCACAGCGAAACCCGGCGCGGCGGCGAACTTGGAGCTTTTTCTTGCTGCTCATGAAGCCCGGCGCCGTTGAGCGGGCAGGCGTCGCGTTGTTCGTGCTCGTGCCTGAAGCGCCGAACGCGCCTTGCTGTGAAGTATCGTCAGCACATGCCCAATTTGCACAAAGTTTTCAAGTTCCACCCTCTGCGACGGCGTAAGCGTGCCATTGTTTGATCTGCGCGCGAGCGAGTTCATTCGGGCGACGTCGCGCGCCTGAAACTTCATCTCAAGAATCGCTTTGGCTTGCGATCGGGCGAGATCGGCCTTGTTGGGCTCGATAATTCGTTCCCAGATTTCCGAATGTTTCGTGGAGATCATTACATCATGATAACCGAAAGCATCTCGCGGCCGTCAATCCAGAATATCCAGCGTACTAAAGTGCCCGTTTTCCAAAAATTCCAGCGATGCCCCGCCGCCGGTGCTTACGTGGCTTACTTTTTCGCTCAGGCCCAGGTCTTCAATCGCCGCCGCGCTGTCGCCGCCGCCGATGATGGTGATGGCGCCGTTGTTCAGGGTCGCCGAAGCGACCGCCGCCGCGACGGACGCCGTTCCTTGCGCGAAGGGTTCTTTTTCAAAAACGCCCATCGGGCCGTTCCACACGATCGTTTTGGCTTTGGCGATTTCGGCGGCGTATAGCTCGCGCGTCTTCGGGCCGATATCAAAACCGGATTTGTCGGATGGAATGTCGCCTTCAACGATGCTTCCACTGGCGCTGTCGATCGCATCGGCTACGATTGTGTCTACGGGCAACCTTAATTTAGCGCCAGCCTGCTGAAGCAACCGGGCCGCCAAGTCGACTTTGTCGGCCTCCACCAGGCTCTTGCCGACGGTCTTGCCCTGCGCGAGAAAAAACGTGTAAGCCATCGCGCCACCAACGAGAACCAAGTCGGCCTTGCCCAGCAGTTGCTCGATGACGTTGATTTTGTCGCTTACTTTCGCCCCGCCCAAAATCGCCACAAACGGGCGGGCGGGTTTGCTCACCGCATCGCCGAGGAACTTGAGTTCTTTCTGGATCAGAAAGCCGATGACGCGCGGCTTGCCCTGCATGGCCTGCGGGCAGCCGAAGGTGCTGGCGTGCTCGCGGTGGGCGGTGCCGAAGGCGTCGTTGACATAGACATCGCCCAGCTTGGCCAATTGCCTGGCAAACTTGGGATCGTTTTTTTCTTCTTCCTTATGGAATCGCAGATTTTCCAGCAGAACCACTTCGCCGTCTTTCATCGCCAAGGCGGCGGAATCAACCTCGGCCCCAATACAGTCGGTGGTGAACGTCACCGGCTTGCCAAGCAGGGTACTTAAGTGGTCGGCGCACGGCTTCAGCGAAAACTTCGCCTCCGGCCCGCCTTTGGGCCGGCCCAGGTGGCTCATGAGGATCAGCCGCCCGCCGCGGTCGATCACGCTTTTGATCGTCGGCAGCGCCTGGGCGATCCGGCGGTCATCCGTAATCGTGCTGCCTTCCAGCGGCACATTAAAATCGACGCGCATGAGAACTTTCTTGCCCTTCACATCCACATCCGCGACAGTCTTGCTGGCCATTTTTGCTCCTTGAATGAGACGAACGGATGCTAGAGTACGCCGCCGGACGTGTAAACCGGGCAAAGACAGATAGATGTCACGCTTGCGATAGCCGGCGAAAGAGCCTATATTTACAGTTTTCCGCCGACGAAAACCTGAAGGAGCCTTTGTGGCCAAAAGCCAAGCGATTGAAGTCGAAGCCGTTGTTACCCTTGCCCTGCCCAACGCCATGTTCAAGCTTCGGCTGGATAACAGCGATCGCGAAATTCTTGGCATTGTCTCGGGCAAGATGCGTAAGCACTTCATCCGCATTCTTCCCGGCGACCGGGTCAAGGTGGAACTTTCCCCGTACGACCTGACGCGCGGGCGCATCGTGTTCCGCCAGAAGTAGGACAGTCAGGCCGGTCTTAAACCGCCCAATCCGCCTTGCATACAGGGCCGTCGAAATAAGCTTGGCGTCGGCGGCGACTTTTTGCTGGACATTTCCGTGTCGCCGCCCTACTTGTAAGGGCCTCTTCGCAGTCATTTCGCGCGCTGGAGCCGGCGCACTGGTGAGGGAGAATGCATCATCATCCAAGTGCCGGTCGCAATCGATCGGTAACCGTAGTTGCAGCCGCCGTCGTTCAGCCGGCCTTGGTTCAGGCGCTGGAGTGCCGGCGGATGTTGTCGGCGCTCGATGACCGCTTCGCCGCCGTCGCCGGCGACGTGAGCGCGATCGCGTTTGATCAACAGGACAAGCTGCACCGCGTCTGGCGCGATGCAAAAACAGGCCACCTCTTCCACGCCGTGCGCGATCGCGCCCTGAACTGGGGCGAGGCGTCTCAGGTCGATTCGCGCTTTGCCGGCGGAGAAATTTCGCTGGCCATTGACCCACAAGGCCGCCCCGCCGTCGCCTACAGCGATGCCGCACGAAAAGACCTGCTCATCGCCCGCCTCGCCAACGGCGTTTGGACGGCGAAGAACGTCGATGTCATTGGCGACGTTGGCGACCACCCTTCGCTGGCATTCAACCAATCGGGCAAGCCGTTTATCACCTACCATGATGATACGAACGATGATCTGAAACTCGCGTGGACCAACCGCAATGGCAAATGGCTCACCCACCGCCTCGATGCCGCCGGCGACGTGGGGACTTTTTCCAGCATCGCGATTGACGGCAGTACCGGCCTGATTCGCGCCGCGTACGCAGACGCCACCAACAAAGCGTTGAAATTCGCCGGGCAGAAAGCTGACGGCACGTTCACCCTGCAGACGGTTGACGCATCCACCGTCGGCGGCGTGCGGTGGGTATCGCTTGCGGTTGCGGCTTCTTCCGACCTTCTGGGCATTTCCTACTTCGACGTCAGCAAGCGCGATCTGAAGTACGCCGAATTCAAAGATGCCTGGACGACGCAGCGCGTCGCCACGCGCAGTACCCAGGGCGAGTTTTCGCAACTTCATTTCAACAAAGGCACGCCGTCAATCGTTTCGTTCAATCGAACGCTCGGAACGGTCAACCTCGCCATGCCGTCACGCGATGCCTGGAATACGCGGGTTATCGGCTGGTCGTCCGGGCAAGTGGTCGCTGCGGCAAGTCGATCGGGCGATCTGGCGTTTTCAATGCTCTCTTTGAACGGCCGGCAAATTCTCACACCCGGCGACACGACGCAGGCAAAGCCTGATCCCAACGACGCCGCTGCCCGTCTGGTCGATTGGAAGACCATCGGCGGGTCGACCAATAATGCCGCTAACCGTCGCATCGGCTGGAACATCAAATCCGACGGCTGGTCGGGCTTCGTCGCCAAGCATGTGGCGCCGCTGATTCCGCTGGGCATGAAGCGCACGCTGCTGCACAACCCGTTCGGCACGTTGGCCAGCGATGGCGTGTTTCAGTTCGATCAATTCGTTGATGCCAAGGCCGCGGGGTTGAACTGGTTGACGGACGGATTCGCCGAGGCATTCAGGCCGGTAACCGCCGCCGGCATCGAAGTGATTGGTTATTTGGGGTCACTTCCGTACGACGATGAGTTTTCAAGCATCAACAATGTTGATGATTACATGGCGCGCGTAAAACAGTCAATTCAACCGCTGATCGATGCCGGCATGTCGGTCGCGTTTGACTACATCGTCAGCGCCACATCCAACGACTGGGCTTTTCAGGTTGTTCAGTCATTGCGCGACAGCGGCGTGAAGGTGTACGCAGAAAACCGCCCACCAGCTAATGCACCGTATTGGCATTCCCATGCGACGATTCACGTTGAAGATTCGTTTCAGCAATACGATCCGGCCCGCAACGCAAGCTCGTGGTGGGCGGCGCGGAACGAAACCCTGCGTGGGGAAATTCTAAGATTTGTCGGCACGCCGCCCAGCGGCACCTCATGGAACACGTGGCAGACGCGAACCGCCAAGAAAATACTGGCTGACGGCGATACCGCCCTTATCGCTTTTTTAGGCCTGCGCGACACCGGCATGACGCCACAGACTTTCCTCGACGCGGCAAGGGCGGCCGGGCCGGCTTCCCTGCCCATCGGCGGCACTTCGGGCTTTACGCCCGTGCTGGTTCCGATTCCCCGGGCGATCGACCTGATCAAAGAATAACGGCAAAGTGATTGGGGCAGTGACCGCGGAAAAAATTGTGGTTCGATGCACCTCTGGCAGTAACCGCCGCGCGCTGTTAAACCTCTCTATCTGAATGAGTGATTGGATCATCCCCGGCGCGCTGGCCTCGGCCGGCGGCACGTCGCAACTAATTGAAGTGGTGCTCGGCCTGCTGCTCATCGTCGCCGCCATGGCGATGGTGGCGGAAAAGCTGCGCCTTCCCTACCCCATCCTGCTGGTGATCGCCGGCATGGGCATCGGCTTCGTTCCCGGGCTGCCGCCGGTGAAGCTTGCGCCGGAGTACGTTTTTCTGCTTTTCCTTCCGCCGCTTCTCTATTACTCGGGCAGTCACACGACGTGGCGTGATTTCCGCCAAAACCTCCGGCCCATTCTTATGCTTGCGTTCGGCCTGGTGATTTTCACCACCGCCGTCGTAGCCATTGTCATCCGCGCGTTGATTCCAGAGATTCCCTGGGCCGCCGCCATCGCGCTGGGGGCCATTGTCAGTCCACCGGATGCCGTCGCCGCCGCAGCCATCGCGCAGCGATTGGCGGTGCCCAAACGCATCGTCACTATTTTGGAAGGCGAGTCGTTGATCAACGATGCCGCCGCGCTGGTGCTGTACAAAATCGCCATCGCCGCAGCCATGACCGGCATGCTGCAAGGCGAGCTGATGCACGCGACGTGGAAACTGCCGCTGGTGGGATTGGGCGGCGTGGCGATCGGCCTGATTGCAGGATGGGTGACGCTTCAAGTGCGCCGCCGCGTGCAACTCATCAGCGTCGAAGGCACCATCGCTCTGCTCACGCCCTACGTCGCCTATCTCCCCGCCGAATGGCTCGGTTGCAGCGGCGTGCTGGCGGCGGTGGCGGCCGGGGTTTACATGTCGCGGCAGGCGCCGCGCTATCTCACCGGCCGAAGTCGCTTGCGCGATGCGGCAGTGTGGGAAACGCTCGTCTTCCTCCTCAACGGTTTAATTTTCATCTTGATCGGTTTGCAATTGCCCGAAGTGGTGTCGTCGCTATCAGAAATCTCCGCGCGGCGATTGCTTTGGTGGTCGCTGTGCATCAGCGGCGCGGTGATCGTCGTACGCCTGCTGTGGGTTTATCCGATGGCGGTTTTACCGCGGCTGCTGGTGCCGTCGATCCGCAAGAACGATCCGATGCCGCCCTTCAGTTTTCTCACGGTCATCGGGTGGGCCGGAATGCGCGGCATCGTCACGCTGGCGGCGGCGCTGGCGCTGCCGATCGACTTTCCGTTTCGCAATCACATCATCTTTCTATCGTTCGCGGTGATCCTGGCAACGCTGGTTTTTCAGGGCCTCACGCTTCCCCCCATGATCCGCTTCTTCGGCCTCGGCGACGATGGCTCGATCATGCGCGAAGAGCGCGAAGCCCGCTGGGAAGCCACGCACGCAGCTTTGGCGCGGCTCGAAGCGATGGCCTTTACCGATGAAGTTCCGCCGGAGGTTGCAAGGCGCATCCGCGAAAGCTACGACGAACGGCTGGCGGCGCTCACCCGTGTCCGCGAATTGAACAACGAAGGCACCGACTACGACTGCCCGCTGGAAACCCTGGCGCGCGTACACCGCGAAGTGCTGATCGCCGAGCGGAAAATGGTGACCTTCCTCCGCGATCAGAACATCGTCGGCGACGAAGTGCTGCGGCGGCTGATCGAAGAAATCGACCTGGAAGAAGCGAAGCTGGTCGGTTGAAAAGCCTGATTAGGCCGCAGATGAACGCCGATGAACGCAGATCAATGCAAGAGAAGGGAGGGTCTCGGCGGGCTGAAAATTGTCCCGGCTCGGCATTCTGCATCCAAAGTTCGCCTGTTCAGTATTGCCACCGAACGCTTCATGATTAGTCCGTGCATGAAATAGCTCGATTCGCGCGCGTCGCCACCCTTTCCCATCGGTGTTCATCGGCGTTCATCTGCGGCCAATCGGGCGAATGCGTTTGGGTTGAAGGGGCGGGGCGTGTATCCTACCCGGTAATGAGTGATGGATTATCCTACCCGCCGATTGGACCGAATTCGGATCAACCCGGCGATGAAAACACGATTTTTACGCAGAAGTTTCAGCACCAGCCGGTGGGCGCGCGGGTGCCGGATCGGCTCAAAACCGGCGTTTTGAGCACCGGGCAGTTGATTCTCGATACGCCCAAAGAGTTTGTGGTGGATTTCCTGCAAGCCCTGACGCGCCCGCCGCAGATTGTGGCGCGGGTGATTATGGCTCCGCAGACGATGAATGAGTTCATCACGGCTTTGCGCGACAACCTTGCGCGGTACACCGATCGCTTCGGCCCCCCGCCTCCGCTGCAGCTTCCGCCTAATCCGCCGCGGCCGACGATTCAGGAAATTTATGAGCAGTTTAAGCTGCCCGAAGAGTTGTGGAGCGGGCAATATTGCAACAGCGTGCTGATCGGCCACTCGGCCGCCGAGTTTAGTTTTGATTTCATCACCGGCTTTTACCCCACCGCCGCCGTGAACGCGCGGGTGTTTGTATCGGCCCCGCACGCGCCTCGGATGGTGGATGCGTTTTCGTCGGCGTACCAGAATTTCATGCGTCGCCAGCAGCAACCGCCTCAACCGTAATGGTGCTGGCGCGCACTATTCATAAGAACCACAGATGAACACGGATAAACACAGATAAGAAATTGACTGATGGCAGAATTCATCCCACCTCGCCCAGCGCACGTGCTTTCGCGACGTGGGAACGAAATCGACTCAATTTAGTTTTTTATCCGTGTCCATCTGTCTTCATCTGTGGTTCCAGCTCTTTCTGAATAATCCGGGCTAGCAAACACGCCCTATCGGAACACGCCCGATGGAACACACCGAGCAAATTTTCCTGCGCACCGCCCGGCTGATTCTTCGCCCGCCATTGCGCCAAGACCGGCGTGAGTTCATCCGCGTGCATGAACTGAGCCGACACCTGCACGACCCGTTCTCGCCGTTGATGACCGAAACGCTCGAAGAACGCTTCGACATGGAATTAGCGAGCTCGGAATCCGAACAAAGCGACGGCACCGGCGCCCGTTTCATCGGCATGTTGCCCGACGGCCGGCACGCGGCGTACGTCAACCTCTCGCAAATCTTCCGCCGATTATTCCAGAATGCAGTCATGGGCTGGCGCGCCAATGCCGAAGTGACGGCGCAAGGTTACTGCACCGAAGCCGTCGATGCGGTGCTCAATTTTGCGTTCGTCGCGGCGCCGCAGGGCCTCGGCCTGCACCGCGTGCAGGCGGGCGTGATCCCGCGCAATGTCGCCAGCCTGCGCGTGGCAGAAAAGTGCGGCTTCCGCCGCGAGGGGCTCGCCGCCCAATATCTGCAAATTGCCGGCGTATGGGAAGACCACATCCTGCTGGCCAAACTGGCGGGCGAACACCTCAAAACCCTGTAACGGCTGCTTGAACTTGGTTCGATTTTTCTTGACTTTCATAATTTTTGTTCGTATATTGTTTGGTGCTTGGCGGCTGGTGTGGCAGACGCCATTGCTGGCAATCAGAAGGTGTAACGAGGGGGTCGGAAAACGGTTGGTTTCGGATCGATTAAGGCACGTTTTGGACATGGTTGGGGCACGGTTTGGGCACGGTTTGGACCTGATTTGGACCCGGTTCGGACGTGGTTTTTATGGCCGTCGAAATGTCGTAACACTCTTTGAAATAATGACTTATACGATTTTTTGCTCTCCCACGACGCCGTAACATCTTTTTTATCCGGGCGGCGGCGCGAAGCGGGTGGTCAAGGTTGCTGCTAAACCAGCGCTTGTGCCGATAAACATTCAGTATCGACTGGGAAAGGGAAATGCCTGTGAGCAAGTCTGCGCCAGCGTCTGTCATGGTTCGAATCAAGCGACTGCCCAACGGCGCCGGAGTGCCGTTGCCGGTTCGAATGACCGAGCACGCCGCCGGGTTTGATGTGGCGGCGGCGGTGACGGGGCCGACGGTCATTCAGCCGGGCGAGATCAAACTGATCGCTTGCGGCTTCGCGATGGCGGTGCCCGTGGGTTACGAAGCGCAGATTCGACCGCGGTCGGGCCTGAGCAGCAAACACGGAGTGACGATGATCAACGCCCCGGGCACCATCGACGCCGACTACCGCGGCGAGGTGCATGTGCCGCTGATCAATCACGGCAAAGCGCCCTTCACCATCGAGCGCGGCATGCGGATCGCACAAATGCTGATTCAGCCCGTACCGACCGTCGACCTGCAGGAAGTGGAAGACTTGGACGACACCGCCCGCGGCACGGGTGGGTTTGGACATACTGGGTGAGCGTTGTGGGTTGTAGGTTGTTGGTTGTGAGTTGGAAGTTGTCAGTGGGCATGTGCCGAGGAATCAACGCCAGAAACTTACAACGTACAACGTACAACGTACAACCCACAACCCACAACTGGCAACTGGCAACTGGCAACTAACAACTAACAACTAACAACTACACTATGCACCGCACCACCAACCTCGTTCGCAACATATTCGTCATCGCCGCTGCCGGCGTTTGGGTTTTTCTGTTGCTGTCGCTCGGCAGTTTCAGCCCGACGGATTGGCCCAGCCACGCCGTCTATCCGCACCCGGCGGATACGCACAACGTGTGCGGCAAGGTGGGATCGCTCGTCGCTTACTACTGCTTTCTGGCGATCGGGCAAGGCGTGTTCCCGGTGCTCTTCTTCACCGGCGTGGCGGTGGCGATGTGGTTGTTCAAACATCGGGTGGGCGACATGTGGCTGCGTGTGGTCGGCCTGACGCTGCTCACCATCGCCTTCAGCGCCGCGGTGCATCACATGCGGCCGGGAAGCATGACCGGCATGCCCGAAGGTCACGGCGGAATTCTTGGCATCAGCGCCAGTGCGTTTCTGCAAAGCCACTTCAGCACTACCGGCACTCGGCTGGTGCTGGTGACGGCGATTCTGGTCGGCCTGTTCCTCGCCGCCGACGATCTCGTGCTGCGCACGCCCGCCGTCGCCATCGGCGCGTGGCAGGAAGTGCGTGATCGCGCGCCGAAGATGCGGTTCAACTTCTCATCGTTCCCAAAGCTGCCATCGTTACCCACATTCAGAACAAAAGATTCAATAGCGACCCTCAAGCCGAGGGCTTCAGCCCCGGATGGAAAGCCGACAAAAGCTGCGATAGCAGACGACGATTTTAACGCGCCCGTCGTGATCAGCCGCGATGGCCAACGCAATAGCAAGCTCGTGCCGATCGAACTCGACTACGATAACGATGATCCGAACCCAATTCCCACGGATGCATCGTTCGATGACGACGACGCACCCTCGGAAGCGGCAACCATTCCAGCGCGAGCGCGCGGATCGTCCGGCGTGACGACTTCAGTCGGCATGTCTTCAGCCGATGACGACGGTGCGCCTCCCGCGCCCCAACCGAAGCGCGAAATTCTGGTCAAACTTCCGCAACTGGTGAAGCCCCGTCAAACCGCCCCTCCACCGCCGAAGGAACTGGGCGATTACACGCTGCCGGGCTGGGAATGCCTCGCCAATGCCGAGTACGGTTACGCGGCCAGCCAGGAACGCTTCGTCCGCGAGCAGGCGGCGATTCTTGAACAGACGCTGCGCGAGTTCGACATCGAAGCGCAAGTGGTCGAGATCGATACTGGGCCGGTCATCACGATGTACGAAATCTCACTGGCCCCGGGGATCAAGGTCAGCGCCATCGCCTCGCTGAGCAACGATATTCAGCGGGCGCTCAAGGCCGAGACGGTGCGCATCGTCGCGCCGATTCCGGGCAAGAGCACGGTGGGTATTGAAATTCCCAATGCGCAGAAGGAAAAAGTTCGCTTCAAAGACCTCATGCAGCAGGCACCCGAAGCCATCAGCAAGATGACGATTCCGCTGTACCTCGGCAAAGACGCCAGCGGGGAGCCGCTCATTACCGACCTCACCGCCATGCCGCACTGCCTCATTGCCGGCACGACCGGCTCGGGCAAGAGCGTGTGCATCAACACGATCATCATGTCGATCATGTACATGCAGCGGCCGGACATGGTGAAGCTGATCCTGATCGACCCGAAGGTGGTCGAGATGGCGCCGTTCAAAGAAATTCCGCACCTGATGTGCCCCGTCATCAACGATGCCCCGCGGGCCACCAGCGTGCTGGATTGGGCGTGTGAGAAGATGGACGAACGTTACGATCTGCTGGCCGAGGCCCAGGTGCGCAACATCAAAGGCTACAACAGCCTGACGTTGGAAGAACTGAAAGAACGGTTCACGCCCGCCACGCCCGAAGAAGAAGCGAAGATTCCCAAGAAGCTTGCTTACATTGTAATTATCGTAGATGAATTGGCCGACCTGATGATGACCAGCGGCAAGGAAGTTGAAGCGCACATCGTCCGTATCGCGCAGAAGGCGCGCGCGGTGGGCATTCACCTGGTGCTTGCGACGCAGCGTCCGCAGGCGACGGTGGTCACGGGCCTGATCAAAGCGAACATGCCGTGCAAAATAGCGTTCCGCGTGTCGAGCAAAATGGACAGCCGAATCGTGCTCGACCAGAACGGCGGCGAGGTGCTGCTGGGCCAGGGCGACATGCTGTTCCTCCCGCCGGGCGCGAGTAAACCCACGCGCGGCCAGGGCACGTACATCGACGACAAGGAAATCAAAGACAGCGTGAAGCTGGTAAAGAGCCTGGCCGAGGCGCAATACGAACCGGACCTGGTGCAGATCAAGGCCGCCGGCACGGGCGATATGAATGAAGAAGCCGCGAAGGACGACCTGTTTGACGCCGCCGTAAGAGTGGTGCTGGAAACCAAGCGAGGCAGCGTGAGCCTGCTGCAACGCCGCCTGACCATTGGTTACGCGCGCGCCTCAAGGCTGATCGAAGCCATGGGCGCCGCCGGCATCGTGGGCGACTACAAGGGATCGCAGGCCCGCGAGGCGATGATCACGATCGAAGAGTGGGAAGCGCTCAAAGCCGCCCAACAACACGACGCGGCGGATGGGATGAGCGTGTAGGCAAAAGTAGCACGGGTTTCCAACCCGCGATGAAAATTTCATTGCGTTTCGGTCGTCTGAGCCGACGACCAGAGTTCGGCATACTTGGCACGCACGTATGGATTGAGAATTTCGGCAAGGTCTTTCGGCAACTGCAACGTGCGAATCAACTCCTGCACGTCGGCCAAGTCCTTCAACCGATGAGCCGCGCTGATGCCCGATGCGAGTTTGAGTTCGATCAAGACCGGCAGCTTGAGAAATCGGATGCCGCCGATCTCAACGGCGACATCGGCGGGGTCTGGGAATGCAACCGGCTTAGCTTTGCCGTCGCCGGGAAATTGGCCCGTGATCAGGAACTCGATGCGCACGCCGGTCGTAGTATCTCGGAGTTTGGTCGATGTGCCCGCGGGCTGCACGTAGCCCAGTCCTTCGAGTTTTTCGATGATCTGGTTCATGCCGTCGCGCGTAACGACCAGATCGACGTCTTCGGTGAATCGCCGGTAGCCGTGCGCGAACATCGCCAGGCCGCCGACCACTGCATGGGGAATTCCAAGTTCGGTCAATCGCCGCGTGATGGCACGTAGCGTCTTGTGAACGGAGTTGGCTTCATCAAAGTGCATGCTGGCCTCGTCGAGCGCCCAGTTCAGATCGCGATTGAGTTTGTCCTCGTAAGTCACCATAGCGTTGTGGGATTATAGCATGCGTTGCGAGCTACGGACGAGCAGACTTGACTGGATCAATATGAACCACGCGGCCATCAATACGCAACTGCCCGCGCTGAAACAGCCGGATCGCCTCCGGATACGCGGCACATTCCTGCTCGAACACGCGGGCGGCGAAAGTCGTGGGCGTGTCGCCGTCGCGGACTTCGCACGGGCGCTGGAGGATAATGGGGCCGGTGTCGTAAGTGTTGTCGACAAAATGAACCGTGCAGCCGCTCAACTTGCAGCCGTTGGCGATCACCGCCTCGTGCACGCGCGCGCCGAACATGCCCTTGCCGCCGAAGCTGGGGAGCAGCGAAGGGTGGATGTTCATCACACGGCCGGCCCAGTGTTCGGGAATCGAAAGCAGCGTGAGCCAGCCGCCGAATACGACCAGATCGGCCCCGGCCTTTTCGATGCGCGCGAAGATTTCGTTGCTGTAGGAATCGATGTCGCCAAACGCGCGTGCTTCGAGCACGGTGTTGTTCACGCCGGCATGCGCCGCGCGCTCCACGCCGAGCAGGCCGGGGCGCGAGCCGATGACGAGGTTGACCGATGCGTTAAGCGAGCGATCGGCGATGCGGTCGAGCAGGTTCTGCAGCGTCGTCCCCCCGCCGCCGACGAGCACCGCCAGCGCGATCGGCTTCGTGGCCGGCGTGGCCCCGCCGGGAAGATCGCCCGGCTGCATCCCCGCCGCGGCCTGGTTCTCGGCCTTGATCTGCTCGTAGATTTCGCGGCGATGGACGCTGACGCTCTTGGGCGCGCTCACGCCCAGCCGGACCTTGTCGCCGCGAATGTCGACGACGGTGACCTCGATCTGCTCGCCGATCATGATCGACTCATCCTTGTGTCGAGAGAGAACGAGCATGAACTCCTATCCCCCTCGCGCCTCCCTCGCCCAATAGTCTGGGAGAGGGCCGGGGTGAGGGTTCTCGTGGTGAACCTTGGCCGGTCGTTACGCCGACTTGGCCAATTCAATTCAACTTCGTTACGCACACAGCGAAACACACAAAACGCCCGTCCGCAAGAACCCTCACCCCAACCCTCTCCCGGGTTACCGGGCGAGGGAGATAGAGTGCATCGCCGCCGCATCGCGCAGCGACAGCTCGGGGTTCGCGGGATCGGCGCCCACATCCGGTCGGCGCTTCCAGCTTCGGGCGCACGCCTTGTAATCGTTGCGGCGGTCGACCACCTTCACCACCACCGCCGGGCCGGCCGTACCCTTCTCGGCAAAGCTGTGGCATCCGGCGCCGACGAGGTCTTCCAAATCCGCGCCATAAGCCTGCAACGCGCGGCGTGTTGCGTCGTCGTCCACTTGAAATACTACTTCGGCATCCAGCGCTTTGTTCAAGCCGGCTTCCTTCTTGAGCTTATCGAGTTGCTGCAATGCATCGTCGCGAAGTTGCATCAGAAGCTTCCACTCTTCCCGCTGCTCTTCAGTCACCGCACGCCCGCTCGACGTTGGCAGCAAAGTCAGATGCACGCTGGCCAAATGCTCCTCGCCGGCGGGCTTATGCTGGATGTGCTCCCACGCCTCATCGGCAGTGAAGACCGCCATCGGCGAGAGCAGCTTCGTCATCGCTACCGCCATGCGATGCATCACCGTCTGCGATCGCCGCCGCAGCGGCGAACCGGGCACGTCGCAGTACAGCCGATCCTTCATCGCGTTGCCGTACACGGCACTGATCTGCACGCTGCAGAAATCGTACAGCAGCCGAAAGGCGCGGTGCAGTTGATAGTTGTCGTAAGCGCCGACAACGCCGTCGATCAAGCCGTCCAACTCCGCCGACGCCCAGCCGTCGAGGCTGTTGGGCGGAACCTCCTGAGTATCGGTTGCGGGGTTGAAGTCGTACAGGTTGCTCATCAGATACCGCAGCGTGTTGCGGATTTTGCGATACTTGTCGCCGAACTCCTTGATGAGCTGCGGCGAGGCGGCCATGTCGCCCTCAAAATCAAGCTGACAGACGAACAGCCGCAGCAGGTCGGCGCCGTGGCGATCGATTTCCTGCGTGGCGGTGACGTATTCCTTATCGCTCTTGCTCACCTTCGTGCCATCGGGCTTGACGATGAACCCATGCGTGAGAACCGCCTTGTACGGCGGACGCCCGGTCGCGCCGAGACTGGGCAGCATCGAAAGCTGGAACCACCCGCGGTGCTGGTCGGAGCCTTCCAAATACAAATCGGCGGGAAACGCCAACTCGGGGCGCTTGCGCAACACCGCGGCCCAACTGCTGCCGGATTCGAACCACACATCGAAGATGTCCTGCTCTTTGCGAAGCTTGTCCTTCGGGAACATCGGCCCTGGCTCGTAATCGCCCAGCAATTCCGCGGGCGAATCGGTGAACCACGCGTCGCTCCCCTTCTCGGCGAATCGCCTCGACACGGCGAGCACACTCTGGGGCGTCAGCAGCGCGTCGCCCTGCTCGTTATAGAAAACAGGGATCGGCAAACCCCAGGCGCGCTGGCGGCTGATGCACCAGTCGGGGCGGCTCTGGAACATGGCGGTCAATCTTGCTTGTCCCCATGCGGGAACAAAGCGGACTCCGTTGCCAACCGCATCGGTTGCGCGGGCACGGAGAGAACCCTCACCCCGGCCCTCTCCCGGCGTACCGGGCGAGGGAGTGAACGCCTTATCCACCGCGACGAACCACTGTTCGGTGGCGCGCGAGATTGTCTTGCGCTTGCTGCGCCAATCGTGCGGGTAGCTGTGCGTGATCGTCTCAGTCGCCAGCAGCACGCCGAGTTCCTTTAGCTTTTCGACGATCTTCGGATTGGCTTCCCACACGCTCAGACCGGTCAGCCATTCGGGCACGCTCGCATCAAACCGCCCGTTGGCCTGCACGGGGCAGTAGATGTCGACCTCGTGGGCCATGCAGGTGGCGTAGTCGTCGTCGCCATGCCCGCCGGCGGTGTGAACCAAGCCCGTGCCGTCGGTGGTCGTCACATACTCGGCGGGCAACAGTGGGCTTACGCGACCGGCGAAGGGGTGCGTGTATTTTACGCCGGCGTCGATCAGATGCTGGCCGGTAACCGTCTTGAGTACACTCACATTGCTCACACCCGCGCGATTAGAGAAGGTCTTCTCGACCAGCGCCGCCGCGACCACGCTCACGCGATCGACACCATCGCGCGTATACTTCACAAACGCATAATCCACCACCGGGTTGGCCGCGATCGCCATGTTGGCCGGCAGCGTCCACGGGGTTGTCGTCCAGATGAGATAGCTCATCGTGGCGTTCTCGCGCAGATCGAACTTGCTCTTAAGCAACCCCGGGTTCTCCACGGGAAACTCGACGTACACGCTCGGGTCTTCGACGTCCTGGTATTCCAACTCCGCATCTGCCAGCGCGGTTTGATTCTCGATCGACCATTGCACCGGCTTAAGCTGCTTGTACACCAGCCCCGCCGACACGAACTCGGCAAAGACTTCGAGCGTCGACGCCTCATACTTCGGCGCCATCGTCATATACGGATTGGCCCAGTCGCCCATGATGCCCAGCCGCTGAAACTGCACGCTCTGCACGCCGACATACTGCGTGGCATACTCAAAGCACCGCCGGCGGATCTCGACCGTGCTCATCGCGCGGATGTTCTTGCCCTCCTTCTTCACCTGCTCCTGTATCTTGTGTTCGATCGGCAGGCCGTGGCAATCCCAGCCGGGGACGTATGGCGTCTGGAAACCCTGCAAACTCTTGAAGCGCATGAAAACGTCTTTGAGCGTCTTGTTGGTGACGTGTCCCATGTGGATATCGCCATTCGCAAACGGCGGGCCATCGTGAAGGACCCATTTCGGCGCGTTTGCACGGTGTTGCATGAGTTGTTCATACAGCTTCATGTCCTGCCATTTCTTCAGGCGCGCCGGCTCGTTCTGCACGAGCTTGGCCTCCATCGGAAACGCGGTCTGCGGAAGATTAAGCGTCTCTTTGTAGACGTTCTTGGGCTTGGCTTCGGCTGGTTTGGTGTCGGCTGGTTTAGTGTCGGTGCTCATGGTGTCTCTGCCAATAATTCAAGACCGGGAACTTTATCCGAACGCAACAACTCATTCGAGGGCACTGCGTGATGCTCCAACTTAATCCGTTTCCATCCGCCGAGGCTGAAACGAATCAGCAGGAATGCGCCCAGGCACAGGCCGTAAAGCGTGGTAATCGACCACGGCCCGACCGCGCCATATTGCGGAAAGTGCTTCGCGACGTAGAAGCTTCCGCCGACGCAGATCGTCCACACCAGCACCGCCAATATGATCGCCGGAACCAGCGTGTCGCCGGCGCCGCGCAGCGCGCCGAGGTAGACGACGTACATCGCATCAAAAAACTGGTAGAGCGCCATCATCACCAGAATCGTGCCGCCGATGGCGATTACCTGCTCGTCAACCGTGAACATTCGCATCAGATGGTGGCGGAAGATCACCATGAGCCCGCCGCAGGTCACCATGTAGATGGCGACCATGACGAAGCCAAGATGCGCGCGCCGCGCGGCCTTGTCGTGCTCGCCGCGGCCGATGTATCGTCCGACCAGCGCCGTCACCGCCTGCCCGATGCCGACCGCGGGCATGAAGCTCACCATCATGAACCGAAACGCGTAGTTCTGCGCCGACATGACCGTCGTGCCGAACGAGCCGACCGCGACGATCATGAACGTGCTCCACGCTGCCACCTCGGCCACGGTGCTCAACCCCGCCGGCGAGCCGACCTTGAGCAGCGTGCGGAACATCGGCCACTTGAACGCAACATCAAACGCGTGATACGTCGTGCCAATGTTCGAGCGAACAATGAACGCCCACATGATGGCCAGTTCGACAACCAGCGCGATGTTGGTTCCCCACGCCGCGCCCGCCACGCCCAGTTTGGGGAAGCCAAAATTCCCGTAGATCAGCAGATAGTTCGCGCCCACGTTCGTGGCCACCGCGGCGAAAGTGGCGACCATGACGACCGTCGGTCGATTGACGGCGGTTAGGAATTGGCTGGTTGCTATCGAAACAAGTTTCAACGCCGCAAAGCTCATGCATATCTGGAAGTACGTGGCTTCAAGTTCCACGAGCGCCGGCTCGTGACCCATTGCAGCGAACAGCGGCCGGGCGAAGGGCATCGTCAACATCGCCAGCGCGCCGTACCCCAGCGCGAACCACATGCCTTGCCACAAATACCGCCCGCAGGCCGCGCGGTCTTGCCGACCATAGCTTTGACTGGCCAACGTGTTCACCAGCAATAGCGTGCCGAACCCAAAGGCGATGATCGAAAAGACGATCGACCCCGCCTGCCCCGCCGCCGTCGCCGCTACGTCGCCGACGAGGGAGAGCATGTAGGTGTCGATGAACTGCAGGACGACGTACGACGAGAACTGCGCGATCATCGGCAGCGCCAGCAGAGTCAGCTCAACGCTGGGCCGCCGCTCCTGCGCCACGGCGTTGTGAAGTTTTGATGTCACTACATCCATGACAGTTATTTCCGTTGAAGTTCGTCCAACAAAAAACCCCCCAACAAAAAACCCCGAAGCCGCGGCTTCGGGGTCGTTGATTGTAAACTTCAAGCGACAAGCCCTATGCGCGGCATCCTCCTGCGATGCGAATTCGAAGAATGGAGATCGAGGGCTTCATGGGCTAGAAAATTTCCTCAGTCAGAACGATCGGAACTTTACTGCGGAAACTTGCGTTGTCAAACACGCGCCCCACCCGCCGACCGCATTCCCCCCCCGACAAAAACAAAAGAAGCGCAGCCGCCAGAAAGACGACCGCGCTTCGTTCTCTTCTAACAGCTATCAGCCACTCAAGCCGCTCGCCGCAGCTTCAGCGCTGGCGCCACTTCGCTCGGCAGCAACCCGCCGGCGGGGAGGTTCACGCTCACCGCGTGCGCCGCCAAGCCGGATTCATTCTTCGCGTTCGTCCAGAACGCCGTGATGAACACCGTATCGCCCTTCGCGCTCGGGCCGAACGCCAGTTGCACCGTCGTCTTGCTCGTGGCCGTCATAAACTGCCACGTATCATCCACGCTCGGGGCATCTTCGCCGGTGAACGTAAAGATCGTAGCCCCCGCCACCTTCGGCGGCCGGCCGCGCTTGCCGTCGGCGCGACGCAGCGCCATCGTCACCGTCCGCCCATCAATGCTCAACACCTGAAGCACCGGCGCCACGGCCGGCGGCGGCACCGGCGTGCGATGCTGCACCGGAACCGTAATCCCCAGTTCCTGCCGCTGCGCATCGGTCACCGTCATGGTCGCGCCAATCTGTTTGGCCACCTTGCGTGTCATCGCCACCAGCAGCTTCTTCGATTCATTCTTGAGAAACACCGTGCGCTTCCCGCGCGTAGTGGAGTCGGTCGCCGCCTGCAGCTTCGTGGTGAAATCCGCCTGCTTGGCCAGGTATTCACCCGCCACCGTCTTGTTCACCCCAAACGCCTCCGGGGTTGCATCAATGAACGTCCCAAACTGCAAAGTCCACGCCCGCAACGCCTCGTCCTTGTTCGGCAGATAATCCTTAATAGCCATGTCACATCCTTCCCTTCTTTAAATAGAAGTAGAAAAACCCGGCGACACAAAAGCCCACGCGGGCTGAGATATCGC
>Ga0163148_10000974_pt1 | contig 38304 bp, 39 predicted proteins | sample OliLakLV19MP7P2_FD_148606 | JGI IMG/M metagenome (GOLD analysis project Ga0163148, IMG submission 148606) | Freshwater microbial mat bacterial communities from Lake Vanda, McMurdo Dry Valleys, Antarctica- Oligotrophic Lake LV.19.MP7.P2 | ecosystem: Environmental > Aquatic > Freshwater > Lake >... | reverse complement strand
CGATCCTGAAACCGGCGAAATCCTCGACCCCTGAGCTTGCTCAATATCGCCGCCGAAACGCAGAGGGCCCCCGATCGGGGGCCCTCTGCGTTAACACCTGCATCCACCGTCAGTGATGTACTTTTACTCCGCCCAAGTGATGTACTTTTGGTCCGGCGTTGACACCTCAGCGCTATCAACGCTGCAGCGGACGCCATCGCGCAAAACTGCTGACTTTGGCGCAAGCATCTGGCGTATGGATTCCATCGCCTGCTCGGCGCGTCCCTCTTGAATAAAGCCGATGATCGCATTGGCGATCACGACCGCGAGGATGACGCCAGTGTCGATGAAATGCCCGAGCGCCGCGGTGATGATCGCCGCCCCCAGCAGCACGTAAATCAGCACATTGTGGAAATGCGCGAGGAAGCGAACGATCAGGCTGCGCTGGCGCGCTCGCGGCAAAGTATTGGGTCCATGGCGCTCCAGCCGCTGCAGGGCCTCGCTCTGCGTCAGACCTTCGGGCCGCGCCTCCATGGCGGCGAGCGCCGCTGCCGCGGTGCGGGCGTGGAACTGCGTTGCTCTCTTATCGATTTCGGATGGCGATTGGTTCTGCATGTCCTGCTCGACGCCGGTAAACGTGCGCCCGTTTAGAACGGGCGCCGCACGCAACGCTTGATCCGCATCAACGGGGGCGCGCACCTTCGCCATCTATATCCTGAGGACCCGCGCAAGGCGCTTATTCAGCACCTTCGAGAACTCCACTTCTCAGGTCGAATCGCGGTTTCGACGCGGAGCGAGGAGATTGGCAAGCGTTGCACGCCGCCGGCGCGGATCTCGTGCTGCTGCCATTCCGGGATGCACCAGAGCAAGCCGCCACGCTCTTGCTCGAGGGTCGCGCCCCAATCGACGCATCTGGGGACGATCCCTCAGGTCAGAAGCAACTGGCGCCGTAAGCGGCCCGCGCGCGGATCGGACAAATCCAGGAACCAAGGAGCGATGAGCCGACGAGCCGACGAGCCGACGACGCGAGAACCGGCGCCTCCGGCTCGGCGCAAGCCGACACGCTCGCTTTAATGCGTTAGCAGCACAGGGATCCGCGCTTGCCTGATGATTGCCCGGCTCACGCCGCCAAATAGGAACTCGGCGAAACGCGGCTGGCCGTACGCGCCCATGACCAAGAGATCGGCGCCCGAGGCCTCGGCCTCGCCGCTGATCGTGTCCGCCGCATCGCCAGGCCCTGACCGCGCCACCAAAGGCGTCTCCACCCGCACGCCATGACGCAGCAAGTGTCTTGCAAGCGGGATAAGGGCGTGGCGATCTTCGCCTTCGGCCTCGGCTTCGCTATCAGCGACGATGACGCACACGCGTTCGGCTTGCTTGAGCAAGGGCAGCGCCGCCTGCACCGCGCGCGCGGCTTGCGCGGTCGGTTTCCAGGCGATGAGCGCCCGCTTGCCCCAGGCCCGCGGCGCGATCCATCGCGGAAACATGAGACAAGGCTGGCCGCCGCCAAAGAGCGTCCCCATCAGCACTTCCGTGTCGGTCGCATCGCCGTCGCCGGACTCGGGCTGACCTACAACCGCCAAATCGACGGTGCGCGCCGCAGCCGCTGCGCGCGCGCGCAGCTCGGACGCCGGCGCATCGGTGCGGAGCGCGGTGAAATTTGCTTGCCCGGCGGCGACTTGGCGCACGGCCGCCAAGGCTTCGGCGGCGCGCCGCTCAACCGCCTCGCGGGCTTGCCGGTAAGCCTCTTCAAGCGCGCCGGCCGCCGGCCCATAATGACGCGACGGCAGCCCGGTTGCGATGTTGGCTTCAAGATGAGCGCCATGCGCCTGCGCCAAATTCATCGCAAGCCGCAAACGCGCCAAGCCGTCTTGCGAGCCATCCGTGAAGACGAGAATATCTTTCCACCACATTGGGGCGCTCCATTGTTCGAGCTTAAGACCAGAAGCGACAGTACCGGAGACGGGCGTCGATTCCGCTCTCCGCCGCCCTCGCAAAAAAGGGCGCCGTCAGCGGCGACCCAAATCAACGCGCCAAACTAGGCCGCGCCCTTGCGTCCTCTTTGCGCGCAATCAAAAAGCGAGAGATTCACCTCGATCCCCGACGGCGATCTTGCCCGCCTCACTCCGTCTTGGGCATAGGACAGGTTCGAACTCCGAGCAGAGAATAAAGCGGACAGAACCCGACAAGCCCGGTGATGAGCGGCACAAGTCCAAACCACGCCCACGGCGTCTGCGGGCCGATAAACACGAGCGAAAGGATCGCAATGCCCACGACCACACGCAACACACGGTCAAGAGCGCCTTCGTTACGCGCCATCTGAAACCTCCGCCGTCTTCTGCCCGCATGTTCTGATCCGATCTCTATCGCGCGTTGATCTCGATCAATCACCAGCTCGATCAATGGGGATGGATGGGCATGGGCGCGGAACGCCCATCACGTAGGAGAAGTCACTCGCCGACGCCTTCAGATCAAAACTCAGAGAGTGGGAGCGGCGGACTCCCCGGCACGACAACCCCGCGATTGAACAGGATCAGGTCGTCCTTGTACCACCGGATCTGATCGCCTTCGACGACGGTCAGGAAGCGCGCGGTTTCGCTGTATGACCAGCTATTCCAGCGCCGGCACCAACGATCGTTCTCGATCCACCACACGCCCTCGTCGCAGTCTTCATGCGCATAGCCGGCCTTGCCCACGAGCGTGCCGTCGGCGCGCACTTCCACTGAGTACGGATCCCCATACGCCGTGTGGCACAGCAGCGTCGCGCCAGGCATCAGCGCCTCGAGCTGCTCATCGTTCAGCCATGTCTGTGTCGCCCCGTCCAGGCGATCGAGCGCCGGATCGGTGAGCTCGTGAATCACCTTGGCGAGCTCGGCGACGCCAGCCCTTATGCGTCCCACCGGCAAGCTGGATACGCCCATCCTAAACGCGTTCGCGCCGCCGCGTTGGTCGTGAAAGAAGCGCTTGGCCGGTTCGATCAGAACGCCGCGTGTGGCCGCCTCTTTTGCGAGCAACGCCGCATTTAAGCCGGGCGGACCCGTCACCCAAATAGAGGCGCCGCTGAGTTTTGGATCAATCAGCACTAAACGCGGCAGATAGTAATTGAGCGCATCACGCAGAGCAGTCAGCCGCTCACTGATTGCACGCCGAACTTTTGCCGCGGCGGCGTCGTGATGGCCCAATGAAATCAATAACGCGCCAATGCGCTGCGCGGCGCGAGGCGCGGGGCCCGCCACGAGGCTGCGGACTTTGCGCAGTTCGCGAATGACTTCGGCCGGCGCAACTACAACGCCAAGCCGCAACCCTGGTCCAAACACGTCACACAGATTGGAGATGTGCAGCACCCTGCCCGCGTCATCGAGGCTCTTCAGCGCCGGCGCCTGGCTGTCGTTCACGCCGCCACTCGAAAGATCGATTTCAACAATCAGCCCGTCCTGCTCGGCAACCTTGCGCAGCAATTGCTTCTGGCGCGCACGCGCCATTGAGACGCCCGTTGGCGCGTGCCGCCGCGGCGTGACGATCACCAGCTCACAGCGATCCAGACGCCCGTCGACGACCAGCCCCTCCTGATCCACCGTTTGCGCGACGACGCTGGCGCGTTGCAGGCGGAGCAGCTCCCTGATCTCCGGCAGACCAGGCTCTTCGATTGCAACCGGGCGCTTAGCATCGACAAACAGTTGAACAATGAGATCGAGACCTTGCTTCCAACCTTCGGTGATCAGCACCTCGTCTTCACGCGCCTCAATGCCGCGGCGAGGCAGGATCTTGGTCCGCACCTCATGCATGAGCTTGTCGTCATCGCCCTCCGCGAACTCGCGCGACCAGGCGTTAAACTCATGCGCGGTGAACGCCGCGCGTGAAGCGTCGCGCCACTCGGTCATGAACGACAATTCCCGGTCGAGACAGCCTTCGAGAAACGGATACGGATGCAGCGCCCAATCCGGTGGAATCCGTCGCGACCAATCGATCCGGCTGCGCCGTTTCATCATCGCTCGCCAAGGCGGCGAGGGCTGCGTGGGTCCGCTGGGGCTTCTGCTCAGGCGCTGCGACGCAAGTTCGCCGAGGTCTTCGGCGACAAACAGACCACTACGCTCGCGCGCCACCAAATACCCTTCGGCAGTCAGCTGCTGGTAAACAATGAGCACGGTGTTGCGGGAGACGCCGAGGCGGCTAGCCAAACTGCGTGACGCTGGCGCTTTGCCGCCGGGCTCCAGTACGCCCGTCGCGATGGCGTGGATGAGCCGCTCGCGGATTTGCTGCTGCAGCGGCGCGCCGTCTTCGAGATCGATGAAAAACGTGGGCTGGTCCAGCAACGCCGCCATTCGGACTCCCCTCATCTGGCGCCACACGACTGCTCAGTCTGGCGCCATCAGGCGCGCCAAGCTGCAACTATCAACCACAAACGTGGCGATTCCAATGCTCAACCGAGGCGCGTGAGCCCTCTGGCGCCATAGAAGGCCCACCTCTGGCTCTATCTGTCCCGCATCTTCGGGGGCACCCTGGGAACCCAGTGCAGCTTCAGCCCAGGACTTCACCTTGAGCACGTTCGCCATTGCCGGCCTCCAGCTCGAAATCGACCACGGCGACAATATCAACCAGATCGCAGAGGAAGTGCGCGGCCTGAAGCGCCGGTTTCCCTGGGTCGACATGGTGGTCGCCGGCGAACTGGCGGCGTTTGGCCCCAAGCTCGACAAGGCCGAACCCCTGCCGGGTCCCGCCGAGGCGCGCTTTGCCGAGGTCGCGCGCGAATGCGGGCTCTGGCTTGTCCCCGGCTCACTCTATGAGCGCAGCGGCGCCAGCATCTTCAACACGACGCCGGTGATCAATCCCGACGGCGAGGTGATTGCGCGCTATCGGAAAATGTATCCGTTCCTGCCCTACGAGCAGGACGTCGCCGCGGGCGATCAAAGTATCGTTTTCGACGTGCCCGGCAAAGGGCGCATCGGCATTTCGATTTGCTACGACATGTGGTTTCCCGAAACCACGCGCACGCTCGCGTGGATGGGCGCCGAAGTGATCCTGCACCCGGTGATGACCAACACCATCGATCGCGACGTTGAGCTCGCGATGGCGCGCACGGCCGCCGCCACCAACCAATGCTACGTGTTCGACATCAATATCGCCGGGCGCTTGGGCTATGGCCGCTCGCTGGTCGCCGGCCCTGGCGGCGAGGTCATTCACCAGGCCGGCGCGGAACGGGAGATCATCCCGGTCGAAGTCGATTTTGAATACGTGCGCAGGGTTCGCGAACGCGGCTGGCATGGCCTCGGCCAAGTGCTGAAGAGCTATCGCGACGGCGAGCACGTGTTTCCGCAGTACGCAGATGGAGCGGCCTCGGCCGCCTTCAATCGCCTCGGGCCGCTGCAGAAGCCGGCGTCCGGAGGAGACGATCAAGGCGGCCAACAGCCGTCGGCCGCACGCAAGTCACGAGGCGACTAAGCGGCGGCCCAAGGCTCGGGAATTCGATCAGGGGAGATCAGGTGATGAAGATCAAATCAGCGGCCGGTCAGCACCGTTTAGCTTTGTTTGCAAAGATACTCCTCGGCGGCACCGCCATTGCGGGTGCGATGGCGACGCCAGCGTTCGCGCAAGATGGCGCCAGCGAAGAGGAAATCGTCGTCACCGCGACACGCCGGGCGGAAGATATCCTAGACGTCCCCTACAACATCACTGCCGTCACCGGCGAACAAATCGAAGAAGCGCGCATGCGCGACTCGACCGAGTTGCTGCGCTCCGTGGCGGGGGTCAGCGTCGTCGATCGCGGCGAGCGCAATTCTTCCGTCGTGAATGGCGTGCGTATCCGCGGGCTCAACGTCGATAGCGCCGCTTTGGGCGACTATGCGGTCTCCGCCGTTTCCACGGTTTCGACCTATGTCAACGACACGCCGATCTTCGCAAACTTCCTGCTGACCGACATCTCACAGGTCGAAGTGCTGCGCGGCCCGCAAGGCACGCTCTACGGCTCCGGCGCGCTCGGCGGCACGGTGCGCTACATCATGAATCCGCCAGAGATCGGTGAGTATGGCGGTCATGGCCAATTCTCGCTCTCGCAGGTCGAAGGCTCGGAAGACACCGGCTGGAGCGGCGATCTGACGATGAACTTCCCGCTGGGCGATCGCGCCGCATTGCGCGCCACAATCGCGCGGGCTGACTATCCCGGCATCACCGATTACGTGAACCTCTACGAACTCGACGGCAATGGCGCACCAGTGGCGCCGGGCGGCGTGCTCGATCCCGCCGCGTCGTACACGTCACAAGAAGATGCAGACACGGTCGATATCTGGTTCGGCCGCGTCAGTTTGCTCCTGCGCCCCACTGAAGACATCGACCTCACGCTCAACTATTTCCACCAAAGCGACGAAATCGGCGGCCGGCGCGGCCAAGTGCTCGGATCGGACGGCTTCGGCAATCCCTATGGAGAGTACGAGAGCGGCTCAATTCAGCTCGAGCCGTCGGATCGCGACCTCGATCTCGTCTCCCTGGAAGCGAACATCGATCTCGGCTTTGCGACGCTGACGTCCAGCACGTCCGTCTACGACCATTCTGGGTCGAGCATCAGCGAGAACACCGGCTTCTACGCGCAGGCCGGCTTCCTTGGCTTCTACTACAACTACCCCCGTCCAATGGCGTCGGCAGTGCGTACGTTCGCGGATGAATCGATCGTGCAGGAATTCCGCCTGGTCAGCGACGACGGCGGCCGCTTCGATTACGTGCTCGGCTATTACTATCAGGATCAGAACATCGTCTCGACGCAGGAGAGCTACCTGCGCGGCTTCAAAACTTGGTGGGATGCGCTGTGGGTCGGCTTCCCCGGCGTGCAAGCTGCGGTCACCGGCGACCAGGACTTCGCCTATTCGCGCGACGAAGATTTCACCGACCAGGCGCTGTTTGGCGAACTAACCTGGCACGTCACCGATCGTCTCGACATCACGGGCGGCATCCGCGCCTTCTCGAACGAAGCCAACAACACCACGTTCATGGACCTGCCGCTCTATGCCGGCGTGTTCACGCCGACCACGTCGGTGTTCAACACCGAGGACGACGGCATTCTGCTGAAGCTGAATGGCGCGCTGGAGTTTGGCGACGATGACCTGCTCTACGCGACATGGTCGCAAGGCTATCGCCGCGGCGGCACCAACGCGGTGCCGACCAGCGGCTCGTTCGCCGAAGATCCGCGCTGGCAGGTTTATGATAGCGACCGGGTCGACAATTTCGAAGTCGGCGTCAAAGGCCGCATCCACGGCATGCGCTATGACGCCAGCGTCTTTTACATCGACTGGCAGGACGCGCAGCTCAACACCGCGACGCCGGCCTGGGGCTTTTATGCCGTGCAAAACTCAGGCGGCGCCCACACGGCTGGCCTTGAGCTGCAGCTCTCCGGCATGATCACCAATGAATGGGGTTACAGCTTCGGCTACACCTATCTGCAAGCTGAGCTCGACGAGGACTTCTACTCACCGATCGGCACGTTGATCGACGTTGAGGGCAATTCGTTGCCAGGCGCGCCGGAACACATGCTCAACGGCGCCATCGACTACACCCGTCCCTTCGGCGCCTACACGTTCTTTGCTCGCCTCGACGGCTTCTACCAAAGCGAAACACGCAACGCGATCAGCATGTCGCCGCTGTTCGATGTCGATCTCGACAGCTTCGCCATCTTCAACGCCGTCGCCACCGTGTCGACGGAGAACTGGGACCTCTCATTCTGGGTCAAGAACATTGGCAACGAGGAAGGCGTCACCGGCCGTTACACCGAGGCCTATATGGGATCGGAGCCATCCGAGGGATACTTCGGCAATGGATCGAAAGACCTCATCTCCCTCCCACGGACCATCGGCGCCACACTCGGCTTCCGCTTCTGATCCGATGACCGCCGCCACATCGCCCACGCACGATGTCGCGGCGGCTATCGCCCAGGCCGACAAACTCTTGCGGCTGGGCCGACGGGCCGAGGCAACGCGCGCGATTGCAAGCTTAATTGAACGCGCGCCCGAGCAAGCCGAGCCCTGGCTGCTAAGGGCGCGCATCAATCAGATCGAGGGCGAGTTTCCCGCCATGCTCGAAGCGGCGTTGCGAGCGGTCGCGGCTGCCCCGAATAGCATTGTTGCCGGCTTTGTCTGCGTCGAAGCGGAAACGATGGCGGGCGAAACAGCGGCCGCGCGGGCGCGCCTTGCCGCCCTGGCGCAGCTGCACGCGAACGACGCGATGGCGCTACGCCGCGCGGGGGAGGCTTACACCCATCTTGGCGCCCATGCGGACGCCGACCGATGCGTTCAGGCGGCGCGCGCCTTGCGCCCCAATGATGTCGACGTCCAGTTTCAGGCGGCGTCATGCGCTTTGGCTATGGGCCGGCTCGATGAAGCGGAAGCGCTGCTCGATGCGGTCATCGCGCAGAAGCCGACAGACTTCGACGCCTATTACAACCGCGCGACGCTGCGCCGGCAAACGCCTGCACGTAATCACATTGTCTCCCTGGAGGCGGCGCTCGCCGCCATAGGCGGCGACAAAGCGCCGCCCGCGCTCTTCTACGCGTTGGCGAAGGAGTGCGAGGATCTTGGCGAAGCCGACCGTTCATTTGACCATTTGGAGCGTGGCGCAGCCGCCCGGCGGCGCGCCTTGGCCTACGACGTCGAGGGCGACGTCGTAGCGATGCGCCAAATCGCGCAGCATTTCGGCAAAGCGTTCCTTGCGACCGGCGCCCCGGGTTTTCTCGGCGAGGCGCCCATCTTCGTGGTTGGCTTGCCACGCAGCGGCACGACGCTGGTGGACCGCATCCTCAGTCGGCATCCGCGCGTTGAGAGTCGCGGGGAGCTCAATGACCTGGCGCTCGCAGTGATGCGCGCGGCGGGGCGGACAGCGGACAAATCCGAACGCATCGTCGCCACAGTGCAGGCCGACATGGCCGCGCTTGGCGAGAGTTATGCCCGATCGGTCCGCGGCGGCGGCGCAAGCGCGCCGCTGTTCGTGGATAAAACGCCGCTCAACTTTCTCTACCTGGGCATCATCGCGCGTGCGTTGCCCAAGGCCAGAATTGTCCACCTCACCCGTCACCCGATGGCGAGCGGTTACGCCATGTTGAAGACGCTCTTTCGCATGGGATATCCGTTCTCGTATGCACAGGACGACATCGCCCGCTATCAGATCGCCTATCTCGGCTTGATGCAGCACTGGCGCGAGCACCTTGGAGCTCGCGTGCTCGACATTCGCTATGAGGATCTCGTCGATCACCAAGAACGCGAGACCCGTCGCCTGCTCGCGCATTGCGAGCTTGAATGGGACCCGGACTGCCTCTCCTTCAACGAAGCAACCAGCCCCAGCGCTACAGCCAGCGCCGCGCAAGTGCGACGTCGGCTTTATCGGGATTCGCGCGATCAGTGGCGCGGCGTCGCGCACCACCTGCAGCCGCTCGCGACGCGGCTTCAAGCTGCTGGCGTAGACATCACATGAGACGCGCGCTCGCAATCGCCGCCGCCTGTGCGCTGCTGACGTTCGCCAGCGCTGCCGCTGCCGCGCCGGTGTTCACCGAAGACTTTGAGGATGGCGAAGCGGAGGGCTGGGCCCCATCCGGCGGCGATGCGCGGTTGACCCAATACGCCGGCAACACCTCGCTCCGTCTGAGCGGGCGCACTGCGGTGGTGCGCGCCACAAGCACACGTGGCTTCACCGAAGTCACGGTCGCCGCCGCCATGGCGGCAAGCAGCTTGGAGCCCGGCGGGTATTGCTTGGTGGAAGCGTCGGCGGATGGCGGGCGCACCTGGTTACAGATCCTTCGCGTCGATGACGGACAGGACGACGCGGTAACCTTGCACACGGCCGCCGTGCGCGACGCACGGCTGGACAATGCCGAACGCCTGCTCATCGGCGCACGCGTCTCCGGCAGCACCGACGACGATCAGTGCTGGCTCGACAACGTGCGGATTGCCGGCGCAGCGACGCACCCCACTGGAGCAAGAACTGAGCTTTCCCGCGAGGCGCTGCTCAGCGGAACAAGCACATCCGAGCTCACGCCGATGGCAGCGTTTGCGCCGAGCGCCGACGCCGGTGCGCCGACAGGCCGCTTCCGCGGCAGGCTCAGCTTCGATCCGACAGTGGCGGGCTTTCATCTGCGCCGCGACGCGTTCAACTACGACGGCGACGCCGCGCTTCGGCTACGGACGCTGCCGGATTTTGCGTTCGACCTCGTTCAGGACGGCGCTGCGCTCATCCCGCTGCGGCGCGGACCGGCGCCCAGCGATCACCCGTCGTGGGATTACGCCCTTGAACCGGGCCGCGTGTGGAACGAGGCGGGCGACGGGAGCATGAGCCGCGCGGCGCTGCCGTTCGCGCTGATCGAAACCAACGCCAATTGCACCCACAATGGCGTGCTCACATTCCTGTTCGATGACCAAGGCGCGATCTCCAATGTGGCTTGGCAGATCGCCTCCGAGACGTGCGCCTATTTGCAGTTCGACGCGTGGGGCGGCGGCCGCGCATCCTATACGCCAAGCGACGATGGCGCTGACGCCGCGATCACGGCGTTCGCGGAAGAACGCGCGGCAAGGATGCCAACGCGCCCCTTCTCTGCGCTCGCGTCCGATTATCCTGGCATCGACATGACGGCGTTCGCATCACCCGCGGACGTCGACCCGGAGCACCTCACCACCTTCGGCCTCGTCGCCAACGGCGTACACTACCTTGGCGGTTGCGATACCCGCGCCGGGCCGCATCCGTTCTGCGAAACCCTGCTCGCGCCATCGTATTCGCTCGCCAAATCCATTGTCGGCGGATTGGGGCTGATGCGGATGGAATTGCTGCATCCCGGCGCGATGCGCGCACTCGTCTCCGAGCACGTGCAGGATTGCAGCCGCTGGAGCGGCGTCACCCTCGAACACGCACTCGACATGGCCACCGGCCGCTATTCGGCGACAGCGGATCAAGCGGACGAGAACGCGATGACGTCGAGCCGTTTCTTCGTCTCCACGACACACGCCGAAAAAATCCACATCGCCTGTACGCTCTTCCCGCGCCGCGAAGCGCCGGGTCGGCGCTGGGTGTATCACACCACCGACACCTACGTGCTGGGCAGTGCGATGGCCGATTTCTGGCGCGATCGTCACGGCGCGGATGCGGATTTTTTCAACGAAGTTCTAGTGGCGGGAATTTACGAGCCGCTGCATCTCAGCCCCGCCATCCGCGCCGCCCGCCGGACGCTCGACGATGCACAACAGCCGCTCACTGGCTGGGGCCTCACCCTGACGCGCGACGATATCGCCAAGCTTGGCGCCTATCTCGCCTCACCCCAGCAAGGCGCGCCGCTCGTTGCACCAGGCCCGCTGGCAGCGGCGCTACAGCGCGACACGAACGACCGCGGACTTGAAGCTGGCGGCGATACGCTTCGCTACAATAACGGCTTTTGGGCCTACAACGCGCAAGCGGCGCTCAACTGCGCTGATCCGGTCTGGATTCCATTTCTCTCGGGCTTCGGCGGCGTGCTGGCGGCGTTGATGCCAAACGGCGTCGTCTACTATTTCGTCAGCGACGGCGGCGATTACCGATGGGCGAGCGCCGCCCGCGCGGCCAACACGATTGCGCCAATGTGCGCGCGGACAAATCCATGACCACGATTGCTGAAGCGCCACCACGCCGTTTTCCACGCGCTGCGCCCGACGGCCTGATCGCCAGCATCCTTCTCGCGTTTCTCGCAACGGCCGGATTGTTTTACGTCAACATCATGTCGGCCATTGTCGCTGGCGTTGCCGATGGGCTTGGCGTCAGCGAGCAGCAGGCAGGCTGGGTCGGCTCGGCCAATGTCTATGGCGCAGCGGCCGGGGCCTTGATCGCGGTGTTTCTGGTCAAACGCGTTGCCTGGCGGCCGGCTGCGATCGCGGGCCTGCTGTCATTGATCGCTGTCGACGTAGGATCGACCTTGATCACGTCGATCGATGTTCTTGTCGGCGTGCGTTTTCTGCATGGCTTGATCGGCGGCGCCTTGGTCGGCATTGCCTTCGGCGTCGTCTCACGCACGCGCTCGCCCGACCGTGTCTTCGGCATGCTGCTGGCGGTGCAATTCGGCCTGGGCGGGCTTGGCGTCATGCTGCTGCCGCCGCTCGCGCCGATCTACGGCACGCAAGCCTTGTTCTACGCGCTCGCCGCTTTCAGCACAGTGACCTTGTTGATGGTGCCGTTCCTCGACGATTATCCGATTGGCCGCTTGCCCGTGGGCGTGACTGCAGCGCCCGTCGACGCGAAGATTCGCTGGGCGCCGCTGATGGCGACGTTGCTCGCCGTGTTTTTGTTTCAAGCCGGCAACATGGCGCTTGGCGCCTACATATTTGGCGTCGGCCGTGGCTACGGCTTGGAGACCGGCTTCATCAGCGCCGCGGTCGGGTGGGCGACGTGGATCGGCATCCTCGGCTGTCTATTCGTCATCGTTCTTGGTCTTCGCTTCGGCCGCGCCAAACTGATGGCGGCGGCAATGACGATGACGCTGATAGGCACGTTAGCGTTTCACTTCAGCGCTGATCCCATCGTGTTCGTCGCCGCCAACATCGGCACCGCCATCACCTGGTCGTTCGTCATTTCCTATCTGCTGGGCATGAGCGCAGAGTTTGACCGCGCGGGCCGGACGGCGGCCATGGCGGGCTTTGCCTCCAAGATGGGTCTCGCGACCGGGCCATTCTTGGGGGGTATGTTGATTGGCGGCCACGTCTACGGGCCGCTGATCAACGCGGCGGCGCTCGTGCTCAGCTTAAGCACCATCGCCATGCTCTGGCCCGCCGCCCTGCTGGACAGAATGCGCACGCCTTCGCTCAACAACACGGAACATCAATGACGACCAACTCTGATCTCCTCGCCCGCCGCACCGCCGCCGTGCCGCGCGGCGTCGCCACCGCCACGCCTATTTTCGCTGAGCGCGCCGAGAACGCGCGGCTGTGGGATGTTGAGGGCCGCGAATATATCGACTTTGCTGGCGGGATCGCCGTGCTCAACACGGGGCATCGCCATCCCAAAGTGATCGAAGCCGTGCATGCGCAGCTCGATCGCGTGACACACACGGCGTTCCAGGTTTGCGCGTACGAGCCCTACATTGAGCTGGCGGAAAAGCTGAATGCACGGGCGCCGATCGACGGCCCGGCCAAAACCATCCTCTTCACCACCGGCGCGGAGGCGGTCGAGAACGCGGTGAAGATCGCGCGCGCCGCCACGGGCCGCACGGCGGTGATCTCCTTCACCGGCGCATTCCACGGCCGCACCGCTTTGACGATGGCGATGACCGGCAAGGTCGCGCCGTACAAGCAGCAATTCGGCCCTTCGGCGGCGGATGTGTTCCATGTGCCGTTCCCGCTTGCGCGCTACGGGGTCGATGTGCAGACCAGCCTGCTGGTGCTCAATCACATCTTGCGCGCCGACGTAGAGCCTTCGCGCGTCGCCGCCATCGTGCTGGAGCCGGTGCAGGGCGAAGGCGGCTTCCATCAGACGCCGCCCGCCCTGATGCGCGCGCTGCGCAACTTGTGCGACGTCCACGGCATCGTGCTGATTGCGGACGAAGTGCAAACCGGCTTTGGCCGCACCGGCAAGCTCTTCGCCATGGCGCACTATGACGTTCACGCCGACCTCATCACCATGGCGAAATCGCTGGCGGGCGGCTTCCCGCTGTCGGGCGTCACCGGCCGGGCGGAGCTGATGGACAAGGTCGATCCCGGCGGTTTGGGCGGCACCTATGGCGGATCGCCGATCGGCTGCGCGGCGGCGCTCGCCGTGTTGGGCGTCATTGAGCAGGAAGGTCTGCTCGCACGCGCCGATACCTTGGGCGTGCGCGCCAAGACGCGGCTCAAGGAAATCCAAACCCGCAACGACATGGCGCCGATTGACGACATACGCGGCCTCGGCTCGATGATCGCATTCGACCTCATCACCGAGCGCGGCGGCGCGACGCCCGACGGCGCAGCGGCGAAGCAAACCACAGCGCGCGCCCTTGAAGAAGGCCTGATCCTGCTCTCGTGCGGCGTCTCCGGTGAAACCATTCGGCTCCTCTACCCGCTTACCATCGACGATGAGCTGTTTGAGCAAGGCATGTCGCGGCTCGAGACGGCCCTCAAGCTCCAAGGTTAGTCATGTCCTCTCACGACCCGGCGCAGGGCGAGCGCGCTCGTCTCAATCTTGTGCGTCCTGATTTGTTGCGCAAACAAGCCTTCATCGGCGGCGTTTGGGTGGAAGGCGCCGAACGCATCCGCGTCACCAACCCGGCGACGCGCGGCCTGCTTGGACACGTCCCCAATCTCGGCGCCAAAGCGGCGCAGGACGCTGTCGCAGCCGCTGCAGCCGCTGCGCCGGGCTGGCGCGCGCATAGCGCCAAGGAGCGTGGCGCTGTGCTCCGGCGTTGGTTCGACCTCATCAACGCACACAAGGAAGATCTCGCGCGCCTGATGACGGCCGAACAAGGCAAGCCGCTGACGGAAGCACGCGGCGAGATCGGCTATGCGGCCGCTTTCGTTGAATGGTTCGCCGAGGAAGCCAAGCGCGCTTATGGCGACATCATACCCGGCCACGCCCGCAACATCCGCATCTCGGTCGAAAAGCGCCCGGTTGGCGTCGTTGCCGCCGTCACGCCCTGGAATTTTCCGGCGGCGATGATCACGCGCAAGGTGGCGCCCGCGTTGGCGGCCGGTTGCACCATTGTGCTGAAGCCATCCGAGCTGACGCCGTTCACGGCGCTCGCGCTTGGCCTGCTGGCCGAGGAAGCCGGCGTGCCCGCTGGCGCGTTCAACATTGTCACCGGCGCGCCGGCGCCGATCGGCGATGTCTTCGTCAGCGATCCGCGCGTCGCGAAGTTCACCTTCACCGGATCCACGCCGATCGGCACAATGCTGGCGGCGCGCTGCATGGACACGGTCAAGCGCGTGTCGCTCGAACTGGGCGGCAATGCGCCCTTCATCGTCTTCGACGATGCCGATATCGATCGCGCCGTAGCGGGCGCGCTCGCCTCCAAGTTCCGCAACACCGGCCAAACCTGCGTCTGCGCAAACCGCTTTCTGGTGCAGGCGGGCGTGTTCGATGCCTTCGCGGAGCGCCTAGCGGAACGCGCAAGCGCGCTGCGCGTCGGTGACGGCCTTGCCAGCGAAACCGATCAAGGCCCATTGATCGACCAGCGCGCGGTCGAAAAGGTGGAGACACACGTGCGCGAAGCGCTGAAAGGCGGCGCATCCCTGCTTGCCGGCGGTCACGCGCACGCCGCGGGCGACCAATTCTATCAGCCCACGGTCTTGGCGCACGTCAATCCCAGCGCCTTGCTGTGCCGAGAGGAGACCTTCGGCCCTGTCGCCGGCCTCGTCCGCTTCAACACGGAGGCTGAAGCTATCCAGCTGGCCAACGGCTCGCGCGCCGGGCTTGCATCTTATCTCTTCACGTCGAACTTCGATCGCGCGGCGCGCGTCACCGAGGCCCTCGAGTTCGGCATGGTCGGCCTCAACACAGGACTCATCTCCACCGAAGTCGCACCCTTCGGCGGCTGCAAAGACTCCGGCATCGGTCGCGAAGGCTCACGCTACGGCTTGGCCGAATTTCAGGAGCTAAAAACCGTGTGCGCAGAAGTGGCGACCAATGGCTGATCGCGCGGTTAGACGGCGCGGAGGCTCGCGGCGACTCACCGCAGTCCTTGCGGACGCAAACGTCCAATCGCCGCACCATCCCGGCGAAGGTGGCGTCACGCAGGACCCGCTCTCTTCCAGAAGCGCCTGAGAGTCTGCGCACGATGATGCGATAGGGCAGTCCAACGACGCCGCCTATCGCGCCAGACAGCAGGCCTGACGCGTCGACATGCCAGCAGTGCGCCCCAGCGCGCACAGTGTCCGACCCGGATAAAGGCAAGCTCATGGCCCATGCGCTCCGGTGCGGTCCGCTTCTCTCCCATCCTGGCGACCGGATGGTCGAGGCGCAGTTCAAAGGCGGCGCCGACCGACTAAGGACGTTGCTCGGCCCAGCAATTCCTCGCGAGCGCCACGCACAGTCTTGCGTGCGATCAAACCCCGATCGCGAATCGAGCTCTTCCTTGCGCTGAATCAAGGCGGGCGCCGCCGCGACCAGATCACTCTTCTGACGTGACTGAGCCAACGTCCTCCGGCGCTGAATCGCCCCAGCTTCCCGGCGCCCTCACCGTCGCGCGTGATTGGGTCGCCGATTACGCGCGCCGGTTAGGCTGGCATAACCTCGATCTCGCCTTCGCCGCTCAGCTTGCTGGCCTGCACACGTTGCGCGACGCGCTGCCGCGTGAAAGCGCCATTCTGCTTGGCCTTGCCCTGCCCACTCTGGTGCGCGGCTTCTATTTCGAAGGTTGGCGCCCGCACGGTCATGGCGCCGCGAGATCAAGACACCTCTTCCTGGAACAGATCAGCGAGCGCCTGCACCGCAATCCAGCCGCCGATCCTGACGCCGTCGCATGGGCGTTGCTGCAGCAGCTCTCGGCGCGCCTTGCCGCAGCCGATGTTGAAACCGCCAGACTGGCCCTGCCGGAGGCCCTGCATGCCCTTTGGCCTGCTGACTGAGAGGGCGGCCACGCCTCGGCGCGTTGTCGGGTCCCGGGCGTCTCAATTTCACGCTGGCGGCCCACGGGCTCAATGTAGGGGCGGTCGCTGCACCGAGGTCTTATGACGGGGCGCTATTCGCCCGCCAGGTAAGATCAGAGGGCGAAGTGCAGATCGGCGCGCCGGAAGATTTCGCCACGGACGCACCTGCCGGGCATTTTGGGCGATTATGCGCGGGCCTATCCCCATGTCAGCCTCTCTGTGACCTGCGATCTGACGCTGCCGTCTGATGGACAAGATGAGCCAAGGCGAACCCGACCTCGCGCTGATTAAACGCGAGCCGATGGGGCCGACGCCGCCGACCGGCGGGATCATGGGTTTGGGGCGTCTGGCCTGCGCGGCCAGACGAAGACCACGCTGCATTGCCTCAACAACACGCTACGCGCTGCGATGCGACAGACCCGGCGGCGGGCAGAAAAGGCGCTGGGATTTCTACCCGAAAGCATGCGCCACCCGTCGTTGCGCATGAGGCCGACACGTCGCCGCCCAACAAGCGCGCCACACGTTGACTGAGCGCAAGCCCTAGACCCATGCCCTCAAAGTAGCGCGTCTGAGCGCTCTCAGGCTGGCTGAATGGCTCAAACAAGCGCTCCAAGCGGGTCGGATCCAAGCCGACGCCATTGTCTTCGATCTCGATCACCAGCCAGGAAATGCTCTCACCGACCCTTTGCGAGATGCGGACCTCAATTCGGCCATTGGTGGTGGAACGCGCCGCATTTGAGAGCAAGCCGCGCAAACAAAGACCGAGCTTGTCAGCGTCCGTCAGCCACACGCCCGGCTCTGTCGCATCGACAACGTGGATCTCGTTGCCATTGGCGCGCGCAAGCGACCGAACTGTACCGACGGCCTCTTGCACAAACTCTGACGGCCGGCATTCATCGGGATCAATGCTGATTTTTCCGGCGTCGATCGCCGCAAGCTTCAGAACGTCGTTGACCATGCTGCGTAACTTAAACGCCGCTTCGAGCACGCGGCGATTGTCCGCCGCCGCTTCGCCAGCGCCGCCATCGGCGGCGTCCTCGATCAACATTTCGCTGTAGCCAATAATGGCGTTGAGGGGCGTGCGCAGTTCGTGGCTGACATTGGCCATGAATTCGGACTTCGAGCGGGCGACTTCCTCTGCCGCCGCCTGCCCCTGACGGGCATCTTTAGTGCTGTTCGCCGCTTCGATCAGGAGTGCGCTCGACTTGCCAACGACGGCGCGAAAATTGGCGACGGAAAGGCTCGCCGCCAGAGCGAGCAAGGTCATCATGGCGGCGTTCCAGAAGGAGACCTCCTCCATACGCATCCAGTCGTTGGGCGCAGCGCCCAGCGCCTCATAACTCGATGGCGGCAACACCTCCCGCGCGAGGTGCAGAGCAGCATAGGTCGCCGTCACAACCAAGACCCAAATCAAACCCGCCCGAACGCCCAGCAGCAGAGTGCCAAGCAACGGGAGCAGCATGAGGAAGAACGACGTTGTCGAGACAACGCCGCCCAACGCCCCGGCGGTCAGCGTCACAACCACATAGAGTGTGACGAGATAGGCGTGGCAGAGCAGGTCCAGATTGATTTTTGAACGCAGCGCCAAGTACGGGAACGGCGCAAACGCAAACGGTGTCAGCGCGCAGAGGAATGCGACAAAGGGGCGTCCGCCAACGACACTGCCGCTTGTCAGGACGACCCAGACAGTGGCGATGACGATCGTCAGCACCGCCGTGAAAGTTAATAGACGCTTACGCGTGACATGCAGCAATGAAGCATCGGGCTGGGTCGCACCCGACAATCGGTCCCAGAAGGCGTCGAAATAGGCAAACATCGCGAGGTGTCTAGCGCCTCTGCGCTAAAGAACCGGAAATCGCCGGGCACGTTGCCATTCAGCGGCTTTCCACCTCAGACCGCCCATGTCCCAGAGGGACCTACCATCCCCGCACACGGGGTATGAACGCAGTTGCGGAGATCACTCGGCTTTGGGCAAAGCGCAGGTTCGAAGTCCGAGCAGAGAATAAACCGGACAGAACCCGACAAGCCCGGTGATCAGCGGCACAAGTCCAAACCAAGCCCACGGCGTCTGCGGGCCGATGAAGACGAGCGAAAGGATCGCAAAGCCCGCGATCACACGCAACACACGGTCAAGAACGCCTTCGTTGCGCGCCATCAGATATCTCCATCGTCCTCTGCCCGTATGATCTGAGCTCGAGACACACGCGCTTTGATCTCGATCAATCGCCAGCTTGCTCCATACGATTGGATGGGAGCGGGCGCCGATATGCTGCCCGATCACGACGCAGCCTTCGAGGCCTCTATTGGCAGACGTGAACACAATACCTCCGGGTGCGCCACTGCGCTGGCTGGCGCAAGGCTGGCGGGACATGATGACGGCGTTTGTCCCTTCCCTCATCTACGGAGCAGCGATTGCACTGATGAGCTTTGCGATCTGGCGCGCGCTCATCGCATCCGACTTGGCGTTCTGGGCGCTGAGCTTAAGTTGTGGCTTTGTCTTTATCGCGCCGATGCTGGCCATGGGTCTCTACGAGGCAGGCCGGCGTATCAGCCATGGTGAGCGACCCACACTCGCTGACATCTTCTTGGTGCGCAGCGCCTTGCGGGCCGATGTCTTCTATCTTGGGCTCGCGCTGCTCTTGATCTATCTCATGTGGGGACGCATCGCTCAGGTCGTCTATGGCTTATCAACCTATCGGCTGCATACGAGGGTGGACGAGTTCGTCGCCTTCAGCACGCAAACCTCCGAGGGCCTCACAATGCTCGTGACTGGCGCGATCGTCGGCGGCGTCATAGCGTTTTTCACCTTCGCCATCAGTGTGGTCTCCGCGCCGATGCTCTTGGATCAAAGAACCAACGTGTTCGAAGCGATGTTCACGAGCATTCGAGCCGTCGCCAAGAATTTCGCGCCCATGCTGTTATGGGCGGCGTTGATCACGCTGGCGCTGCTCGCCTGCGCCGCGACCTCGTGGCTTGGTCTCACCGTGATCTTTCCTTGGCTGGGGCTCGCAAGCTGGCGCGCCTATCTCGATATTGTCCCGGTTCACACCGGCGGCGAGGCGCCACGTTAGTCCGCGGGCTACACGGTGGACTGCGGGCGGGTAATGATTTGCGGAGTCAGACATGACGCATCGCCGCGCCGCCCGGTTCGCACTCGGCGTGGACGCCTTGGGCATAGGCGCGGTTGGCGTGGTTGTACCGCTCCGGCCGCCTACGCCGTCGTGCTCTCTTGCGGCCTTCGCCTTCGCGCACTCAGGATCGTTCGTGGCCGCGCACTGGCTCGACGCGATCAACGCGGTAAACCAGCGGCTCGTCATCGGTGTCTTTCACAGTGACGTACTCGCCGCTCACAAAGATGTGGCGATCCAGCTTGAAGATCGGCTCATCGTCTTCCGTCGCCGTGCGGTCATAATCGAAGAACCAATTGTTTCCGCGCCGCGCCAGACGGCCGACGCGCACCGCCTGTCCCGGAGCAAAGGCGCGGACCTCGCACTCCAACTTGTGCGCCTGCCAGGCGTCCTCATCGAGCGCGCCCTCTTGAGTCAGCGGCGCAATGAGTGCGTAGCCCCGCTCGGGGTCGCCTGACACGATCCCCGCCTCCGGGTTGCGCGCCAGGTGCATGATAATCCGATTGAGCGTCATTCGTGAAAACTCCTGTGTGGCGATGCAAAGGCTAGGCGCCGGGCCGCTGCGGGCTTTGATTTGCCGCAAATGGACTGAGCTCAGGCGCATGCGCGTGATGAGCAAAGGCTCGCGCTGAAATCACATCGCGCGGTTGATCGCGATCAAGCTTCGATGGCGCCCAAACGTGGACGATGGTCGTCCGGCGTCTCGATGGTTCGCTTCGCCAGAAGACGCAGGTTGTTTGGCTGAGTGAAAGCGAGGAGCGCCATGATCAGAGACAGCGGCAAAGGCGGCGCGGCGATGGGCTCGGCCAGAGGCGCGGGCAAGCCGGTCAACGTGATCGTTGAAGTCAAGAAACGCCGGCGCGCGCAGACGGTGGGCAAGGCCCTGCCCAATAAAGCAGCGCCCCCGCGCACGGCGCGCGATGGCGACGGCGATTGATCAGGCGCGTTCATCCAGCGCCAGCCCGCTCGATCGCGGTCTTGGAGGCCGAACATCGACGAGACGATGCTCCGGCAGATTTCTGTTGTAACCGTCTACTTCGCCGCCTGCCTCAATCTGGTGCTGATCGGTCTGATCGCTTGGACGAGATAGCGCGATCTCCGTGTGCAGGCGGCGCAGGACCACTTCATCGAGCAGCGCCAGCTGGCAAAGCGCCCGCCCCCTGAAGACAGACGCCCCGCGGGCTTGATCTCGCTCAAGCGGGAGGACTCGCTGTTGAGCCACGATGAGCGCCAAAATAACAGGACGCACGCCATGAGCTTTCGCGCACTTTGTGTCGCCGCATTATTGTCGCTGGGCGCATGCGCGCCGCTGACGGCGCAGGCGCCCTTGTTTACGCTCGCCGATCAGGCAAGTCCGGCGCCGCTCCGGGAAGGCGTCTGGATGCAGACCGATCCTGCTTGCACGGCGGAGACCGCCCTAAGCGGCGAGGATGGCTGCACCCGCATTGAAGTTGCGCGTGGGCCAGACGGCGGCTGGCTTTATACGATGCGTTCAACAGATGAGAACGGCGTCACCGAAGAGAACGTCTGGCGCTTCGTGATCGCGTCGGCGGTCGAGACCGCGCGCGGCGAGGACTACGCCCTGCTCTATGTCGCCGAATACGTCGCCGTCGATGAACCGGACCAGCCCTTCTATGCGGTGGTGGCGCCGGTTGGGCCGATGCCAGCCAGCGAAGCGCGCATGGTGGCGATGATCGATTGCGACGATGCCTTGCGTGAGGGCCCCATCCCCGGCGTCGAGGAGGTCGGCGATCAAGCGTTCGAACGGCTCTGTATCGCCGGCAGCCGCCAAGCGGTGCGCGAAGCGGCGCGGCGGGCGACGATTGAGAATCTTTCCGTGCTGCTCGGCCAAGAGCGCGCGCGCTTTGTCTGGATCGCGCCTTTGGGTGAGGATCGTCCGCGTCTGATGGTCGAGGCGCGCGTTGACGTCACACCGTAACGGGATGTGATGGCTGCGGGATTTTATATGACGCCCCGGCGCGCGGCCTGGTTTGCCTTCGGCGCCGCCGCCCTTGCCCTCGCCGCCTTGGGCGTCGCCGCGCCGCTTTTGCCGACAACCCCGTTTGTGCTGCTTGCCGCCTTCGCCTTCGCGCGCTCTTCAGAGCGCTGGCACGCTTGGCTCACTGGCCATCGGGTCTTCGGGCCGCTGATCGAGAACTGGCGCGCGCATGGCGCCATCAGCCGGCCCGCAAAGGCCGCGGGCGACCTCGCCATGGCGGTTGTTGTTGGGGTTTCGCTGGCAATCAGTGCGCCGGTTGTCGTGTTGGCCATTCAGGGCGTGGTGCTGGCTGGGGCAGCGGTGTTCATCCTGTCTCGTCCCTCTCCGCCTCGCTCGCCGCCTCACGAGCGCGCCCAAATATAGGGTCTGGGCGTCAATCCCCAAGCTTCAGCGCAGTGACCCGGATCACCGCAATCACGAATGCATCCGCCGCTCGGCCGCCGCGAAACGCCGCCGCGCGCAGCCGCAAGAACGGAGCATTCATTTGCGCGTCGATATGTTCTGGATAACAGAAGACGTTCCCGCCCTTGGCCGTTCGCACGGTCCTGTACCTGCCCGCCCACGTATAGACGTCGCCGAACAGGTGGCGGTGGATCGCGCGATAATGAGCGGGGCCGAAGCGGCCCCTCGGCAGCGGCTCTTCGGCGCGCAAGCTCGACATTTCGAGTTCAAAAGCTTCGAGGCGCCGCGCGTCGCGCAAGTTCGCGCGGTTCTTCAGAACGAACGTGTTCTTGTAGCAATACGGGTCATCGAAGACCTCGTAGCCATCGCCGCTCATTTGCGCTTGGGTTTATCAGCGCCATAAGCGCGCGAGACTTCGGCCCGCCTCTTCTCGGGGCTCAAGCCCTTGGTGCGCTCCAGCCGTTGGGCGCTGTCGCGCCCAAGCTTCAGGCCCTCCACCTTGGCCATGGAGGCATAGGCCTTACCGCCAAGAATTCGCTCTTTGGCCGGGGGACGAGTCGATTTGCTCATGGGGGGAATATAGCCGCTGGCGGGCGCCTTTGACAGCGGGGAACCCTGTGTCGAAAGCGCGGTGGGCGCCTATGGGCGCGCCCAAAAGTAGGGTCTTGGCGTCAGTCCCCCTCTCCAAGCTCCAGCGCATTGACCCGGATAAGGTCGGCTATGCCGGCATGGAGACTGGTTCTCTGGGTGGTGGGATAGGATTGGAGACGCCAGGTTAAAGCGAGAGCTAGGGCGGAGAATCCACAGGTTGGACTTACGTCACTAGCCGCGCGCCCAATCGATATAGAGCGGCAAGAGTTCACGCGGCAACGAACGCTGAAAGGCCTTGTCTAGCGGAAATTGAGGCATGGTTTGCTTGATCGCATCCAACAGCGAAGCGCCCTGTTTCAGATCCTTCGGGCGTTTTAGCGCATTGCGCTTCTTTTGCTTGCCGAGCCACAATTTCTGAAGCGCGAAATAGCGCGGATCCGGCGCAACGATGCGCGCCGGCGATCCGTCACGGCAGATGACGACGCGATCGACACGATCGCCGAGTAAGAGCCATTCCTGTTCCGGCAACGGCACAGGGCGCGGTTGATCTCTTTTGTGCATCGTTCCCGCGCGCGAGGGCGCGACCAGGATTTCAACCTCGTAGGCCTTGGCGTTGCGGGCTTGGAAGCTGCGCTCAAGATTGATCGTGAAGGTCTCGTCGACGGCTTTGAGCAAGTCCCAGAGCGCGTGCTCGCTATCGTGCGGTTCGGCGGCCGCCCAGGCCAGATCAAAATCATCGGTCTCGTCGGGCGCCTCACGAATGAAGCCCCCCGCTTCGACCATGTAGGCGATCATTGCATTGGTGCCGACGACGAGAACGTGCGAGCCCAAAAGTTCTCGCCGGTCGGCCTCGCGAAGAATGGGGCCGGCGGCATTGGCAAGCATCGGCAGACGCAGCGCGCGACCCAGCCGCCCGGTTTCATCAAGACGCGCACGACTTTGATCGCGGCGGTCCTTAGCGCTCAATTTAGCAGCGCGATAATCGGCGAGCTTTGCCTCGAGGTCGGGCGACCATGGTCCAAGGCTTCGGCCATTGCCGCTTCGATCATTGATCTCGTAAAGATAGGCGCGCCCGCCCACCTCCTTTCGGCGCAAGTCATAAGGCAACTTGGCCAACTCGCGTTCCGCCGCCATCCAGACTTGGTAGCGCTGCTCCAAATTAATGAGCGAGCGCGCCTGCTCTTCTGTGAACGCCTCGACCACCATAAACCGACTTTATCCCACAATTCTTGAATTTCCAAGAACGTGGGATAATACGTTTGATTTCCGTGCATTAGTGAAAAGCCCTCAATCCTCCAGCGCATTAACCCGGATGAGGTCGGCTAAGCCGGCATGGAGAATGGTTCTCTGGGTGGTGGGATAGGATTGAAGACGCCAGGCAAGAGCGAGCGCCAAGGCGTAGAGACCATGGGTTGGACTTGCGTCATTGGTGAGAAGGGTCTCGTCGAGCTCAATGCCGATGATGTCGGCTATATTCGTGACCGGAAAGTCGAGGGCTTCGTCGGGATAGAGATCGGACATGAAGATGATGTTGGCGCCGTCAGCACTGGAAGACGAGACGGCGCGTTATTCCGGAGGTTTCCGCGTTATGCGGATTTTGGGCGTCGCAGCCTGCGGCGGCAGCGCTCTTGCGCTGCTCGCCGAGCCGCGCGGATACGAAAGCTAAGCGCGGCTCGGCCCTAACGGGCTGCGATCGCTGACGCTCCACACCTGTTAGGCAGCGAAGCTCAGTTGGGAAGTTGTTGCTGTTCGGGCGTGGGCGGCGGCAGCGCCGAGACATCGACGGGCTGCGGTTGTGCAGGCACACCAACGACCTTCGCTGGCTCGAAAGCCGCGATACGCTTCAGCGCCTCGTTCACTTTGACCAACTGCTCGAATGTGGCGTCCGCGCCCTTGGCAACGGCGGACTTGGTATCCGAAATGCCCTTGAAGGCTTCGAAGCAATCATTAAGCGCTCCGGAGGATTTGACCTTCGTCCACCAATCGCCGCTGCGCCATGTTGAGCTGGAGATTGAGTTGCGCGTGGCGCCGTGCAGCAATTCGAGCGCTTGCTGCACTTTGGGTTCGACTTGGGTCCAGGCTGTATCGATGAACTCCTTTTTCGAAGCGGCGTCCTCATAGATGTTGAGCGAACCGTCGTTCTGGAAAAAGCCAAGCTGGATGAGCTGGTAGCGGCTGATATTACGGAGTTGACGTTTTGATTCCTCCGCACTCGCTACGAGCTGTGCTTTGATCTCATCGTACGCGTCCTGCGCCGATGCTGCAGCATCTTCGAGGGAGCGGAGCCGTCCGGCGAACAATAGCGGCACCAGCACCGCAGCCCAGGCGGCGACGAGAAGGAAGATGAGTTGCGCAAGGATCGTCGCCTGCGCATCGGTGAGCTCATTCCAGTAGGGTACGAGCCAATTGGTGAAATAGAGACCCTGCACGCCCGCATAGATCAGCGCCCCGGTGATCCCCGTGAGGATCAAGGCGAGCAGAATGAGCACCACCGGCGCACGCCGTTTGAATTTCGTATCCGCCATATCCCGTCTCCCCTCGCCCGAGGTTAGGTCCGAACCCGCAACGGGCTCAACCCAATTCGGACCAGCCGCCAAACGCGCCGTCCCCGCTTGCTGAAGGTGGTCGCACGCGGTCGGGCGCGCGCAAGGCCAAGCCTTCGGGCGCGCTTGGCGCGCGCCTTGCACCCGCCCTCTTCCCGCGTGCGCTCCGGTTAGGCGTCGCGGGGACGGCTCGCGGCGCGCCACCGGCGCATTCCGGCTGGGCTCGTTCCGATGCTCTTGTTTTCCGTTACCGGCACGATCGGCTGCGTGCTGACAACCGCTCCCGATGAACTGACGCTTGCGATCTCTTCGGTTCTAACCCGTGACGATGAGGCGCCACGCGTGGCCTGGGTCTTGTGCGTAGCGCGCGAAGCAGCGCTCCGAGCCAAGATCCTTCAGCATTTGCGCGAGGGTGATCTCGTCCGCATCGAAGGCGCGATCGAGCAGCGGCGCCATAAGGTCGGCGACCTTGCGTTTCGCAGCGTGGGCTTCGTCATCCGCTCGATTGAGCAGCTTCCCTCTGCTTCGGAGCAAGCACGGCTGTGAAGCGACTCTATCTCACGCAACGAGAATACGACGCGCTTCTGGAGGCTCAAGGCGGCAAGTGCTGCGTCAAAGGGTGCAAGACGACCACCGGTCTGATCGCCGAGCATTCCACGCCCAACGCGCTGAAGCCCGGCAAGCCAGATCAGCTGATGTGCGCGCCATGTCACAAGGTGAAGACGCTGAAGGATGTGAAGGCGATCGCGAAGGTGAAGCGGCTAAAGGGGAGCACGATGAGCCAATTTGAGCGTCGCAAGAAGTTTGGATCGAGGCTGCGGGGAAGAGGTTTCGACAAGAGCGGATGACGGCGCCGACGATTGTCGCGACGATGGCCGCCATTCGACGGCTCAATATCCCAAATCCGGAAGTTAGCACGATCGGAGGAACGCCGCCGGAAAGCGGACATCAAGCCTAAAATCGCGACCGGCAAGAACTCGCCGGAAACGGTCAGCCGCTCATACTCTTGCGCCGAATTCGCACCGGGCCGCCTTGCTCAGAGGTTTGAACCTCAAACTGTCCGAGGGCACGGATCAGATCCGAGAGTTTCGCATAGCCATAGGTTCGCTGATCGAAGTCGGGATAGGCATTGCGAAGGTGATTGCCTATAGTTCCCAAGGTCACCCACCCACCTTCATCGTCCATGCCTGCGATAGCGTCCTCGATAAGCGGTGCAGCTTTTGCCGGATTGCGCTTCGGTTGTGCTTGGCTCGCCGCGGCGACTGGCCCGGCCTCGATGCCGGCCGTGAGATTCTCTGTGTAAATGAATCGCGTGCACGCCTGCCTGAAACTCTCCGGCGTCTTATGCTCCCCAAAGCCGAAGACGTCTGCACCCTGCTCCCGAATGCGCGAGGCAAGCCGGGTGAAATCGCTATCTGATGACACGAGGCAAAAGCCATCGAACCGGCCCGAGTGCAGAAGGTCCATGGCGTCGATCACTAGAGAGATGTCGCCGGCGTTCTTCCCTTTGGTGTTCGCAAAGTTCTGCTGCGCTTGTATCGCATAACGAGCCAGCACCTCAGTCCAGCTGCGCATCTGCGGACTTGAGAAGTCACCATAGATTCGCCGGGCGGCGGCTTCGCCAATTGTGGCGATTTCCTTGAATAAGGCGTCGGCAATCTTCGACGAGGCGTTCTCGGCGTCGATCAGCACGGCCAAAAGCGGCGTTTTCACTTCTGCGGGCATCGCGACTCCGTAAGCACACGGCGACACTCTAGTTCACAGCGCGCCTCGTCAATCAGAGGCGCTCCGACACACCGAAATGCGCGAACGGCAGCCCCGCCCCAATCTTGTCGTTGAGCTCATGCGGCCGACTACGGCACAAGTTCGCCGGAAACGGTCAGGGCACATCTCACGGGACTCCGCCGTAGTTGCGTGCTAACCAATGTTATCGTTGGCTACGACGCAGGCGCCAACGCCTGAGAGACACGGACGCCACCTTGTTGGCGCGTGTCCGCGTACTCCCGCCTGAAGGCTCTCGGATAGCGAGCCGTCTGACCGGTCTACGACCGGCGAGGAGTCACCATGCAATGGATCGCCCAAGCCAACATCGATCGCTACGTTCTTCTGCTTGAAACTGAAACAGACCCGACAAAACGGGCCATGATCGCGCGTCAGCTGGCAGAGGAAAGGCGGAAGCTGAAATCAGCGCCCCGCGAAGAAAAAGCCTAGCTCTCTGCAGCGCGGCCATCATCCCATTTGCGCCAGTGCGTGGGAAAGACATTGACTTGGCGGCCCGTCACGGCGTCCACCCACGCGGTCCCTATCTTTCGGCATGGAAATATCAGCGCGTGAACCCCAGCCTGATCAATGACGCAAACCTCAAGATCACTATCGGTCGGAGCGATTGAAACGGGCAGCCACTTCTCTGGCAACTGGTGGATCGGCGCCATTGCTGCAGCTTCGTTCGTGGCGACCGGGTCGTATTGATCCGCATCAACCCGAGGGCGAATGTCTAAGACGCCTATGACCGGACCGGGCCAGCCAAGGTCAAAACGCCAAAATCGGCGACCGGCTTGCTCTCTCGATTGCGGCCAGTGACTTAGGGCCCGCAGCAAGGGCGTGATTTCGCCGAAGATGGCCATTGCGACATCTTCACCGGCTTGATCGAACACAAAACTTTCGAGTACCGCGCGACACATCATGCGCTCCGCAGGGAGACTTGGTCATGGCTCTATACCAAACTGCCGCTTCCTCGCCGGCGCATGAAGAAATTTGGGCTCGGCGGACGCTGCGCGTCACCCAACGAGACTGGCTGGTTGTTGCGCCCGTTATCAGCTTATGGGCCTGCGTGCTAACTTTGCTAGCCATAGGCTCAATCACGCAGATGTATTCCTAGCAGAGCGCCGTTAGCGGTAGGCGCTCGGGGGGACCCTTACACGGGCATTGCGGTAGCTATCGCGAGATCTGCCGCCATTCACTTGGGCCCGGCAGACCTCAATCCGAATGGGACGTAAGCCTGCCCGGGTTTGCAGCCAGGCGGTGGATTGGTTGTCGCCGGACTGGGTGATCGATCCATCGAGTCCGCGCCCGAGCTGGTACAAACACCCGGAGTTGTTGTCGCCTCTTTGCACGATTGTTCCAGTGTTATTGCGGCCAGCTTGACCCAAGGCGGCATCGTTGCCCTGGCCGTCCTGAAGAATACCCGCCGTGTTGGCGCCGCCATCTTGAACAATGGTGGCGCTATTGCGCTCCCCAATGCGCTGAGCATTGGCAGCGGGCGCAAACGAGGCGGTGAGGCAAACGGCTAACAAAGCTGCACGGAGACAACTATGGTTGGAAGTGGTCTTCTCACCTAATGCCGCCGCGGCCGTAATCATCGCGTGGGTAGAGCGTTTCATCACAGGCCCCTAAAGGTTAAAGCTGCGGCGGCACAACTGGCCGCTGTTGTCGCGAAGCGTCAGAGTGGCGCGGACGCGGGCGCCGCGTTCGACGCTGATTTCGTTTTCACCGAGCAGCGCCGACGAACCGGCCTCAAGATCCAGCGCGCCGCTTTGGCTGATGTCGGACGAGCCAGCCGAGCCAGACTTCGTGATGACGAGATCGTATTCGCCGGAGATGTCCCGGTCGGCGAAGGCGCGGGCCTGGATGAGCAGGCCGTTCGAGGTCCGGCGCGAGCGGACTTCGCAGGTGACGGCGTCGTTGTGCGACGCGTGCTGCACGCGCTCGACATGAGCGGGCGCTGGTTGCTGCGCCTCAACCCGCACATACGCAGGCGCTTCGGCGGCGACAGATGCTGCTTGGCTGGATGCGGCGGCTGAGCACGCCGTCAGCGCTATGGCCGCAGCTACAGCGAGGAGAGAAGATTTCGACATGGACTATGCTCCCTTGGTGCAAAGCCACGGGAAGGCGCCTGAGGAGGTGCGCCTTCCCGCACGCCATGGATCAGTTATAGCCGCTTTGGACCACGACCGAGATGTTGCCTTCGCCGCGTTGACGGACTTCGACGTCCTGACCGTTGCCGATCTGAATAATGCCGGAGGTGTTGTTCACGCCGTCCTGGTCGGTGACGGCGCGGCTGCCGTTGCCGATCTGGGCGACGCCGGCGACGTTGCCGCGTCCGGTCTGGATGGTGTCAGCGCGGAGATTGCGGCCTTCCTGGCCAGTGGCGGAGAAGTTGTCGCTGCCAATTTGGGTGGTCGCGACATGATTGCGCGTGCCGTATTGGTCCATGCGCATGAAGTTGCGATAGCCGTCTTGCACGCCGCGGGCATAGTGGCGTCCGCCGCGTTGATTAATGACGGCGCCGTTGCGGTCGCCGGATTGCGCCTGGCCCGCAGCGTTTGCATAACCAGATTGCGTAACGACCGTGCGGTTCTGCGCGTGTGCGGCGCCAACACTCATGCTGGCGAACAAAGCAGCGGCCGCGACCGCAGTGAGAAGACGTTTCATGATCAAGCTCCCATTCAAGTGCAGCGCTCCCTCACCGACGCCTGAACGAGAGGGAGATTGTCGCAGCTAAGATGAGCAGCGCTTGAACGGCGGGCTCAGCGTGCAGATGCGCCCACTGGCCGCGCAGGTTTCGCGCGCACGGACCGGTAGGGAAAGGATCAGCGCCCGGCTAATGGCGTCGGGCGGCCGGCGCGCTCCAATCCAGCCACTCGCCCACTGCCCATTAGATCGGCCTGCTGTCGCTGTGACCTCAATTGGTCGACGCAACACTTTAGTCTCTTTGGGAAGACTGGAGTGAAGGCCGATGAAGCAGCGCCGCCGCATTTATTACTCAGCCGCGCAACGGGCTGAGATTTGGGATCGATGGCGTCGTGGGGCTGGCGTAGTTGCCTCAACTGCCGCGGCGGCCATCGCCGACGGGGTCGCTTGGATCACTGTCGGTCAGGCCCGATTGTCCGCGACGTCCGCCACGCCCGTAGCCGGCGCGATCCGCGTAAGGTCCGGAATCAGTATCCGTGAAACCTGTGCCGCCGCCGTGGCCGCGGCCTCTACCGACAGGATCGGCGTATTCGCCGGAATCTGAGTCGGTCATGCCGGTGCGGCCGCCGCGGCCGCGGCCGGCCGGGTCGGCATATGCGCCGCTATCGTTGTCGGTGTAGCCGCTTGAACCGCGTCCGCGCCCGGCAGGGTCAGCATAAGGGCCGCTGTCATTGTCAGTGACGCCAGCTTGGCCGCCACGGCCTTGGCCCGCGGGATCCGCGTACTGACCGGAATCGGAATCCGAAAAGCCACTGCGCCCGTAGCCCGCGCGATCCGCGTTAGGCCCGCTGTCAGCGTCGGTGCGGCCAGTGTAATAGCCGTTGCTGCCCGTCGCGGTGGCGCAACCAGTCAATGACGCGAGCGATCCGCCAACGACCGTGACGCCCAGTATCCGGCCCATAAACGAGCGCCGGTTTAGCCGCTTCTTATCCGACATAGCGCGTCTCCTGGCGCATTCTGACGAATGACTCATGCTAGTGACCATGGAGCGCCGCGCAACCTCCCGCATCGAGCGAAGCAGCTTAGACGTGGAATAATCCCAGAAGGTGCGAACGGCTAAGTCGCTCCAATCGCGACATTGGTCATGATGGAGCAGCTACGGCGAGCCATCGCCGAAGACTGCCGTGCATAAGCGCTCTGGCCTGCCTGCCTATTCGATCGAGCCTTCGAAAGGAAAAGCATCAACCGGCCCCTCAAAGGCTATGAACAGCGTGCAGGCTTCAGTGCTGGCGCATGTGCCGACATGAGGCAGCCCCGCCGGGCCGTATGCGTATTCGCCGACCGTGAGCGTACTGGCGGGCGCGCCTTGATATTGAACGTTCAGCTCACCGGTAACCAGGACCATACGTTCGACTGACGTGTGTGAGTGCGGCGGCAACTGATAGCCGCCTGGAATACGCAAGAAGACATCGGCGTTGGGGCTAGCTGGATCGCCGTGCAGAACCGTGATCTGGCAGCCAGCGGGGAAGATATCTGGGCAAGCGCCCCACTGGAGATCGGGATCCTGGGACAACCGCGTCAACGGAGCTTCTGCTGGGGGCGGCGCGCTCGCATCCTGCGGGGTCGTTTGATCGGCGCTCTCCGAACAACCCATTAACGACAACATCGCCAACGCGGCGACCGTGCAAGCAAAACTCGTTCGAACCTTCATGGTATCTCTCCCGAGAGACTATCGCAGCCGACGCCCCGACGATACCGCATGGTAGCCCGAGACTGTCAACGCAGGGGCGAGCGACCGTCGCATGCCGACCAGCCACAATTCGCGACAGGCTTAGTCGAGCAACTCCTGCCGTTGGTCGTGCTGCGAACGCGAAGGCGCGCCATCGCCGAAACACGTCACTGCGTCACGCATTTCGATTGATCCGGATCAACGCCCTGCCGCCTCCAACAGCTTGGTGATCGGCGTGATGCGCTGCGGCATCGGCGAAGTGGAGCGCCCTAGGCAATGAGCACCGCAAACGCCGCCAATTGGGTGCTGGGCAAGCGCGTCTTCCATTGGGGCCTGGCGCTCGCAGTGCTAATCGCACTGTTGGCGCCAAAGCCTGAGGACGGCGAAGGATTGCTCCATATCATCGCGGGCACGTCGGCGCTGGCGTTGGTGCTCGTGCGTCTCGGGTGGCGTCTGTTTGGGGACGTTCGGCCTTATGTGAAAGACGCTTGGCGTCTCAAGATGCCCAACGTCTCAAAAGGCCCCAGAGGTTTTGCGCCGCTGCTTATGCAAGGCGCTCGCATCGGCGGCTTTTTATTCCTTGCGCTCATTCCGATAGCTGTCGCACTGGCTTTGGCCGGCATCGGGCAAGGTGGGGACTCACCTCTGCTCGAGGCGCATGAAGCAGCGGGCACAGCCATCATGGTGCTTGCAATCGCCCATGCCGTCGCTGTCATTCTATACACGCTAATCATCAAGTACGACATTTTTGGCATCACACTTTTTGGTGGGGCGAAGTCGTTCTCTGAAGGGGGAGCGCGCGGCCGGTCGGGCTTCATCTTAGGAGCGGCAGTAGGTGTGGCAGCACTCGCCTACGTGTGGGGACCGTTCGATGTCGCATCGAAGGCTTCGGCGCTAACGGAGCGGGAAGAAAGTGGAGGCGAAGGAAGACACGGCGACAACGACTAGCACCGGATCGGATAATCCTTAGACCGCGCGCTGGATGTTCAAATGGACCACCCAGGTCACGACACCGATTTCTCGACCGGCTTACTCTGGCGATTGCGGCCGGTGACTTAGCGCACACAGCTACGGTGTTACTTCGCCGATGCCGGACGTTCGCACCTTGCGCTCCCACTGATGATCACGATGATCCTTACGGCGAGGTCCATGGCAAGGATCGAAGACGCAGGCAGTTGGCTCGGCGGCGCAGCACTCTTCGCTCCAGGGGGTGTAGTCTGGTTGGTCTTGGGCGGATGGGCTCGGAGTTTACGCCGCCCGGGGGCCGCCCCTCTCTCCCGAGGAGGCGCGTCGCCGTCGGTTGCCTGCGCTCGCACGCGATGTGTTTCCGGAGAGTTCGGGGCTTCAGCCGATGCAAGGCCTTTTGAGAGCTTGAGGGGGCACACGAAAACAGGGGCGCGCTGGTGAGCGGGCTCCTGTTCGCGGATTAGAACGTGGGCTAGCGGCGTGCGTCGCGGCGATCTTCGCGACGGTCCCAGCGATTCTCGCGCCGATCGCGATAGTTCTCGCGGCGATCCCATCGATCCTCGCGGCGATCGTAAATGTCTTCCACGCGATCACGCGGCCCGTTGAAGCTCTGGGCATCGCGCACATCTTCGCGCGCGTCGCGAACATCCTCGCGCCGGTCCCGAACGTTTTCGCGATGATCGCGGCGATCCTCGCGCCGGTCGAAACGGTCTTCGATCCGGTCCGCCCGGTCGTGCGCCAGCGCCGGGGTCGCCGCAGTCACCGCCATAACCGCGGCAAGAGCCGCTACCATTATTCCATGTCGAGTGCGCATAACATCGTCTCCTGCTTAGGCCCTCAACCCATTGAACGATTGAGCGCAGGCAAACCCGTCGCGGTAGCGACCCTCTGTCACGGTTTTAATCCTGAGAATGGGCCTCGCATTGATCTGCTTCGCGCGCTCGCCTGTGATCGCCATCTCGGAAGGCATCGATCTCTGATCGGGTCGCAAAACGGACGTACATGCCTCGAGCGACAACAGGCAGAAGTGAGTCGACTACCCGATACTTCTTGGGCCCGCGCAAGCGCTAGCGCTCAAGTTCTGCGAGCACTAGTTAGGCCCCGGGCCGCTACTGCGCCGGGGTCATTGTCACCGTTGATGGGAATTCTGGATTTGGAGATGGTTCTTGCGCGGTCTCTGTCCAGGAGACGATGGCGCGAAGCGTGCGGGTTTGCGGCTCGTCCGCGACCATCACATCTTCATCGTATTCCAAATCAATGCGTCCGGGCGATGCGGCGATCACACGATAGTCGCGAAAGTCGCCGAGAAGAAAAGCTCTCTCATCATGCGGCGAGACGAAGGCCAGATAGACACGAAGGCCGTTCATGGCGGGATCGCCGCTTCCCATCCCAAACATGCGCACCGCGCCGATGTTCGACATGTCCGGAAGATCGTTAAACTTGACCACCGCAAGTGCTGCGATAGCTGGGTCGTCTTGAGCGAGCGGGCTCCATGTTTGGGGCTCGCCATCACCTTCAACGAAACGCGCCGGCGCCTCGACGTTGGCTGGCGCAGTCGTGGTGGAGAAGTTGCAACCCGCGACGGTTAAGCAGGCGGCGATCAGCACCGCGGAAATTGAAACACGACAAATCGACATCTGGCCCCCAGCTCGCAATATCCTAACTCGCTAAAGAACCACCCCATCAAACGCAAGCCCAGGGTCGCCAGGGTCTCAATTGGGCCAGCGATGCTCAAGCCGCGATTTTGTTACGAGCGGCGACGTCAAGACAATCGCGCCGTCGGTAATGCTGCATGCGCTAAGGCAAGCCGTCGCCGAAGGCCGACGCTCGTAACCACCGCCGATGGCGTCCATTCCGCGCCGACGTCGGAGGGCCCGCCAGCCCAGATGATCGACGGTCCGTCGAGACGCCATTCCAGCCCGCGAGTGACCGGGGAGCAATCTCCGGCCTTTTTCTTGGCGGTCCGCGCGACGCAGCGTAAGAGCACGTCTCATGGATCGCCGGTTCTTCTTCCTTGGCGCTACCGCTGCGCTCAGCGCCTGCGTCAGCAATGATCCGGTCACCGATCCCGGCGACGCCTGCGAGATGTTCGAAACGCAGGAAGGCTGGTGGCGCTCGGTGAAACGCGCCGAGCGTCGCTGGGGCGCGCCGCCCGCGCTACAGCTCGCTATCATGCGTCAGGAAAGCGGCTTCGATCACAATGCGCGCCCTCCGCGCGGTCGTATCCTCTTCATCTTCCCGGGGCGCCGCGCGTCGAGTGCGTACGGTTACGCGCAGGCGCTGAGTTCCACATGGGAAGAATACGAACGCGCGCGCGGCGATGACGGGCTTGACCGCAACCAGTTCAGCGACGCCGCGGATTTTGTCGCGTGGTACGCTGGCCGCTCACATCAAGAACTCGGCATTTCTTACGCCGATGCGCGCAGCCACTATCTCGCCTATCACGAAGGCCGCGGCGGTTACCGACGCGAAACCTACCGCGGCAATGCCACGTTGATGGCTTCAGCCTCACGCGTGCAGTCCTATTACGACACCTACGCCGCCCAAATCGATCGCTGTGACGGTCGCCTCAACCGCGGGTGGCTGCCGTTCTAGATTGCCGCTTTTCGAATTGCACAGTTGGAATCGTCTTCGCATTGAACCCAGATGGCCGGCGCGCTCAGCTGCAGCCCTTGGTCATGGTTCACGCGCAAAGGCGCGATGTCGCCGATTGCGGACCTAGCGCGCTGTGAAGGTCACGAAATCCTGGCTCGTTCCGCTTAGATCCCTCATCGCAACACCTCTTCAGTGCCAGTATTGAACCAATCGATTGCCATCACGGGCCAGCGATATAGGAGGGTGTGCGCCATAGGAATGATGGAGATCGATATGCTGTTCGAACGACTAAGCCCGCTGACTGGTGAGGTCGTCTCCTCGGCGACTGCGATGACGGCCGCTGACATGCCTGCAATTGCGGCGCGCGCTGCGGCGGCTTTTCCAGCCTGGGCAGCGCAGGGGCCGAACGCGCGGCGCGCGCTGCTTCTGAAGGCGGCGGATGCGCTACTGGCGCGTAGAGACGCGTTTGTCACGGCGATGATCGCCGAGACCGGCGCGACCATTGGCTGGGCCATGTTCAACGTTGAGCTCGCCGCCGGCGTCGCGCGCGAAGCGGCGGCGATCACCACCCAGATTACCGGCGAAGTGATCCCTTCAGACAAGCCAGGCTGCATTGCCATGGCGCTGAAAGAGCCCGTCGGCGTGATCTTGGGCGTAGCGCCTTGGAACGGGCCGATCGTGCTTGGCGTACGCGCCATCGCGGCGCCGCTCGCCTGCGGCAACACGGTGATCCTGAAGGCAAGCGAGACCTGCCCACGCACACACGCGCTGATCTACGAAGCCTTTACCGAAGCGGGCTTCCCTGAGGGCGTCGTCAATCTCGTCACCAACGCACCCGCTGACGCCGCAGAGGTTGTCGGCGCGCTGATTGACGCGCCTGAGGTCAAGCGCATCAACTTCACCGGCAGCACGGAAAAGGGCCGCATTGTCGCCCGGCGCGCGGCCGAGCATTTGAAACCCGTCCTGCTCGAACTCGGCGGCAAGGCGCCGCTGATCGTGCTCGAGGACGCCGATCTAGATGAGGCGGTGAAGGCAGCGGCCTTCGGCGCCTTCATGAACCAGGGCCAGATCTGCATGTCGACCGAGCGGATCATTGTCGTCGATGCCGTGGCCGATGCCTTTGCTGAAAAATTCGCGGCCAAGGCGGCGAGTATCGCCGCCGGCGACCCGCGCCAGGGGCAGGCCCCGCTCGGCGCCGTGGTTGCGGAAAGAACTGTCCGTCACGTCAACAGCTTGATCGACGATGCAACGTCAAAGGGCGCGAAGATTATCGCCGGCGGCAAGGCTGACAGCATCATCATGCCCGCGACCGTGGTCGATGGCGTCACTGCAGCGATGGATCTCTATCGCGACGAGAGCTTCGGCCCCATCGTCGCGATCATCCGCGCCCGCGATGCCGAACACGCGGTCGAGCTCGCCAACGACAGCCAGTACGGTCTCACGGCGGCTGTCTTCACACGCGACATCGTCCTGGGCCTGACAATCGCGCGGCGCATCCAATCGGGCATCTGCCACATCAACGGGCCGACCGTTCACGACGAGCCGCAGATGCCGTTCGGCGGCGTTGGAGCGTCTGGTCACGGTCGATTCGGCGGGCGGCAGGGCATCGACAGCTTTACCGAGACGCGCTGGATCACGATCGAGACGCAGCCCGGCCACTTCCCGATCTGACACGGCCGCGATTGTTCCAGAATTCCCAGTCTGGGCTTTGGAGCATACTTGGCCCGCCTCGCCCGGCGTTACCTTAAGCGGCAAGCGCGGCGCCCTCGCCAAACGCCTCGGATGGGCCAGACGTGCGCCGTCCGAGATTTTTTCCGAGTGGCCGGCGCGCTCCTATCCAGCCCGTGACGCCCTGCCCGCCAGACCGGCGCGATGTCGCCGAAAGCGGTCGTTGCGCGCCCTTACTGCTGGCGCGCTTTACACATGACACGTCCAGGCCCATTCGCACGCGCGAAGGTCATCGTGCGGGCGTCTCCGCTTGCGGCGTGGTGCAGGGCCGACTCGCCGATACGGCGAGGCGTTCGCAGACACTTTCTATCAGGTCGAACTGCGTGCGGTGCCAGCCAAGATAATAGGCCTGCATCTGGCGGAGTTCTTCGGCGGAGTCGCGAAACGAAGGGTCTGCCAGCATGTTGGCGAAGTCATAGGCGTCGACGTCCGACAGCGCCGAATAGAACGACGCGTCAACGGTCGAACTCTCATCAACATCCACTTTCGCTTCGGCGCTCAATGTGTAGTGGCGCGTGAAGGCGGGCGCCATGGCGCTCTGCAATGACCGAATGTGCAGGAAGCCGGTCGCGCTGTCGGAAACGATCTGGTCGTAGTCAACGAGCGCGGCGCGAAGGGCTTCGTCATTGATCAAGTCAACTTGTCCGCTCGACGTTAATTCGACATATGTGCCCGATCGGCCCGCCAATTGCTGATAGTGATACCCCCAGCGCAGGCCGTCCCTGAAGCGGTCCGCGTCTGCTGGCGCGACAGCGCGGTGGGCGAGCGAGCGGACGACCGCGTCCAGTCCGTCATAATCACGCGAAACATCGTCGATGTTCACCAACGAAGAAGCACGCAGGCGACTGAAATCAGACTGTAGCCGGTCGAGGATCAAGGCTTCCCGCGCACGATCGAGCCGGGCTGCGTTCCAGTTATTGACCTGCAGACCGATGAACACGCCGATCACGACGATGACGAAATCAATCGCGATAGCAGTCCATTCCTGTTTACGCAGGTGCGCGACTACACGGCGCAAAAGCATCTGCCCCCCCCCACTCACTAGGAGCGGAGTATGGAGGACTTCGCGGTGATATGCCAAACCGGGCGAGTGCCAAATCAACGACCCCCGTGGGCCAGCGCGTGTCACCGCGAAGACTTTCGCGAGTGGCCTACTCTCTCGATTGCAGCCGGTGACTTAGCACTCGCAGCAACGAACTGAGTTCGCCGAAAGTCGCCCTTTGCAGTAGCGCTAAGTGAACAAAGAGGCGATGCGAAAGACCGGCTCGCTCCAAACAAGGCGATCACGCTGGTCAGCGACAACGGCGCGACAACGGCGCGATCGGCTGTTTCCTGAAGCGCCGCAACGAGAATTCATCCGCCGGCGCGATCAAGGCAGGCGTCGAGCGATGAACAAACCGATGGAGGCCTGGTCATCATCCCCGCGTTGTTGCACGAGCGGACTGTCGCCCGCATCGCCGGTTAGCCGATCATAGCCGGCGACAAAAACCAGCGCCCAGCTATGGTCGCTCGACAAAGGGGCAATCACGCTCGCGCCTGCCCCGTAGGAATAGAGCCCGCCGGAAGCGTCAAGATGTAAGCGGTGGTTCTACGACACGTAGGCCCACGGGAGCAGGTCGTCGATGCGGTTCGAGGGCCAGCCTTGCACCAGCTTCGTGAGCACATCGGTCAGATAGGCGAGCGGCTCGACGCC
>Ga0163148_10000973_pt1 | contig 38310 bp, 20 predicted proteins | sample OliLakLV19MP7P2_FD_148606 | JGI IMG/M metagenome (GOLD analysis project Ga0163148, IMG submission 148606) | Freshwater microbial mat bacterial communities from Lake Vanda, McMurdo Dry Valleys, Antarctica- Oligotrophic Lake LV.19.MP7.P2 | ecosystem: Environmental > Aquatic > Freshwater > Lake >... | reverse complement strand
ACTGTTGCAAACGTTGCATCTAATAACGTAGCAACTGCTACAAGTTTCACTGTTGGTAAAGATATAACTATTGGTGGTGCTTTAGGTGGTAAATTCACAGCTACTGCTGGAACTGTAACAGTTTCTGGAGCTACTTCTGATATTAACAATGCGAATACTTTAAACGGTGCTTCAGCATTAACTTTTAACGGATTGAATTTAACTGGAAATGCTCAAACTTTTGACGTAGCAAACGCTGGTCGTGAAATGTTTGTGAAAGGTGATTTAACTTTCGCCAATGCAACATCTTTCATAGCTGGTACTGGTTCAAAAATTTGGTTGAATGGAACTACTGAACAAACTATCACTGGTGGTGCTGCTGGTACAATTGATTTGCAAAACGTAACAATTAGCAATTCAAATGGTGCAAAATTAGCTTCTTCAGGAACTAACATAACAGCAAGTCAGTTGACTATCTTCAAAACATTACGTCTTCAATCTGGCGATTTGGATTTGAATGGTAATAACATTCTTGAAATAGACGGAACAGCTGGTTTATTGAGTGAAACTCCAGGAAACACAGTTAAAAACACTGGTGTATCTACTGCAACTGGTTATGTATATATCACAAAAGTATTGGCAATTGAAACAGCAAACAACTTAGGTGGTTTGGGAGCTCAATTTACTTCAACTGCTTCTATGGGTAATACAACAGTTAAACGTTCACACATCGGCCGCACAGTAGGTGCAGCAGTTGGTATCTCAAGATACTATGAAATTACATCAGCAACTGCTGGTGCAACTATTGCTGCTACATTGAGATACGATGATTCAGAACTTTCTGGAAATACAGAAGCAAATCTTGATTTGGTTAACTCTTCGGCTGCTGCTGGTCCTTGGTACTATGCAGTTTCTACAAAAGACGCAACAAACAACTACTTAAGAGTAACTGGTATTGATCAATTCACAGGTGCTAACTCATTCTTTACTGCAGCTATTCCTAGCTTAGTAGATATGACACAAGTATCTTTGGGTGTAGAGCCAACTACTACAGCTTTGGTAGCAGGAACAACTGGTAAAGCAATTCTTGGTGCTAAATTATCATCAACAGGAGCTGTAACAGTTAATTCATTACAATTTGATTTCAATAGAACTTTAACAGGTTCAGAATTGACTAACTTCAAATTATATGCATCAAGCGATAATGACTTCTCAACAACAAGCGACAATACATTATTAGTAATCACTCCATCATTTGGAACTTCAGCTGATAATAAAGTTACTTTTGCTTTGACTACAAACAATACACTTGCAAGTGGCACTCCAATCAACTACTTCTTAGTAGCTGATGTGAATTCTACAGTAACAGCTGCAACTGCTGCTCTTACTCCATCACTTGCTTACACTAGTATTTTAGTAACTGACGGTATCGTGAAAGCGGCTACTTCACTTTCAAACTCAAGCTATACATTCTTGCCAAGTATAATGGCAGAACCTTTAAATAAAGGTATTTCTGAGTCTGGATTAGTAGCTGGTTCAACTAATAACTCATTAGTAGGTTTCGCAATTACTTCAACTTCAGTTGCAGATTTTACTGGCTTTACAGTAACAACTTCTGCTGATGCTTCTGGAATCTTTGAAAACTTCAAAGTTTACCAATCAACAGATAACGATTACTCTACAACTGCTGATAACGTATTATTGACAACAACAACAACACCTGGTACAAATAGCTTCGCTATCGCAATCACAGGTGGTGTTGGAACTTCATCTACTCAGAAAAACTTTTTCATAGTAGCAGGAGTTAAAAATGGTGTTGATGCATCTGCAGCAAACATCACTACATCAATAGCACATTCATCATTCGTTAGCACAACAGCTGGCAAACGCTATACAAAATTGAATGGAACAACTTCAGCTACTACAATAGCTGGTAAAACATTCAGCTTCGTAAAAGCGACAGCAACATTATCATCTGCAAATATGCCAGTTGCTGGCTTTTTGGGACGTAATGTAACTAACTTGCCAATTTTTGGATTCACAATCACTCCAGATAACGCAGTTACAACAGTAGGATTTACTGCATTAACAATGAACGTTACTTTCGGTGGTGGAGCTTCTACTAGCGATGTAACAGCATGGAAATTATATAGCGACTTAAATGGTAATGGCTATCCTGATGCTGGAGAATTAATTGCTAACGTTAGCTCTTTGGCTAGCGGACAATTGATATTCCCATCATACACTACAGTTCAAAGCTTAACTGCAGCACGTAAATATATCGTAACAGCTTCAATGGCTTTATTAGCTACAAGCAACGGTACTATCGTAGTGTCTATGCCAAGTAGAGATTTTTTGACAATCACTAGCCCAGTTCAAATTAATACATTTGCAACTGTAACTGGAAATACTCAAACAATCAAAATACCTGGTACAGCAGTTAAATTGGCTTTAGTTGGTCAATCATCTACTCAAATTACAACAGGCGGAACAGTAGCATTTGCAGTACAAGCACAAGATAACTCTGGTGTACCTGCAAACGTAACAGTAACACAAACAGCTACTTTAGGTAGTGCAATCAATGCAACTGTTACAACAAACACTGGTTCAATCACTGCTGGTTCTAACTATACAACAGTTACTCCAACATTGACTTACGCTTCTGGTACAGTTTCTGAATTGTTAGTATTATCTGGTTCATCATTAACGGTAACAGTAGGTACTACTAAAACATCTTCAGCAATTAAAATATTGCCAGCACAACCAACAACACAAGCAACTAATATCGTATTGGGTACTTTAACTGCAACAACAGCTCCAATTTCAAGCTTCACAGCTGGTAATGGTGCTGCACGTTTAGTAGTAGTAAGAGAAGGATTGCCACCAGTAGCACCTACTGATGGAATGTCTTACACAGGCGTAGCAAATGTTAAAAATGCAACAGCTTCTTCTCAAACAGGTCCTGGTTCATTCGTAGTATTAAACACAACAAGTGCAACTTCAGCGTTCACAGTATTAGGTTTAACACCGGATAAAGAATATTACTTCCAAGTGTTTGAATACAATGGAACAACAGCATCGGCATTAGAAAACTATGTTGTAACACCAAGTTACACATCAACAACTGTACAAAATCCTAAAGCTGGCTTAACTCCAGCTGGAAGTTTGGGTGCAATTGGAACAGCTTCTTCTGCAGCAGCTATTGCAACTGATTTGGATATAACTGGAGCAATAACTTCAGCAACTGACACATTGTTCTATCAATTTGTAGTTAACACAAGCAAACCAAATGTTATGGTAAAATTATCAAACATGCCAGCTAACTATACATTGGAACTTTATGACATCAATACTCCAAACTCAGTTGGATCTCCTAAATTGTTACGTTCTTCAGCAGTATTATCTACTGGTAACGACATCGTTATCTTAAATAGTGTTCCTGCTGGAAATTACATTGTGAAAGTATATTCTGCAACAAGCACACAATACAGCACAAGCAACTACACAATTAGAGTTTCAACAAGCGGAAGTGAAATTTATTCACAACCAGTACAATAAGATTAACTTTCCTGGCGGCTCATCTCGAACGAGGTGAGCCAAATGGATTGATGACAAGAAAGAAATCAAAAATTAATTTTAATAAATTCAAGGATTAAAAAATGAACTTGAGAAGAATTTTTACGGCAAATAAAGGCAGCCAAGGATGGAGCCTACTATTGCTACTAGCTGCAGCACTAATTGTGTTCGCACAAGATGTAGCTGCCCAAAACTATTCGGTATCTTTGACTCAAAGAAGAATGGGGAACCAAATAGGGGTTGAAGTTTGGTTGAAAAAACTAAACACAGCTGCACCAAGAATCTCAAATATGTCACTTGCAGTGTCATATAACGCAGGATTCTTAACACCTGCTGCACCAACTGTATCGCCAACATATTCATTGGGCTCTACAGATTCAGTTAGCTATGATGCTAACGCAGCAGCACCTTATGTGTCTATCACATCTGGTTTCAATGGTTTAAATGACTATAACAACTTAGCTGCACAAGCGGCTAACGATGGTTCAACTTACGTTTATCAATTAGACGTAACAGCATCTGGAGTTTTACCTTTCACAGGTGGCTTAGATGTAGCTTCAACTGGTCGCGGTACATTTGTTGGTATTTTGAAATTCAACATCACCAACCATGCTACTTTGACTACAACAACTAACACAAGTATTGCGTTAGTGTCTGGCACAGGTATTGGTCAATTCGCTGCTGCTGATGCATCTGGTAATAACATTGCATCTACAGTAAGTTTGACTTCAGCTTCTGCTTTCACAATCAAAGGGATTACAATTTTAAATCCTAATGGCCCAAATGAAGCAGTAAACAGAAACAAAACTTATGCTTCTTTATCAGTAGCTGGTTACCCAGTTTATTTTGAACGCTCTGGTTTAATTACTCCAGCTGTTTCAAATGAATACGGTACAAACGTATTAGCTTATGCAGTAGATTACTCTACTAATAACGGTACTACTTGGTCTGCTGAAACTTTCAGATTTGCTGAAGTAAGAGATGTTGAATCAAGCATTACTTCTGCAAACCACAAATCTGGTGAAATCACAACTACTACTGGTACAACTGCTGGTTACATAGTAACTCAAGCAAATGGTAGCCAATTACCAGTTGTTTCAAACCCAGGTTTTGGTGGAATTTTAAGAGTAATTTGGTCACGCGATCAATATTTTGCTCCTCGTTCAGAAGAAGCAAAATTAAGAATTACTCAATTAGATCAAACTGGTAATAGTGCTGCAATCTCTTCAAGAGGAAAAGCTTCTGGCAACCCTTTTGATATAAGTGATTCTAAATTCGTACTTTCTCGTTTGTTCTTCATGCAATTGAATGGAACAAGCACTTACTTGAGAACTAGAGATAACTTTAGTAACTCTTCACAATTGACTGTAGAATCTTGGATTAACTTAAATTCAATTCAAACTGCAGCTGGTGCTGAACCAGGTGTTGTTTGTACAGGTCCTGCTTCTCAATCAGCAGTTACTGAAGGTGCATTCAGTCTTTACTTACAAGATGGTAAATATCCTGCATTTAGAGTTAGAGAAAAAACTGGTGGAACTGGTCGTGGTGAAAATGGTGGTGCTTACATCGCTACTTTGATTGCTCCAGATGCTTTAACAGCTGTTAGCGATGCTATTCCAATCAGCAGCACTCACTCTACAAATTGGGTACATTTAGCTGGTGTTGTAAATAATAACGTTGTTTCATTATATGTGAACGGTGAATTAGTTGCAACTACAACAAACAACAATGCAGCTGATATTCGTTTAGCTACTTTTAACCACCCAGTTTGGGTTGGTGTAAATCCTACTAGTGGATTACAAGCTAAAAACTACTTAAATGCTGGTGTAAAAGAAGTACGTGTTTGGAGACTTGCTTTAACTCAAGCTCAAATCCGTGCAAACTTAGCTGGTGTTACTACTCCTGCTACTGTTGCCGCTAGCGATATGAGAAGCGGTTTAGAACTATACTATGATTTTAGTGGAGTAAGTAATGATTTGGCTTCTAATTCAATCCAAAATGGTATCAACCCAATAGCACTTTACACTAATCCTTCATTTACTTCTGTTTCAAGTGAAGTTGCTACTGAAACTTATCCGTACAGACCAGATAGAGGTCACTTAAAAATTACTTCACCAAGCACTGGCTCTGGTGTATCTAATTTAACTGCTTCTAACACAGCTGTTCGTTGGGCATCATACGGTTTGGGTGATATCTCAGCTACTTCTGGCGATGATTTGACAATTGAATTCACAAGAGATGGTGGTACTCAATGGGCAACTGCTATTGACAACACTACTCCTGGTGCTTTGTTAAACAATCTTGACATTGAAACTGGCTCTGCTACTTGGCAGCCATACAAATCTGCTACTTCTAGTGGTGCTTACAATGACTTGCAGAACATTTATCCAATTGCTACTCAATACTCTAAAACAGTTAAATTGAGAGTTAGAGGAAATTCTTCTAAAGGTCAAACAGACATTTCTGATATTACTGGTGATTTCGTAGTTGCTCCTTACTTTGCAGCTAAAAATACTGGTACTTCTGAAATGAGAATTCTTTCTGGTTCAGAAATGAATTTAACTGGTGGTGCAGCATTTATTGAATCTTGGATTCGTCCTTACAGATTCCCAACTACTACTGAATCATATTTCCCAATTATTGCGAAAGTTGATTCTACTACTAACAATTACCACTATGCTTTAAGATTAATGAAAAGCGGTCAATTGCAATTCGTTTTGACTACTACAAATGGTACAGTTTTAACAGCTACTTCTGATACAACTGATTACGTATTTGAGCCAAATACTCAAGTTATGGATTCAGCTTGGACTCACGTAGGTGTTTTCTTAAACTTAGCTAATGGCGTTGGTACTTCTTCTATCAAATTCTATATTGATGGTAAAGTACAAGAAGCTTCTGTAATCACTGCTCAATTGGGTTCTAATGTTGCTGTAAATACAGTAAACACTTTCCCTACTTATGTTGGGTATCAGCCAACTGGAGCTTCTGCTACATTGACTAAAAACTTCATTGGTGAATTGAAAGGATTGCGTTTCTGGAACGGTATCCCTGGTGGCGTCGCTATCACTGGTAACGAACCAACTGAATTGACTAACTTCATCCGTGGTGCTATGTCAGTACGTGGCAATGAATTATTGTCTACTTTCAACACTAACTTAGTTGCTTCATTCGATATGAATGGTGGTGCATTGCAAACTTCGGATTATGCATACAACAACATTCTTTCAACTGCTGGTTCTGCTTCTATGGAAGCTAGACAACTACAAGTTTACAGAAACAATGGCTTCAGCTATGCTGGTGCAATTCCTTTCTTGAAATTAGTTGAACCTAAAAAAGAACAACTTGTTGCTAACACTAAAACTGATGTATTAGTTCGTTGGGTTGGATTCGACTTCGATAGAACTGCATTTAGATCTGGTGATAACGCAACTGCTTTAGCTTCTGACTTAGAATGGTCAGGTAACTCAGGTGGTAACGTTGTTACTTTCCCTTACAATGCAACTGCTTCTGATAACGATATAGTAACTTTGACTGATGCATTTACTTTGCCTTTAACTACTACTTACAGATTTGCTGGTGTTAACCCACCTCACTTACAATTTGCTGGTAAATTAGATATGAGCATTGCTAAATTTAACACACCATCTCAAGAAGCTATCCCAGCTATCTTGGAAAATGGTCGTCTTCGTTTGAAAGGCCGTACTACTATTAATAGTGCTGCTGCTAACGAATACACTACATTTAGCTTATTGCGCACTGAAGGACCTCGTTTCACTATCACTCCTGCTTCTAACTTCACAGTTCGTGCATTGTTAGAAGGTTACCACCAAGGTGCAGCTACTGCGTTCACTGGTAACTTGGGTACTACATTTGTTACTAACGGTATGAGAGTAAAACTTTACAATTCTCTTGCTGGAAGACCAAACGCTGTAGTTGCTGAACAAGTTTCTGCAAGCGGTTATTCTGATAAAGATCCATTGGGTACATTCGTAAGAGGTACTGCAGGAGCTTCATTCGGTAATATTCCTTTCGTATTCCAAAGCTTACAAGATGGTAACTATTGGGTATTGGTTGAACACCAAAATCACTTACCAGTTCTTTCTAAATATGCTGCTGCATTCGCTTTCACAGGTGACAATTTGTCAACTTGGGCTGTTGAATCTGGTTGGGATTTCCAAGGATGGGGCGGTACTGCTAGCAATACTTTGACTGCAGTTTCTTCTACTCCTGGTCTTACTTACACTGCTTATGGTTATTCTGAAACTAACAAAGCACTTACTAACTATGGTGCTACTGGTCTTCACTATAATGATGGTCAATCTGAAAACATTACAACTAATTCATTAGCTGCAATGGTTGCTGGTGACGTATTTAGAGATGGTAAAATCAACTCTGCTGACCGTGTTCAAGTTCGTTTGGATGCTGCTGGTGCAGGTGCTTCTCGCTCTGACGTAACTGGCGATGGTATCGTAAACGGTACTGATAGAAACATAGTTGATAGAAACAATGGTAAATTCTTCTCATTAGCTGATTTGTTCCCGACTTTATACTCTGGCGCTAATCAAGTTAATGACAACAAAGGTATGATTGTTAATAACCCGCTTTACGAAAAATTTGAAACTTTATCAGTTAAAGATGCTGAAAAAGGTCAAACTAAATCTAAAGCTAACCAAACTGAATCAAAAGGTCTTGGATTTAAATACAAAGTAAATGCTGAACCAGAACTTAGTGCTGATGAACAATTCATCAACATGCCAGTTTACATCACTAATCAAGGTGATGATTGGGCATTTGCTAACTCTACTTTTGGCTTGAACTACAATCCAAACTTACTTGAATATGTTGGTATCACTGGTACTGAAGGTAGCCCTTGGAGCAATAATCCTGATTATGGATATATTGGTTCTATCTACTCAGGTCCAACTGAATCTGCACCAAATGCAGTTCCTGACTTAAGAACAATCGAAATTGATTATGACTACTATGCTAGAAAATCTGGTATCAATGTACCTAGCACTAAAACTTTAGTTGGTACTTTAGTATTCAAAATCAGAAAAGAATCTAACGAATACGCATTCAAATGGAACAACTCAACTGTGGTTTGGACTGTTGATGGCGTGAACTTGACTAAAGACGGTTACTTTGTTGACGTAACTCCAGTAAGCACTGTGAAAATCGCTTCTATTACTTCACCAAACGGTGGAGAAAATTGGAAAGCAGGCAGAGTTTATGAAGTTACTTGGAAAAAACCTTCTTTCACAACTAACGTAAACATTCAATACTCATTAGATAACGGTAGTGTTTGGTCTAAAATCAATGCTGATCCAGTAAGTGTAAACAACTTGAGCTTCGTTTGGCAAGTGCCTAACGTAAACTCTAGCGAAGTACTTGTTAGATTAGTTGATGTGAACACTGGATTGGAAATTGATAGAACAGATAACATCTTCTCTATCTTGCCTCCAGCTAACTTTATCTCTAAACCAGCTGCAAAAGATCCAATCTACTTCGGTGGAACTAAATCTTCTATCAACTGGGTTGTTGAAGAAACTTCAAACGTACGTTTTGAATTCTCTGCTGACGGAACTAACAACTGGACTACAGTAGTTGGCGAAGTTAACAGCGCAAACGGACAAGTTGAATGGACTATTCCTGCAAACGTGAACACTAAAAATGCAGTAATTGCAATGTACGATGCGACTACAGGTCAATTCCTTGCTGCTTCAGAACCATTCAAAGTATTGGCTGGAACAGTTAGCTTGACTCGTCCTTCTGCTGGTGAAAAACTTACTGGTCTTTCAAACGCAAAAGTACAATGGAACTCTAACAACGTACAATTGTTCGACCTTCAACTATCTATCGATGGCGGTGCTAAATGGCAAACTGTTGCTACTAGTGTAGCAGCTTTGAAAAAAGCTTTAGATTGGAAAGTTGTTGATGGAATTACTACAGACAACGCTATCTTGAGAGCTGTATACTCAAACGACACTGACTTAGAATATTCTCGCTCACAAAAATTTGGCATCAAACCTTCTGCTACAGACGTACAAGAAGACAATGCTAACTTTACAGTAGGTGCAGCATATCCTAACCCATTCGTAACAGAAACATCAGTTGAATTTAATCTTCCACAAGAAGAAGCAGTTACAATTGAACTATACAGTACAACTGGAGCAATGGTTTCTACAGTATTGGAAAACGCACCAATGAAAAGCGGTTCTAATAATGTAAGAATCAAATCAAACGGTTTAACTCAAGGAGTTTACTTCGTGAAAATTACTGCTGGTACAAAATCAGTAATCCGTGAAGTAGTTCTAGGAAAATAATTTAACTTAGCAATAAGTTAGAATTAAACAAATCCCTCTCTATTAATTTAGAGAGGGATTTTTTTTTAAAAGTCCAAATACCTGAAAAAGATTATAGAATTAAAAGATTAGCAAGATTTGTGTGTTATACTGAACGAAGTGAAATATCCAAAGGAAAGCCAAACTAAGTACAAATCTCAGAACAGGATTACATAATTAATTAGATTGACAAGATAAATATTTTTCCGTTATGACAAAGACGTTTGGTATCCAATGCAATAGGTTATTGAGCTTCTCGAATTGCTTCTTGTAGTTGGCTTTATAAATTACAAGCTAAAATTTCATTATCCAACCCATTTCAAAGCTCAAAACTCAAAACTCAAAACCTATAATTATTTAAGAATGTCTTATATTGCAATTAATTAAAACTATTAAAATTTGAAATATGGATTTAGCTCTTTCGCCTCTTTCTATTACTGTTTTCCTTTTAACTATAGGAATCAGCCTCTACACTATGTTCTATAACCATAGTCTGCTCGATAGACTTTTGCTATCGCCTTATGACGTTTATAATGATAAACGTTGGGAGCAGCTTATCACAAGTGGTTTTGTGCATGGCGATATATTCCATTTGTTCTTTAATATGTTCTCGTTCTATTTGTTTGCATTCCATTTCGAAATGATGCTTGGCTCTTTGTTCTTTGGTGTGGTATATTTTGCATCGCTTATTATCGCAAACATTCCTTCGCTAATGAAAAATAAGTACGACCCAAGTTATCATTCTTTAGGTGCTTCGGGTGCTATTTCTGGTTTGATTTTCAGTTTTATCTTGTTCTATCCAACTATGCCAATGTATTTGATGTTTATTCCATTCAAAATACCAGCAATAATATTCGGGCCTTTATATATTGCTTATAGCTATTTTGCGGGAAGACACCAAATGGATAACATCAATCACGATGCCCATCTTTGGGGTGCAATTGCAGGGATTGTGATAACACTAGCGGCTTACCCAAAAGAGATTATCTATAACTTTACTCATTTGTTTTAATTGAATTTTTTCTTCTTCAAGCCATAGACATAAGCAAGGACTTGAGCCACAGCACGGAAAAGATTTTCGGGTATTTCTTGCTCAACTTCCACATTGTGGTATAAAGCTCGAGCCAATGGCGGCTCTTCGACTATTGGAATGTTGTATTCGTTAGCTTTATCTCTGATTTGTTTGGCTATAAAATCAGCTCCTTTGGCAAGTATAATTGGTGCACCCATATTTTGAGTGTCGTACATTATAGCCACGGCAAAGTGAGTAGGGTTAGTGATAACCACATCAGCTTTAGCTACGTTTTGAATCATTAGCTTTCTCATTCGTGAACGCATTAAGCTACGAATTCTTTGCTTTATTTTTGGGTCACCTTCCATTTGCTTGGATTCTTCTTTCACCTCTTGCTTGGTCATTTTCATATCGCTTTTGAACTTCCTGCGTTGGTAAAGGAAATCCGAGAAAGCAATTGTGATGTAGGCCATACCAACATAAAGCACTAGTGAATAAGTAATATCAGCCATTTCATTCGTAAGCTCAGTAAATGGTTTGTCCGCCATTGATACTATATTTTCAATTTTTTTACGAATCAAAATGTAGAGAATAACTCCAATAATAGACATTTTTGCAATGCTTTTTATTAGTTCGACAATGGATTGGCTGGAAAAGAATATTCTTTTAAGTCCAGCACCAATCTTAAATATCTTGGTATAGTTTTCCAGTTCGGTAAATTTTTTGGAAGAGAATTTCAAACCTACTTGCCAAATTTCTGAAGCAAGTATGATTGCATAAATAACTAACCCAGTGGGTAGAATTATTTTTGCCAAGAAAAATAGCAATTCGGGATAATACTTTATTACGTTTTGGTCAGTAATTTCTAAGGTAGTAGCGTTATTGAGAATATACCCCATAAATGATTTCATCGTATTGATTATATCCGCACCAAGCAAGAAAACAGCCATGCCGCCGAGAAGAATAACGGCAGAAGTAGTAACGTCAGTACTTTTCGCTACTTGTCCCTTATCACGAGCATCGCCTAAGCGCTTCTGGGAGGCGTCTTCGCTTTTTTCTTGTCCGTCTTGGTTTTCAGCCATTACTTAAAATCATTTAATTAAACACGTTTAGGATTCAAACTCATAATCACATTCAGCATTTCAGTTTGCACCGATGACAGTGAAAACTTTGCCACCATCACAAATAATGGTATGGATATGAACAATACAATCAAACCTACAGCAATTTTGAATTGGAAACTTAATGCAAAAATATTTGTTTGAGGAGCAACTCTAGAAAGCAATGCCAGAGATAAGTTAGTCACAAACATAGCTAAAAGCATAGGAGAAGATAATTTGATGCCTATCATTAATATAGAAGTGGCCATAACAACTAAGTAATGTATAGTTGTTTCAGAGATTGCAAAAGTAGTAACTGGCACGGCTCTTACGCTGAGATAAATTGCTTCTATAATGTAATGATGACCGTTGATTAAAAGGAATACAATGATAACAATTATTTCTTTAAATTCGCCAAGAATAGTGGGATTAGTGTTTTCTGGATTGAATAAAGCTCCTGTTTGGAAGCCCATTTCATTATCAACCAAACCACCTGCAAAGTTTGCGGCAAAGAAAACAGTATTGGCGGAAAAACCAATTATCAGCCCCATTAGTAGTTCTTTCATAATTAAGAATACCATATTCCAAAGATGGAAGTCAATTGTTGGTTGTTCTTTCCAAAAAGTAGATGTAACAGAAATTGCAAGTATGACAGATAACATTATCTTTACTTGCATCGGAATGCCATCGTATTTGAAAAAAGGCGAACTACCAATTATACCAGCTATTCTTACAAAAATCAAAATGCCGATTATAAACTTTCCAGAAAGTAGAGCCAATGTTTGATTATCTAACATCTAAGAGGGCCCGATGGTTTCAATCATTCTGAACATATTGATTGTAAAAGATTTTAATGTCGCAATTATGAAAGGCAAGATTAAAACAGTCAATACAAATACTGCAATTAGTTTTGGAACAAAAGTGAGAGTTTGCTCGGAAATAGATGTAGCTGCTTGAAAGATAGATATTACCAAGCCAACTATTAAGGAAACCAAAAGCAAAGGTCCACAGACAAGTATTACTTGCCAAAAGGCATCTTTTACTAATGCCATAACCATTTGATCATTCATATTTATTCTCTTTTTGAAAGTGAGATAGAAATTTAAAAATTTATCCGCCACGCAAAATACTTTTCATTAATGAATCTATAATTAGATTCCAACCATCTACCAAGATGAATAGTAGTATTTTCACAGGTAGAGAGATTAATTGCGGCGGCAAGAGGAACATACCAAGCGACATCAAAGTAGAAGCTATAATCATATCAAGTACTAAGAAAGGAATGAAGATAAGAAAACCAATTTGAAAAGCAGTTTTAAGTTCCGAGATAGAATAAGCAGGAATCACAGCCCAAGTAGAGACTTCAGTTACATCATTTGGCTTTTCGCCACCACTTAGTTTGATAAATAGTCCTAAGTCTTCTTGGCGAGTATGCTTAAGCATAAACTCTCTGAATGGACGGACAGTATTGTCAATAGCTTCGTCTTGAGTAATCTCTTCTTTTAAGTATGGCTGAATGCCTTTATTATTTGCTTCGTTGAGTACTGGTTGCATAATGAAGAAAGTCAGGAATAATGCAAGGCCAGTAAGAAGTTGATTTGGCGGTTGGGTGGTAGTACCCATAGCTTGCTTAAGGAAATGGAACACTACGATAATACGAGTGAAACAAGTCATCATTATGAGAATAGATGGAGCAAGAGTAAGGATAGTCATTACCGCCACGATTTGTAGTGATAGGACTGCATCTTCATTACTAGACGCTTTATCTACTCCGAGCGATACTTTTGGAATACCAAAAGAGCCACCTTGTGCAAAGGAATCATAAGAGACCAATGCAATCAATGCTATGATGAGTAAAACGAAGTACTTTTTATCAATCTTCATTTCGTTAATCTTTTTTGTAGTGTATTTATAGACCTTCTTCAAAGAAATACTATTCAAGCATTATGCCAAAAGGAGTTTATCTAACTTTTGCTAGTGTTTTAGGGGGTATGTTTGCGAGTAAGGATTGTAAAGTAATAATTAGACAAAAAAAATGGCTAATAATGTAATCTGTGATTATCATATTAGCCAATCGTTTGTTTTGGGGGTAAATTATTTTGCAACAATGAATTTGTAAGTTTGAGTGTTAATACCATTCTGAATTTGAATGAAATAAACACCATTCTCAAATTGACTTTTTGATAAAAAAGTTTTATTTGCAAAAATACTTTTAGTTAAAGTATGCCCACTGCTTGAGAAAACAGTATAGTTCGAATTACTAATACTATTAAGAATAACTTCGTTAGCTCTATCTTCAAATTGATTATTTGACTCATACTCTGAAATATCGGTTGTCAATTGCGTTTGTTTTCCAGTATTGCTATAGCCATTGATAATACCAGTGAAATATAGTTTTTCAATGTTGTTTGTAGTAGTAGGTTCAAGCAATAAATAAGCAATGTTGTTGCCATTTGCCTCAGCTTTACCATTGGAAGTAATGAAAAATTCAACTTTATTCTCTTGCTCATTGAAATCAACTAAGGTATTTGTAGTAGTACCATTGAAAGCAATTCCTTTTGAAACTCCAGCAAACTTATAGTCAGGATAAGCAGACAAGTCAATTTTACCAATAAAAGCAATGCTACCGTTTCGTTCGTCAATATTTATAGGTACAAAAACAGTATTCCCGGTATTTTTTGGCTCAAAATTGTAAAAATCATTATTTTGAGATTGAATTGCATCATTTTTTCCGCCATCAGCAATTGTTGCAGTTTTGCCATCATTTAATTTGACAACTAAACCATCTACAACAGTAACAGTTCCATCGCCATCGCAATCGGCATAAGTGGCAGCAGCCACATCCCAAGTTAGAACACGCTGAGCATACCATTGAGTACTTGCATTTTGACGTTTGAATGTACGGCTTTCCCTGTCGTCCGCTCCCTTACGCATATAAAGCCCAATAGTGCTGTAATCATCAGTATTTACTATCTTATCATTATTTGCATCGCCAGGGAACACATCAACAAAGCTGTGAACTTTATAAATAGTTTTAACAGAAGCAAGCTTAACTTCTTTCGCAATAGAATCAAAACTTATAGCCGTAGCTTTCTCGAAACTAAAAGTTACATTTTGATTTGCAGCAGCAGTCTGCAATACAACAAACTCCAAATGAAGCACATTCGGACTATTGAATTGATTAATTCCTGGTTTCAAGCCAGAATAAACACTAATATTCATAGTTGCTTCGTTTAAAACAACATCCTCAGTCGGATTAGTAGGCACATTTATAGCAGAAACACCAGTTATTTCAAAATCACGATTGCGAAAACCACTAAATTTGACAATATCTGGATTAGAATATTTCAATAAAAACGCCACACTCGAGCAATTCGGCAAAGAATCAATCTGTATATCCACTCCAAAAACAAAAGTGGCTGTTATTATTCCAGTCCGAGCAGAGTCCACATCAGTCCTAACTAACTTAATTGTTTGGGAGTAAGCTGGAATTGCAACAAAGAGCAAAAGTAGATATTTGGTTAATTTTTTCATATAAGACACCTTTTTTCTTTAAACACACAATCAACGTGCCAAAAGTTAAATTTTCAAAAAACTTGAAGAAAACTAATGCAAAAAGATGATTTTAAAAAAAAAATTTGCAATTAAATAATTAAACTTATAAATTGTATTGTCCTAAAAAAATAATAATAGAATTTTAGAATATTAGCTAACAAGAGGAAGCATGTCTAAAGGTGGTGGAGCCAAGGTCTATTTCGTACTATACTTGGCGGTGGTACTTGAACTTCTAATTATCATTGTTGAGCGAGATGAAGCTGAAGAGCACTTGCACGCAAAACAGAAAGAGGCAATGAAAATTGTACAGTCTATCCTTTCCCAATTGCAAACTGGGTCTGGTACAGAGGGTATAAACACCAGACCTCAAGATGAGATTTCATTTGCTCCAGATGGTATTTCCGAAGCTGATTTGGGTGTAAAAATCAAATCAAGCAGGAAATATATAGTTGAAGTTGGTGTTACAAATGTCGCATCGGAATTAAAACAACGAGAAGGCGAAGAACCAAAAGAATTCCGTGAAAGAATTGAGAAAATGACTGAACTTGCAAACGTAACTGAGTTAGAATATTCTGTTTTCGAATGTAAGGATAATGACCCAAATAACTGCCCTATATTTCCTACAGATGACGAAATAGTTGATAAGGGTGGTATAAATAAGCTTTCAATTGGCAGTGATTTAACTAAAGATGGCAAAAATTGGAAGTTGCTTACAAAAGCAAAATTAGAAATTGACGAAGAAGCTACAGCTCATAATGTTACAAGTAATATGGCTAACATCTCAAAAAGTACTTTAGAGCCAACATATAAAGCTGCGAAATTTGAAGGAAGTGAATTTAGACCCACTGCCGACATGTTGCCTGGCGAACAAACATTCTACTATTCAACAGACGAAACTAAGAAATCCGCAGACGCAAAAGGTTCTCGAGGAATTGATAAACGTTCATTCGTAGTTAATTTTCAACCTTCAAAAGGTGGGCCTGGACAAACAAGCTGGTATAAACTTTATTTTACATCGAAAACAAACAAAATCTTAGGTGTTAAAAAACTGAAAGGTGATAACGAAGTTAATTTAGATGATTCAGAATCAAAAGTAAACATTGGTACAGTTCAGCTGAAAACTAAAGATTTGAAAAAAGTAATGTCTGAAATTGAACGTGATGTTCAAGCAAGTTTACCACCTGAAGTACTTTATGAAGAATTCAAAAAGAAACAAGACGTTCAACTTTTTGACAAAGCACTTCAAAATGCTGAATCAGAGGCAAAGAAAACAGATGCTGAGAAAGCTAACAAAATCAAACTTTATGGATATATAGTTAAACTATTAGTACCAGGTTTGTCAGCTAGTTTCGAACAGAACAAGGGTTCGATTCAATTCAACGTTCGTGTAGTAATGCCGAAGTCGCAGATTGTGAAACCAACTACGAATGTGAAAGACGAATATGTTGCATTTGATAATTTACCTGCTTCAATAGATTTCACTGTGTCACCTTATATGCCTGAGCGTAAGCCAATGGTTGAAATACTTGATGAGTCAGGTAAATTAATTGAAACAATAAGTGATGTAAAACTTAAGACACAAAACCCTGTGAAAAATGAAAAAGTTGAGTTTGTTGCATTCTCAAGTAGAAATTTACAAGGTAATCAAACTTATAAAATTGTTGTAACTTATACAACTGGTTCTGGTGGAGCTACTAAAGAAGAAAAACCTTTGTTTGTTTTCAAAGCTAAAGAAGCTGATGGCGATGCACTTAATGTGATAGAGCCAAAATATGGTGAGTCGTTTAACTATACTCTTAAGCACAGATCAACTGCTAAAATTAATCAAGGATCATATAGATACTATATGTCAACTGATTTGAACCCAGCTGGTCAATATTTAAGTGAAGTTAAGAACTATTCATTCCCAGCAAATGCTAAGAAAGTTATTGCAAGAGTTGCTTGGTTTGATTCTGAGCGTAATAAAGAAGTTGATGTTTACGAAAAAGACTTTTTAATTAAATTGCCAAATATACAAGACTTAGGTCGTTTGAGTCCAAGCAATGTGAAGCAAACTGAAACTACTGCTGGTATTAGTATTAGTTTGTCAACAACAGCAAGAGTTGCACCTTTGTCATCAGGCAAATATCCAGACGTAGAAGTAAATGTTCTTTATCAGAAAGGCAAGATGTCTAAAGGGAACTTGGCAAATTTCAAAAATAAAACTTTGAATTTGACACCTAACTCAGAAGGTATAGTTGCAATTAATTTTAAAGACTTTATTTCTGGTAATCCAGATTCTGAATCGAACACATTACGTGGAGATTTCACAATTAACTTAGTTATCAAATCTAAACACCCAACTTTTGAAGGTGTTAAATCAAGTGATAAAGCTACTTCATTTTTAATTAAATTTAACAAGAATTTTGACGAGTAAAAATATGAAATTTATTTTGGTGAGATTATTCTTATTCTTCCTAGTGGCGGGATCGCTATTGGCTCAGAATAACGCCGATAATAAAAAATACGACAACATTTTGAAAGAGTTTTCTGCTTATAGATACTCTAAAGCTAAGATTTACAGAGTTACTAATTCTGAAACTTATAAAGAGATTTTTAAACTTTTCCAAAAAGATAATGAAAAGTTAAAAAAATATGATCCAGATGGCTCAATTGCTATAATGTATAATGATGGCAAATATGCTTCTGTTAAACAAAGTTTGATTGAAAAAATTAATAGCAACGATGCACCTTTGTTTCAAGATATATCGATGACAGATGATGCATTTAAAAACTTGAAAGATAACTTCTTACGTGCAGTGAATTCTGCAAAAGATGCATCAATTCAAGCATTAGTATCAAAAACTGATGATGAATTGTTGAGAATTTTCAATTATTTCATTACAAAGTTTAATACAACAGAATCTGCTTATTCATTCTTTATTGTGACTAAAAACAAAAGTCCTCAAGATGTTACAACTGATGATATCTATGGATTTATTAAAGTTGAGTCTGCTGAAGAAGAGAGATTGCCTGAACAGCCAACTGAAATTATTAGTCCATCAAATTATAAACTGTATTTGACTAAAGAAAATAGTTTATCTGAAGATGATCCTAATTTAATTAATGGAGTTGTTAAAGTATTAACAGAGCAAGGTTTCAATGTAAATACTGCAAACAATACTGCAACTAAAGATAAGTTGGAAGTTTTAGGTATTGATGCAAATAGAAATGTTCATTATTTGAATGTTTTCAATATGATTCAGTTTGACTTAAAACAAAACAACTTAACTGATGTTTCTTTTGAAGCAAAAGGTTTTGGTGGTAAAAATAGATTCTTTGCTCCAAGTTTTGGTGTTACTGTACCTATGGTAAGAGGATTTTTTCCATCTGACCCAGATATCCAAAGATATAGAATGATTAGTGAAGGAATGGCAACAAAAGCGAAACGTAGCTTCAATGAATTAATAGTTTCTCCTGACCAAATCAGATGGACTAAATATAAAGAGTCAGCAGGAAAAGTTTTTGTTTACAACATTTCGAAAATAGAAGAAGTTAAAAGTACGTTTTTAGCTCCAAATTCTGATTCTTCTAAAGTAATGAATTTTATGTATTCTTTAGGAAATACTCTTTATGTTAATAAAGTAGAAGCTGAAACGAACTTTAAAGAAGTATTTGCTGCTTCTGGCTTGAAATTAGGCGAAGGGCAAACAATTAAGTCATTGCTTAGTGCTATGGTTAAAGATACTACTGCTTTTGGCTATGGTTCTGCAACTACAAACTTGCCAGAAATTGGATTTGAATTAAAAACTGGTGCAGATGAAATTGGTTATTCTTCTTTTTATACAGGTAAAACTTCATTATCTGTATTATGGAAAAATTCACAATTAGGTTTGATATTACCTACAAATGGTTTGTCAAATATAATGAATGATGCTTATGGCTATAATTTAGAAAATGGTAAAAATACAAATTTCACTTATGGAAGCTTTGGGCTTTACTCAAAATTTGATTTTACTTTGCCTATTTTGCCACAGACAGAAGTATTTAATTTAGAAGCATCATTTTTATTTGGAGATGCAAATTTCTCAAATTTTGGTGATAGAATAAAAACTGCTGATGACGTTTATACTCAAGCTACTTATTCCAGTGATTTTGGAAATTACAGAGAATTTATAACTAGATATACTGCTGCATTGCATTACACTTTTGGATTCGCAATTGACGAAGATTTCCAATTTAGAGTTTCTATAGGTGCTGCATCGTATGCGGTAGAATCATGGAATAATGAAATACAAAGAAAAGGGCTTAATGAAAGCGATTCTGTTAGTGTTTTAAAATTCAAGAAGTATGATACTGAAAGTATTGGCGGTTTGTCATTAAAATTAGAATTTTTGAGTAGCAGCCCAACTACACCTTATGGTGCTAGACTTCAATATTTCGACAATAATTTAATTGCCTCTACTTGGTTGCAAGTAGGTATTGCAGAAGATTTTTATTTAAAACTAACAGCTTCTGGTTTTACTTCTAGCTTGAAAAATGCAAAGAGAAACTGGGAACTTGATAGTTATTTTGTTCCAAACATTAAGTTAATTTATTACTTTTAAACTATGAAAAAAATAATTTTACTTTTAGTCATAACAATGTCTGTTTCATTTTATTCATTTGCTCAAACAAATGATGATATAGAGCAATTTGATACAGAATTGGAAAAAGTTTTCCCTAAATGGAAAATTTGTGAAAGTGATTTGCAATTTAAACTTTATAATATCTTCAAAGGATTGAATAAAGATTTGGGCAAATTAGATATTCAAAATATTACTGTTTGTGCTGCTCCTCTTACTCCAAAAGATAAAGGAGTATATAAATTAATTTATTTGAAATGCGGTGAAGAAAAAATTACTTCATCGGATATAAATAAATTCTCTGATTTGAAAAGAATTATTAGTGGGGATCAACCCTTCAATAGCGAGTCTAGAGATAAAGCAGAAAAAGGTAGGGATTATTGCTATATTGATTTGCAACCAGAATATATGGTGGAAGTTACTAAAGCAAAATACCAACTGAATTACTTTGAGCCAGGTAATGCTTATCAATCAGTTTCACTTTCTTTGTTTGAACAAACTTTGAAAATTGGAAATACTGATTTTTGGATTAAAAATTACTTTGGGAATGATGAAGCAGCTTTGCCTTTTTATACTTCTGGCGATGCAAAAGTAGTAATCAAAAGACCTTTATTTACTAATAGTGATGAAAACACTAATGGTTTTATTAAAAATAAAATCTATGCTTACTTAGGTGGTTCTTATAGAGTTGATATTGGTTTGAATAATCAGTCAGGTTTATTCCAATGGTTACCAGAACGTAGTTTGAATTCAGTGCCAAATGGTAAAATAGTTGGTGGATTAGATTTCTACCTTCCTGAGTTAACTAAAGATAAAAATTTCATTTTGGGGGTGAAAGCTGCATTTGAAGTGCCAATAACCAAAAATTTAGAGAATAATTCATACAAAGAAGGTACTGTTGGTACTACTCAATTAAGACCAGATATTGACTTTTCTTTGAATGACTCATTAAATAAGTTAGGTACCTTCGCAAAAATCAATGGTATATCACCAACAATGCTAAATTTTGGTCAACTCTCAATGTTTGCTCATTTATGGCTAGATGATATTGGAGAGAATTATTTACGATTTGATTTGGGTATGAGTTATTCTGATGTTCAAGAATATGTTTATTATGCTCGCCCAATTATTGATGGTGTTCCAAACAGTGGCTACAGAAACATAACTACAAAAGAAAATATTTCTGGTTTAAATCTATACCATAATACTGAATTTGCAGACTGGGTTTATTTCAAAACTGAATATAGAAGCCAATCTGTTTATCCATTCTCCGTATCAGTGCAATATGCTAATCAAAATGTCTTAGTTAAAGGGTTCTTCCCACTAATAGGTAATTGGTTATTCTTAGAAGGTAAATATTCTACTCCTTTGCGTGATGCACGTCCTTACGAATTAAAAAACTTTTTCATTTTATCTCCTGTGTTGAGGCTAACAATTTAAGTTGGCACTCTTGGGGGAGAGTACTTAATGTATAAGAAAATAATCATTACAATAATCCTCATTATGCTTGGGCAATATGCCCAAGCAAATGAGGATTCTTTGTCTTTAGCAAAGTCAATCAAAAATGTAACTCAGGTTGACTATAAACAAAAAGAAATTAAGCTTACTATTCAAAATGTGGATATAACAAAATATCCAGAAGTGAAAATAATTGTTGAAGCTTATGACTCTCTAGGAAGACCACTCGATAGTTTGGTTAAGAGTAAAATAAAAATACTTGAAAATGATGTAGAGAAAGATATTATTTCAATAGAGAAAATATCTTTTAAAGAGCGAATTCCAATAGATATAGTCTTTGTACTAGATCAGACTGCCACTATGCAACAGCATTTAGATGCAGTTAAAAATCAGATAAGTAGAGTATGCAATACACTTACTTTGAAAGGTATTGACTTTAGAATTGGATTGATACTTTTTTCCGATATAATTGAAAAAATATATCAACCCTCGGCAAAAATTACAAACTTTCTTGAGTGGCTCGAACCTGTTAAAGCTTATGGTGGAGGCGATGTAAAAGAAAACGCATTGGAAGCAATAGGAGCTAGTTGTAATATACAATGGAGACCTTCTTCCAATAAAATTGCAATTCTAGTAACTGATGCTCCATTTCATCAGAAAGGTGAGAATGGCTCTGGCAAAACTACTCATACAACAGAGACTATTTCAAAAAAATTACAAGATTGCGATATTAGGTTATTTGTTATAGCACCAACATTTATTGGTGGATATAAAACTATTGCAGAATCAACTCGTGGTAAAGTTTATGATTTGGAATCCCCATTTGCAAATTCACTTAGTTCATTTTCAAATCAATTAACAAATCTATTTGCTATAAAATACAAAACTACAAAAGAAGCTATTCCAGATTCAATTGATATATCTTTAGTAAATGAGAAAAGACAAGTTCTAACAAAGCGATCAATACCAGTAGTTGAATTAGGCCGTAAGTTAATAATCGAGAACCTACTTTATGCAACAGGCAAAGCGGAATTGCCTGAGAAAGTATCTGAACTAGAAGTATTAACTGAATTTATGACAAACAAACCAAAAGTTAAGATATTAGTAGAAGGTCACACGGATAATATTGGTTCTATATTTACAAATGACAAACTTTCACTGCAAAGAGCTGAAAGTGTTCGTAAATATTTAATCAGTAAAAAAATAGCACCTAATCGAATTAAAGTTAAAGGTTACGGAAGTAAAAGCCCTATTTCATCTAATACAACTGAATTTGGAAGAAAGTTAAATCGTAGAACTGAAATCGTGATTATTGAGAAATAAAAAGTTAACTTTTCTTTAGCTTTATTAGCATATTCATTGACTCTTTATTGATTCCAACTGCCAAATCTTTGAGTTCATATATTTTGTGAGGTATATTAGCTTTAATTATAGATTTAGGCATTGAGTCCACAGTAGCAGTTAATGGATCTTGAATTAACACTGTACCGCCATAATTACTCACTTCTTTAGAGCCAATAGCTCCATCACTACCTAAACCAGTTAAAACAAGTGCAGTGCAATATTCCCCAAAAGCTTCGGCAGCTGATTGAAATAAAGGGTCTGCTGCGGGTCTTACAAAATTAATTTTTGGTGAATCAACTAATTCAATAGTTTTACTATTAGCTTTGATTTTCATGTGAACATCGCCTGGAGCAATATATACAGTTTTAGGTTCAATTATAGTTCCATCTTTAGGGTTTACAACCTTAAGCATAGTCTCTTTTTGAAGTCTATGAACGAAGGTTTCAAGCATCCACTTCGGGCCATGCTGCACAATAAAGTAAGCTACACCTAATTTAGGGTCAATATTTTGGAATATTTCAATTAAAGTTGGAGGTCCGCCAGTGCTTGTTGCTATAACAAAAACTGGGAAATCAGGTTTTTGTTTTAAAGTACTACGTTTTTTAGAAATTTGAAAAACAGGTACAGTTTGATGTTTTTTAGATAAACCAGCTTCTATTGATTCAAGTAATTCATTGGTATCAACTGGTTTTGTGATAAAATCATCAGCACCAGTTTTTAGTGAATATTCCCTAGCATCGTCTGAAACAATGGCAGTTACCATTATTATTAAAGGAAAGAGTGGAGTATTGGTTCTAATTTTTCTAATTAATTCAATACCATCTACAAGTGGCATCATCCAGTCGGTTAATATAACGTCAAAAGTTGTAGTTTTTAATAAATTTAAAGCATCTAAGCCATTTTGAGAGACTACAACATCGTAGCCAGCTTTGATAAGTATTCTTTTCATTAAAATAGCATTGAGACTTTCATCTTCAACAACTAAAACTTTGATTTTTGATATAGACATATTCAAATTTCTTTATGAAAAAAAACAATATACAGAAAAGTTGAAAAACTTTATTGACTATGCATAAATATTATTGTTAAATAAAACAAGCTATGGTAAAAAAAGAATAAAACTTAAGCAAATATAAAAATATGAAACAAAAAACCCCATTTCTAGGAACAGAAATGGGGTAAAGATCGAAGAAGAAATAATTTGTAAAACTAGATTATTCACCTTGAATTACTGTAAATCCTTTTTCACCATCGAAAGTACAAAGATTTTCGATTTTGATAAAGTCAATTCCATCATTAGAGTATTTTTGAAGTAATTCAATAATTTCATTATGGCTCATTTCAGGATTAGATTGTCCATCATTAACTAAGAAACGGCAACGTGAGTGGTCTGTTATGAATGTTTCAGGTCTGCCATTAGGATAAACTTTTTGTCCACGATTAGAAATAACTCTAAAGCTATAATGGTCATTTCCGAATCCTTTAATCTTATCACCTAACTCACTTGGAGTACCTTTCCACATAACAAACACATCAACACCGATAGTTTGTTTTTTATATGTACGGCGAACTAATGGACGAGATTTAATTTCTTGTCTATCATTTGCAGTATAAACAACTGGTTTGAAGTGAACTGGTTGTTGACCAATTCTTGCAATTATAGCTTGAGCAAATTCTTTAGTCCCAACTTTTTCTTTACTTATACCTTCTTTGAAAATATCATAAGTATGTACTCCATCTTCTATGGTGCGTAACCAAGCGTTGTGAACTTTTTCAGCGATATCAGATTGACCAATATGGTTAAGCATCATAATTGCACCTAAGAGCAAACCAGATGGATTTGCCATATTCATTCCAGCTCTACGAGGAGCAGAACCGTGGATAGCTTCAAACATTGCACCGTGGTCGCCAATATTAGAAGAACCAGCCAGGCCGACTGAACCTGCAATTTGAGCAGCAACATCTGAAAGGATATCGCCATAAAGATTTGGTAATACAATAACATCAAAAATTTCAGGAGTGTCAGCTAATTTTGCAGCTCCAATATCAACTATCCAATGTTCATTTTCAATATCAGGATATTCAACAGCAATCTCATCAAAAACTTTATGGAAAAGACCATCAGTCAATTTCATAATGTTATCTTTAGTGAAGCAAGTTACTTTTTTACGACCGTATTGTTTTGCATATTCAAAAGCATAACGAACGATTTTTTCAGTTCCAGGACGACTTATTAATTTTAAAGTTTGATAAACTTCATCAGTTTGTCTGTGCTCAATTCCTGCGTACAAATCTTCTTCATTCTCACGTACAATTACTACATCCATAATAGGATGTTTAGTAGCAACGTAAGGAAAATAACTTAAAGTGGGGCGAATATTAGCGTATAGACCTAAAGTTTTTCTAACAGTTACGTTCAAACTTTTGAAACCACCACCTTGAGGAGTAGTAATAGGTGCTTTTAAGAATACTTTAGTTTTCAGTAAAGAATCCCAAGATGATTCTTCAATACCCGAAGATATCCCACGCAAGTAAACTTTCTCGCCAATTTCAATTTCTTCTATTTCAATATTTGCACCTGCTGCAAGGATGACTTCAAGCGTAACATCCATAATTTCGGGACCTATACCGTCTCCGCGAGCCATTGTTATTGGAACTTTAGTACTCATAAATTTAGAACTCCTTGTGGAATTATTTAGATTTTGGATAAAATTATTTTTTTGTCAAATTAAGACTTGCAAATTAAGAATTATTATTCTTATATATGTTCTAATTATTCAAAAATGAGTGAATATTTGATAGGTAACTAATAAAATTTAATAATTAAGGCGGAATTGAAGTTGATTCAGTTGAGAGTTTAAAAAAAATATAAATTATTTCAAACTGGTTTCAAAGAGTAAATAACCAAGATAAAGGTCTTATTTCCTTTAACTTAGTGGAGCAGATAAAGAAATATGTAAAAAGTGAAAAGTGAGAAATAAGCAGAAATTACAAAATATATTCAAGTATTTGTAAAAAGTATTTGGAATTTAATTTTAAAACACATATTTTTGTAAGCTAATTTTAAAGCACGAAAAAAAGAAAATTAGCACAGGTACCGAAGCGGTCAAACGGGGCAGACTGTAAATCTGTTGGGTCACACCCTACGTAGGTTCAAGTCCTACCCTGTGCACAAAAAAAGTTTAGTTTTCAAAAAATTATACTTTAATGCGGAAGTAGCTCAGTTGGTAGAGCATTAGCCTTCCAAGCTAAGGGTCGCGAGTCCGAGTCTCGTCTTCCGCTCCAAAATAATAAGAAAAGAAATTGAGATTTGGTTCAAGTCTCAATTTTTTTTCTTTGGATACGCAGTTTCTGTGGCATTACGCCTACTCAAAATTGATTGTGTCTGAAAAACGTTCTTTTTAGAATTTGTTAAGTGTATATCAGAATTAAGCTGGTGTAGCTCAGCGGTAGAGCACTTCCTTGGTAAGGAAGAGGTCGGCGGTTCAATCCCGCTCGCTAGCTCTTCGCAATTAGCAAAAATTAAATTTAGATAGGGGCATAGCTCAATTGGTAGAGTGGCGGTCTCCAAAACCGTAGGCTGCGGGTTCAAGTCCTGCTGCCCCTGCATTAGGTTTTTATTTAATTAGATTTGTGAAACTTTTTTAAAGTGAAACAGTCTAAACTTTAGTCATAAACATAAGAAGCAAGAATTAGAAATGATTAATTCTATAAAAAAGTTTATCGGTGACGTTTCTGCGGAAATGAAGAAAGTAAGTTGGTCTTCTCGTGAGCAATTGAAAGAATCTACAATAGTAGTATTGGTAGTAACAGGCATTTTATCTGTTATAGTGCTAGCAATGGATACATTAGTTGGATTTGTTATAGATAAAATATTCTAAGTAATCTAATTTCTTAGAATGAATTTTTATCTAAACTGCCAACTTGATTGAATTAATTAGCTTATAATAATGGAATTCCGATGATTGAAAGCGCAAACACATTGAATGAAGAATTACTTGCCACACAGCTGAAGTGGTATGTACTTAAGGTATATACTAGCCACGAGCAAAAAGTTAAGCAGTCAATTGAACTCGAATCAAAAAGACTTTCTCTTGAAGATAGAATCATAGACGTAGTGATACCAAATGAGACTGTGTTTGAAGTGAGAAATGGCAAAAGACGCACTAAAGTAAAAAATTTCTTGCCTGGCTATATATTAGTCCATGCAATCCTAGATAAGAAAGTTAAAGATGTTATTACTAATCTACCATCTGTGGTAAGTTTTGTCGGCAGAAGAAACGTGGCTGTGCCATTGCAACCTGCTGAAATCGAAAAAATCATTGGTAGAGTTGAAGAACGTAAGGATATTGCAACAATTGAAACACAATTTCAAATTGGCGATCCTGTTAAAGTTATTGATGGTCCATTCAATGGCTTCAGTGGTTCGGTTAAAGAAGTAAATAACGAAAAACAAAAATTGAAAGTAGAAGTTGGTATTTTCGGAAGAAAAACACCAGTTGACTTGGACTATGCTCAAGTTGAGTTCGAAACTCATTAAAAAATAGTATTGTAGTAATCATTAGAAGTAGCTCGAAATGGCAAAAAAAATAATGGGAAGTTTCAAACTTCAACTAAAAGCAGGCGAAGCCACTATGGCACCTCCAGTAGGTCCTGCATTTGGTCAAAGAGGTTTGAACGGTATGGAATTTGTGAAGCAATTCAATGCCAAAACATCTAAAGAAGCTGGGATGATTGTTCCAGCCTTAGTAACATTTTATTCGGATAAATCGTTTACATTTGTTATTAAATCTTCACCAGCTCCAGTCTTGATTAAAAAGATATTGGGACTTGCAAGTGGCTCCGCTGAACCTAACAAAAAGAAAGTTGGCGTAATCACTAAAGCTCAATGCGAAGAAATCGCTAAGCTGAAAATGAATGATCTTAATTGCGATTCTATGGAATCAGCAATTGATATGATTAAAGGTACTGCACGCTCTATGGGCGTTACGTACAAAGACTAAATTTTAAGTAACACATTTTTTATTAACCACATTTAAGTAGATAAGATGAGAACAAGAGGAAAAAGGTATAAAGCCTTAGCAAAATCTTACGATAGCGCAGTGCAATATTCTGTGGAAGATGCAATCGCTTTAGTAAAGAAAAATGCAACTGCAAAGTTCGATGAATCTTTCGAAATATCGATTAGGCTAGGGGTTGATCCTCGTAAGGCCGATCAAATGGTGCGTGGTACAGTATCGTTACCACACGGTACTGGTAAGACTGTTAGAGTCTTAGTGTTCGCAAAAGCTCCCAAAGATCAAGAAGCTTTGGACGCAGGTGCAGATTATGCTGGTCTCGACGAATACGTTGAGAAAATCAAATCTGGCTGGGCTGATGTGGACGTAGTGGTTGCAACCCCTGATGTCATGGGTGAAGTCGGTAAGCTTGGTAGAATCTTAGGCCCTCGTGGCTTGATGCCAAACCCGAAAATCGGCACCGTTACTTTCGATGTTGCGAAAGCAGTAAAAGAATTAAAAGCAGGTAAAATTGAATTTAGAGTGGACAAAGTCGGCAATATTGCTGGTGCTGTTGGCAAAATTTCTTTTGATGTAGATCAATTGAAAGATAACGTTAGCTCTTTCTTCAACTCAATAATGAGAGCAAAACCAGCAACTGCTAAAGGTAAATACGTGAAAAGCGTTTACTTTAGCTCTACTATGGGACCAAGTATCGCAATAGTAGAATCAACATTCAAAGCTGACTAATTTTTGAAAATTACGCACTCTGTCATATTTTCGCTTCTCTAGAACAATTACTGTTCTTGGAAAATTTGGCAAAGTCATTTATAGTTTAAGGTAAATAATGATTACAACGGCACAGAAAAGAGTTATTGTAGCCGGCTTGGTAGAAAAATTTAAATCAGCAAACTATGTTTACTTGGTTAATTGCCAAGCTATGACAGTTGCGGAAACTAATGCTTTCCGTACAAAGTTGAAAGAGAAAAATATTCTAATGCAAGTTGCTAAAAATACTCTTGTACAAATTGCCGCTAAAGAAGTTGGTGGTTTCGACATTCCAGATGCTTTATATTTTGGGCAAACTGCAGTTTTATTCTGCACAGCTAATCCTTCGGATGCTGCCAAAATAATTAAAGAATCTTTTGATAAAGTTGAAAAACCAGTTTTCAAAGCAGCAGTTATAGAAGGTATTGTCTATGATAGCACGAAATTGAAAGAACTTGCTACTTTGCCTACAAGAGAAGATTTGATTGCTGGAATCATTGGTTCATTGCAATCTCCTATCTCAGGTATCGTTGGCTCTATCAATGCGGTAATGAGAGATTTAGCTGGCGTGATTGAAGAAGCCGCTAAAAAGAACAACGCTGCATAATTAAAAATTTTTAGAAAATTAACAAAAGAAAAAGGATATAAAATGTCTAAAGTAGAAACTTTACTAGAAGAAATATCAAACCTAACATTGGTTGAAGCTTCTGAATTAAAAAAAGCATTAGAAGATAAATTCGGTGTAACAGCTGCTGCTCCAGTTATGATGGCTGCTGCTGCAGGTGGTGGCGAAACAGCTGCTGCTGCTGAAGAAAAAACTGAATTTGATGTTGAATTAACTGAAGCTGGTGCTTCTAAATTGAACGTAATCAAAGTAGTTAGAGAATTGACTGGTCTTGGCTTGAAAGAAGCTAAAGATTTGGTTGAAGCTGCTCCTAAAGTAGTTAAAGAAGCTGTTTCTAAAGCTGAAGCTGAAGAAGTTAAGAAAAAACTTGAAGAAGCTGGTGCTAAAGTAACTCTTAAGTAATTTAATGCAATTAGGGCTGCTCTTTTTTAGAGTAGCCCAATTTGTGTTTTGTTGTTTTTTCTTTCACACATCACTTTAGAAATGTTGCCAATTATTTTCAATCTAATATAATTCACAATAGGGTTTTTTGGACAGTTTTAAAAATATGAATTAAAGCTGTCCAAAAAATCCTTTTTTTATAAAACTAGAATTTAAGGGGGTCTTAGTGGATTCCAAACTAACCAAAGAACAGTTCGCTGGTGTCACAAGTGGCACTTCAGCAAAAGTAAATTTACTTGAAACGGGCAACGGGATTATCCGTTTGCGTAATAGAGTAAGTTTTGCTGAAAGCGAAGACTTCGGTGTTTATCCAGATTTGTTGAATATACAAATTGAAGCATTTAAAGACTTTTTGCAAGAAGAAATTGCTCCTTCTAAACGCCGTCCCATCGGTTTGCAATCTGCTTTCTTGCAAAATTTCCCAATTGAAGATTCTTCTTCTATTTTCCAATTGGAATTTATAGAATATAATATTGAGAAACCAAAATATTCTGAAGAAGAGTGCCGTGAAAGAGAGCTAACATACTCTAAACCATTGAAAGCTAAAATGAGACTTTCCAGCAAAGCTGATAAGTCTTCAGAAGATTATATTGAATCAGTTGAGCAAGAAGTTTACTTAGGTAATATTCCTGCTATGACTCCTCGTGGTACGTTCATTATTAATGGTGCTGAACGTGTTATAGTAAGTCAAATCCACCGCTCTCCTGGTGTATTTTTCGACGATGCTATGCACCCAAATGGTATGAGAATTTATACTGCTCGTATCATTCCTTTCCGTGGCTCTTGGGTTGAATTTATTACTGACATCAATGAAGTAATGTTTGCTTACATTGATAGAAAGAAAAAATTTCCTGTTACAACTTTGTTGAGAGCTTTGGGCTATTCTTCTGATGAAGAATTGCTTGCATTATTCGACCTTTCGCAAGATGTTACTCCTAAAGATTTGAATGAAGATTTAATCGGTAGAAGAATTGCATCTGATGTGGTTGACTTAGGCACAGGTGAGATTATTGCTACTCGCGATATGGTGATAGATGAAGAGATGCTTGAAATGTTGAAAGCTGCTGAAATCGCTCCATTCAAAATCTTTACTTACAAAGAAGCAGCCGATGAGCCTTTAATTGCTCGTACTCTTACAAAAGATACGTCTAAAACAAAAGAAGACGCTTTGGAAGTAATTTATAGACAATTACGTTCAAGCGATCCTCCAGATATTGAAACTGCTGAAGCACTACTTGAAAAACTTTTCTTTAACTCGAAAAGATATGATTTGGGTGCAGTAGGTCGTTATAGAATTAATGACAAATTAAAATTAGGTATCCCGCAAGAAACTACTACTTTGACTCGCGAAGATATCGTTTCTATTATTAAACATTTGATTTATCTTCACGGTGCTAAATTAGCTGGAGACGATATTGATCACTTGGGTAATAGAAGAGTTCGTACTGTTGGTGAACAATTAGGTTCTCAATTCAATGTCGGTCTTTCAAGAATGGCTCGCACAATCAAAGAAAGATTAAGCATTCACGATGGCGAAAACTTAACACCTTCTGAATTGGTAAATGCGAGAACTATTAGTTCTGTTGTAAATCAATTCTTTGGAACAAACCAACTATCTCAATTTATGGATCAAACGAATCCATTGAGTGAATTGACTCATAAACGCCGTACTTCTGCATTAGGCCCTGGTGGTCTTACTCGTGAGAGAGCAGGTTTCGAGGTTCGTGACGTTCACTATACTCACTATGGTCGTTTATGTCCGATTGAAACTCCAGAGGGACCAAACATTGGTTTGATTTCTTCTTTGGCAATTCACGCAAAAATTAATTATTTGGGCTTTATCGAAACTCCATATTTCATTGTTACAGATGGTAAAGTTTCTGATAAAATTGTATATATAACAGCTGAAAAAGAAGATGATTGTTTCATAGTTCCAGCAAATACACCTGTAGATAAAGAAAGAAATATATTAGGACCAAAAGTGAAAGCTCGTAGTTCTGGAGATTTCGTTTTGGTATCTCCAAATGAGATTAACTATATGGATGTTTCTACAGATCAAATTACATCTGTAGCATCATCACTAATACCTTTCTTGGAGCATGACGATGCGAACAGGGCTCTAATGGGTTCGAATATGCAACGTCAAGCAGTTCCATTATTAATTCCACACGCACCAGTTGTTGGTACAGGTATGGAAGCACGTGCGGCGAAAGACTCACGTACTTTAATTCTTGCTGAAAATGATGGTGTGGTTGAGTATGTTTCTTCTGATTACATACGTGTAAGATATGAAGATAGCAGAAACGAAAGAGAAAAAATTACTGGGTTTGATTATTCAAGCACAAAAACATACAAATTACTAAAATTCTTCCGTACGAATCAGGATACTTGTATCAACCAAAAACCACTTGTGAGAGTTGGACAGAAAGTTGTGAAAGGTGAGCCACTTTGCGATGGTGCTGCTACAGAAATGGGTGAATTAGCACTGGGTCAAAACATTTTGGTTGCATTTATGCCTTGGCGTGGATACAACTTTGAGGATGCGATTATCATCAATGAAAGAATGGTATCTGAAGATATCTTCACTTCTATTCACATTGAAGAATTCACATTACAAGTGCGTGATACTAAACGTGGCGAAGAAGAGTTCACTCGCGAGATTCCAAACGTGAGCGAAGAAGCGACTAAAGATTTAGATGAATACGGTATTGTTCGTGTTGGTGCTAAAATCGAAGAAGGCGATATTCTGATTGGTAAAATCACTCCTAAAGGAGAGACAGATCCAACTCCAGAAGAAAAACTACTTCGTGCCATCTTTGGCGATAAGGCTGGCGATGTGAAAGATGTGGCGATATACTGATTGGTAAAATCACTCCTAAAGGAGAGACAGATCCAACTCCAGAAGAAAAACTACTTCGTGCCATCTTTGGCGATAAGGCTGGCGATGTGAAAGATGTTTCGTTGAAAGCTACTCCTGGTTTGAAAGGTGTGGTAATCAATACTAAATTGTTCACTCGTAGATTGGTAAACACTGATAAAGATGCTCGTAGCGATGAGAAAAAACGCCAAGAGCAACTTAACAACCGTGAGAGAAGAGCTTTGAAAGCCGTAGATGATGAGTTTGTTTCTCGTATATCTACAGTTTTGGAAGGCGAAACTATCATATCTATGATATTGAATAACAACGTTAATGTTTTCAGAGCTGGAACAACAGTTACTGGAAACGATGTTAAAGAAAAATACATTAATGGTACTTTAAAACCTGAATTATTAGAAGTTAGCAATCCAATTATTGCTAATGAAGATAATATGGACTTAATCAAAGATATGCACAATAACTATGTTAGAGTGCGTGAGGGTGTGAAAACTGACTTTAGAAGCGAGAAAAATAAACTTGCTGCTGGAGATGAGCTTCAACCTGGTATCCTACAAATGGCAAAAGTTTACGTTGCTAAGAAACGTAAGTTGCAAGTTGGGGATAAGATGGCAGGTCGTCACGGTAATAAAGGTATCGTATCTAAAATAGTTAAAGCTGAAGATATGCCATTTATGCCTGATGGAACTCCAGTGGATATCGTATTGAATCCACTTGGTGTACCTTCTCGTATGAACTTGGGTCAACTTTATGAAACAGCACTTGGTTGGGCAGGTCAAAAACTTGGAGTACACTTTGCAACACCTATCTTTGATGGTGCAAGTTGGAATGAAGTTGGCGATTACTTAGAAAAAGCTGGTCTTCCACGCTCTGGTAAAATCACTCTTTACGATGGTAGAACTGGCGATGCTTTCCACGAGGAAATCACAATCGGTTATATCTATATGCTGAAACTATCCCACTTAGTTGCGGATAAGTTACACGCACGTTCTATAGGGCCATACTCATTAATCACACAACAACCTCTTGGCGGTAAAGCTCAGTTTGGTGGTCAAAGATTAGGAGAGATGGAGGTTTGGGCACTTGAAGCTTATGGAGCTGCTCATACATTGCAAGAGATGATGACTTTGAAATCCGATGACGTGCAGGGACGTGCAAAAATGTACGAAGCAATCGTTAAAGGTGATAATATGCCTGATCCTAGTATTCCAGAATCATTCAATGTATTGATTCGTGAATTGCAAGGTTTGTGCTTAGATGTTAATGTTGAATAATAAATTTTAAATAAATAAGAGAACAGGGGTTCCATTATGCAATCCAAATCAATCCCTAAAAGAGGTTTTTCGAGTATCTCGATTAAAATCGCTTCGCCAGATGAGGTATTAAACCGTTCAAAAGGTGAGGTGACAAAACCTGAAACTATTAATTACCGTTCATTCCGTCCTGAAAAAGATGGTTTGTTCTGTGAGAAAATATTTGGACCTATTAGAGACTGGGAATGTGCCTGCGGAAAATACAAGAGAATTAGATATAAAGGTATCGTTTGCGATAGATGTGGTGTAGAAGTTACACAAAAATCTGTTCGCCGCGAGAGAATGGGACACATTATGTTGGCTGTGCCAGTTGTCCATATCTGGTTCTTACGTTCATTGCCTAGCAAAATCAGCGGTGTGCTTGGGATGGCTACTAAAGACATCGAGCGTATCGTTTACTATGAATCTTATGTTGTAGTGCAACCAGGTAAAACTGGTTTAGTGAAAAGAGATTTACTTACTGAAGACCAATATTTAGATGTTTTGGATTCATTGCCAGCTGAAGAGTTGGATTTAGATGATGAAGATACAGATAAATTCATTGCTCTTATTGGTGGCGAAGCTATTAAAGAAATGCTACGCAGAGTAAACCCACCAACTGAATACTTAGAACTTAAAGAAAATCTTCGCAATGAAACTTCTAAAGCTAAAAAAGAAGATTTATTAAAAAGACTTAGAATTTTATCTGCATTCTTGCCAAATGCTGATGGTGTTGTGGCTAATCAACCTGATTGGATGGTGCTTGATGTAGTGCCAGTAACTCCTCCAGATTTACGCCCTCTTGTGCCATTGGAAGGTGGACGTTTTGCAACTTCTGATTTGAATGACCTTTATCGCCGTGTTATCATTCGTAATAATCGTTTGAAACGATTGATTGATATCAAAGCTCCTGAGGTAATTCTTAGAAATGAAAAACGTATGCTTCAAGAAGCAGTAGATGCACTCTTCGATAATAGCCGCCGTGCAGTTCGTAGTGAATCGCAACGTGCATTGAAATCTCTTGCAGATACTTTGAAAGGTAAAACTGGTCGTTTCCGCCAGAACTTACTTGGTAAACGTGTTGACTATTCTGGTCGTTCGGTTATCGTTGTTGGTCCTGAGTTGAAAATACACGAATGCGGTATGCCTAAAGAAATGGCTGTAGAGCTCTTCAAACCGTTTATTATCAGAAAACTTATTGAACGTGGTCATGTTAAGACTGTGAAAAGTGCGAAAAAATTAGTTGAAAGAAAAACTAATGAAGTATATGACATATTGGAAAAAGTGATAGAAGGTCACCCAGTTATGCTTAACCGTGCTCCTACTTTACACAGACTTGGTATTCAAGCTTTCCAACCGAGATTAATCGAAGGTAAAGCTATTCAATTGCACCCGCTTGTTTGTACTGCCTTCAACGCCGATTTCGACGGTGACCAAATGGCAGTCCATTTACCAATTAGCTATGAAGCTCAATTGGAAGCAATGCTTTTGATTCTTGCTCCACACAACATTATGCACACGCAAAATGGTGACCCAATTGCCGTACCTTCTCAGGATATGGTTCTTGGAGTTTACTATTTGACTAAAGTGAAATCTGGTGTGGCTGGCGAGAATAAGACTTATTCTGATTATGACGAAATGCTAATCGCTTACGATTCTGGCAAATTAGATTTACACGCTAAAATTAAAGTTAGACACAATGGAACGATTATCGAATCTACTACTGGTAGAATGATTTTTAATAAAATTGTGCCTGAAGAAATGGGTTATATCAATGAACTTTTGACTAAAAAACGTTTACGTCAAATCATTGGTAACTGTTTCCGTGCTGCTGGACTTGATAAAACTGCTAAATTCTTAGATGATTTGAAAGAAACTGGTTTTACTTATGCTACTAAAGGTGGCTTGTCGGTATCTATACACGATGTGGTAATCCCAGAAGAAAAAATTAAAATCATTGAAGATGCTCAGGTTAAAATTGATAGATTCGAAGATGCTTATGTCAATGGGGTAATTTCCGCAGGTGAGCGTTATAATAAAATTATTGATACTTGGTCAACTGCGACAAACAGAGTTGCCGATAAGCTTTATTCTGAACTTTCGACAGATAAACAAGGATTCAATACTTTCTGGATGATGCTTGACTCTCAAGCCCGTGGTTCTAAAGAGCAGATTCGTCAGCTTGCTGGTATGCGTGGTTTGATGGCTAAACCAAAGAAATCTCTTTCTGGTTCTTCTGGCGAGTTGATTGAAAACCCTATCATTTCAAACTTTAAAGAAGGTTTGTCTATCTTAGAGTATTTCATTTCTACTCACGGTGCTCGTAAAGGTCTTGCCGATACAGCATTGAAAACAGCCGATGCGGGTTACTTGACTCGTCGTCTTCATGATGTTGCTCAAGATGTAATTATCTCTGATCAAGATTGTAAAACTATCCGTGGTGTGGAAATGACTGCACTTAAAGATGGTGAAGATGTGAAAGAACCTTTGGGCGAACGTATTTTAGGTAGAGTTGTATTGCGTGATGTAATTGACCCACTTACTAATAAACCTTTAGTGAAAGCTGGCGATATGGTGGATGAAGCGAAAGCTGATTTAATCGAATCATCGTCTGTGGAAGCAGTATGGATTCGCTCTGTACTTACTTGTGAATCTCGTCAGGGTGTTTGTGTTAATTGTTACGGACGTAACCTTGCTACAAGTAAATTTGTGGATGTTGGGGAAGCGGTTGGCACAATTGCTTCACAATCAATTGGTGAGCCTGGTACTCAATTAACGCTACGTACATTCCACACAGGTGGTACTGCATCATTGATAGCTTCACAATCTTCTGTAATTGCTAAATTCGATGGTATTATTGAATTTGAAAATATCAAAGTTGTTTCTTTCGAGGACGAAAATGGTGTAGATACTAATATCGTAATTTCTCGAAGCGGTGTGATTAACTTGCTTGATGCTGATTCAAATAGAAAACTTTCTCATTATGACACTACTTATGGCTCAATACTTAAAGTGAAAGATGGTGAAAAAGTGAAAAAAGGCATAATGATTTACGAATGGGATCCATATAACTCAACTATTATTTCTGAAGTTTCAGGTAAAGTCCGTTATAAAGACTTAGTACAAAACGTAACTTTCCGTGAAGTAAATGATGAGCAAACTGGTCACATTTCTAAAGTAGTAATTGATACAAGAGATAGAACTAAATCTCCTGCGATTGAAATCGTGGATGATATGGGCAATATCTTGAAATCATATAATATTCCTTCTCGTTCACAATTGAGAGTGGAAAATGATGATTTCGTTGGAGTTGGTACTGACCTTGTGAAAATAGCACGTGATATGGGTAGAACAAGAGATATTACGGGAGGTTTGCCTCGAGTAACTGAGTTATTTGAAGCTCGCCGTCCTCAAAATCCTGCTGTTATTTCCGATATTGATGGATATATTACTTTCGACAAACCTAAACGTGGACAGAAAGTAATTTACGTAACTTCACACGATGAGAAAACTAAAATTGAATACCTTGTGGCTGTTGGTAAGCACGTTCTTGTGCAAGATGGTGACTTTGTACGTGCAGCTGATAGATTGACTGAGGGCTCTATTGATCCTCACGATATCTTGAAAATCAAAGGACCAAATGCTGTGCAGGAATACCTAGTGAATGAAATTCAAGAGGTTTACCGTTTGCAAGGTGTGAAATTGAATGATAAACACATCGAAACTATCGTTAGACAAATGCTTCAAAAAGTGAAGGTAATTGACTCTGGCGATTCAATTTTACTTGAAAATGAAAACGTAGATAAACTTAAATTCTTCGATGAAAATATGAGAATCAAAAATCTTCTTGTTGTTTCAGACAAAGGCGATTCTAAATTCAAAGAAGGACAGATTTATACTAAGAAAAAAATTCGTGAAGCTAACAATGAATTGAAGAAAAAAGATAAACTTGTGGCTGAAACTAGATCTGCTGAGCCAGCGATTGGCGAGCCAGTTCTGTTAGGAATCACTCAAGCGTCATTGACTACTGAAAGTTGGCTATCGGCTGCTTCTTTCCAAGAAACTACTAAAGTGCTTTCTGAAGCTTCGGTAGCAGGAAAAGTAGATTACTTGAAAGGATTGAAAGAAAATATCATCTTGGGACAATTAATTCCAGCTGGTACAGGACTTCGTGCTTATCAAGAAATGACTGTTATCTCTCACGTTGGGAATATTTTCGGACGCAAGGAAGAAGAACAATTCAACGATGTGATAGGCAAATCAGTTCGTATGGACGAATCGGACTTCGAGCTTGTGGATGACACTCCACTTGCTGCAACTACTGATAATCAAATAATTGG